>Ga0307489_10000913_pt1 | contig 18810 bp, 22 predicted proteins | sample SB12metaG_FD_202247 | JGI IMG/M metagenome (GOLD analysis project Ga0307489, IMG submission 202247) | Sea-ice brine microbial communities from Beaufort Sea near Barrow, Alaska, United States - SB 1.2 | ecosystem: Environmental > Aquatic > Marine > Coastal | place: USA: Alaska | collected...
GACTCGATTCGTGATCGCCGACCGACCGCAGACCATCGTATGGGCATTCACCCTCAGCCCGCGAACGTCGATCTGTCGGTTTATGGCGATCTGGCCGTCGGTCGAGTGCTTATTCTCAATAACCCCCATGCCGTACCCCGCGCGCCGACGCACCAGTGCCCTCTCTCTCGCGTCTTCACGTTGTTCTTTTTTGCCAATGGGCCGATTTCGGTAAATCGCCTGGGTGGTTAAATGCCCATAGAGAGTTGCGGGCGGAGCGTCAGCGCTCCGCGCGTGAAAGCGGGCGCCAGGTTGAATGCCCATACAGAGTCGCGAGCAAAGCATCAGCGCTCAGCACGGGAAGCGATATACCGAAATTGGCCTATTATTAACCCGCTTTGCTGCTTTGCTCCTCCTCCTCCACCGCCGCTTCAGGCCTCCATATACTTGTCGCCCCTAAACTAGCCTACTAAGTACTAACCTCTAAACTAGCTTAAACTAGTCTAGTTTAAGCCCCCCTATCTTATTAACCCACCGTAGTCCCTGATACTAACCCACTAACCCACTAAGCGCTAGGAAGCCCCTAAATCAGCTTAAACTAGCTTAGTTTAATACCCCCCCTCGCTAGCACTTACTTAGTTTGACAAGCATATCCTCCACCGCCGCTTCAGGCCTCCAACCAGATGCAGGTCGCGCACATGAGCACCGTGAGGCGGTGCAGGTTGACCCTATCAAACCCACGTTGAAAGCGCCTGGAACCGAGCGCTTGAAACTGAAATATGAGGAACTGCTTTCAAAATTTGGTTTCAAATTCAACCTGCGCCGGTACACCGAGGATGTGAAGGCGCGCGAGTGTTATGTCGGCAACCTGTCATGGGCAGGGGCTCACACTCGTCCGCCGCTTTTCAGCTCAACTTGAGCGCTTTGTATGGGATAGGGGGTGCGCGTAGGGGTTGTGAAGCCCGTCTCAACTTGAGCGCTTTGTATGGGATAGGGGGTGCGCGTAGGGGTTTTGAAGCCCGTTTTACGGATGTGTTAGGGAGTGTTTAGGATGTGTAGGGTGTTTTCTTGTGACAAGACACGGCTCAAGTTGAGCTGAGATGTGGACGAGTGTACTTAAGCGCTTTGTATGGGACAGGGGGTGCGCGTAGGGGTTGTGAAGCCCGTGTTAAGGGGGTGTTAGGGAGTGTGTAGGGTGTTTTCTTGTGACAGACTACGCGGTACGATCCCCTCTACTTTTGGAAAGTGGGGGGTAAATCACACTTAACCAGTTGGGGGTTTAATAACTCGAGAAGGCACTGAAAATGTCGGGCCGCGGTCGGCCGGCAAGTACCGAATCCTGCATCTCACCACTGAACCCTCCAGTTTCTTAGAGTACAGGGGCGCCGACCGCATAGGACACGGCTCAAGTTGAGCTGAGAAGTGGACGAGTGTAAGCCCCTGCAGAGTGTTGGCACGTGATAAGTCGATGGTGAGTCGACGCGTTTCTTGGATTATTAGACCTCCCAGTGCTTAAGTTGAGCTGAGAAGTGGACGAGTGTAAGCCCCTGGTCATGGGGCATGGACCAGGGGGACGTGAACGACTTGTGCTCCGAGTTCGGCACCGTGGAGGTGGGCCCGCAACACACATAGTACATCGGTCCTTGCTTCGCATATTCACGGAGGTGATTTATCGCCGTTGGGGGATTCGTCCCTTTTCTTGAGTCAGCTCGTCGGCCGAATCTTGATAATCAATAGTCTTGTCAATCTGGGCCCTGGTTGAAGGACTCGCGGCTGATTATGGTAAGGCGGTGCAGGTTGGCCCTATCAAAGCCATGTTGAAAGCGCCTGGATATAAGCGGTTGAAACTAAATTATGATGTACTGCTTTCAACTTTTGCTTTCAAAGTTGACTTGCGCCGCTACATCATGGACCGCGAGACGGGGAGAAGCCGCGGCTTCGCCTTCGTTACCATGGGCACGGGCTTACACTCGTCCACTCTTCAGCTCAACCTGTGCTGATTCTGAAACACAAAACCCCCTATTCACCCCCCATACACCCCCTATACACCCCCTAGAACCCCCTGACACCTCCTAAACACCCCCTGAACAACCCCTGAATGCACCCCTATCCCACAGTCGGCGCTTAAGTTGAGCCGAAAAGTAGACGGGTGCAAGCCTCTAATCATGGGCTCCGCCGACGAGGCGGAGGGGCTCGTGGCTGGGCTCAACGGTAGGGTTAGGCCGAATATGCTCTGTTTTTTGCCCAAATTCCCTGTGCTTAATTCCCCAAATTCAGCCTATTGTGCTCGGATTATGCCCAATTGTGCCCCATCATGCTGACTGATTTTCCAGAAACGCGCAGTTAAAATGCCAAAAATTGCCAGAAACGTTCTGCATGTACCCAGAAAGCGTCCAATTTTTCCATAAAACGCCCAACTTCCCGCGAAAATGCCTAAAATCCCCCGAAAATGCCTAAAAGTGCCGGCACATGCCGGGATTTTTTTTTGCCTATTCTGCCAAAACAAATGCCGGCATATTTGGCCTGACCGTACTCAACGGCACGGACGTCGACGGCCGCGCGCTGCGCGTCAACATCGCCGCCGGCTCAGCCCCCCCGAAAAGGGATGGCGGGTATTAGTGAGCCCTGTTAGTGAGGATTCGTGTTTACAGGACAGACAACTTACAACAGACATGACGTATCATCGCATCACAATACTTTTAGCATGGAGAAGCAAAGCAATGGCAAACAAGTGACTACATTTCGCATCGCACGGCAACATTTCGTACCGCTGTTCGAAGCAATCATTATAGACTTGAAATATAAGACGAACACATTTAACATATGCACGACATACGTCGCAACAAATGCACCTGAGAGCCGAAAGTGTGTGTGTGCGCGCAATAGGCCGATTTCGGTATATCGTCTCCCGCTCCGAGCGCTGACGCTCTGCCCGCAACTCTGTATGGGCATTCAACCTGGCGCCCGTTTTCCCGCGCGGAGCGCCAACGCATTGCCCGCAACTCTTTATGGGCATTTCTCCCAGGCGATGCATCGAAATCGGCCTATGCTCCGGCGTCCGCGGTCTGGCGGTGTGCCATCGGCGCGGACGTCAGTAGTTCTGTCGCCGCTTCAGTCTGGTAGCGAGCCGTTACAATGTGCGCAGATCCGGTGGGGGTCAAATGTCGATTTGACACGTGGCGCCTGTTCACTGATCATCAGCCGCCACTCGGCAACCGTCGTATCAGATCCGATTTTCAGATCGAAAACGGCCATCCCCATCACGATGTCAAACAGCCGAAGGACGCGGCTCGTGATGCCACAACTAGCGCCGCGTCCTTCATCCGCGTCGAAAGCACCCAGCACTCCCACGGCACCGCTCAATCCCTCACGCTCACGTCCGCTCGCAGTCTCAGGTGGGGGGAAGGGGAAGTGCGAAGCATCGTTTTCCCAACAACGTTTTCTCGGTGCCCCTCAAACTAGATTCGCGACCAAGCGTCCCGCCAACCCAGTCGCACGCCGCTTGCCTCGCGCAATCTACCACCGGACGCGCGTCTCCTCCTCCGCCGGCTTCAAGCATCAGTCGACTAGGGCTTCAAAAGGTGCGTGTTTTCATACCCGAATCTCAGGATGCTACCTCAGCCTCACACGACATCGCCACTCGGACCTCGATGTATATTCGAGTGATTCGTCCGACGCGCAGATGCACGTTCTTCGAGAACACGACTTCCGCGTCGGATGATCCGTGCCCCACGGGAAGATCGCGATTGAGGTTGCTCATTTCCTGATCTCAGTTTCATCCGCGGACCAGTGCCGGCGGCTTCCAAGGATGTCCCCACGGCTTTGCTCCCTGGCACACACTCGCCGCAACCTCCTCTCTGGCCTAACTGTTTGCTCATAGTGTACCGGTGTATCCGTACACACTCGCCGCGTCCTCCTCCCTGGCTCTGACTGTTGCCCCATAGTGTACCGGTGTTCCCGTACACACTCGTCACATCCTTCTCCATGGTCTGACCGTTTGCTCATAGTGTACCGCTTTTCCCGTACAGCACTATCACCCCCCGCCCCTCCTTCGCCCACTGTGGCACTTTACTACCCAGTAAACGGCTCAGCTCTACCCGTCTCCCGCCCCCATCTCCACCCACCACAAACGACACTGCAACCTGGTAACATTCCGGAGACGTGGGGTGGATGACGGATAGGTGTCCCACTCCTGGACTGGCAGCGGTGGGAGAAAAGCACGCAGCCTTCCTACTGTTACCTTGTCTCCTTGTGCTGGCACACTTATATATTTAACATTTTCTCTGTCAGTGCTTGTCCATGCCGTGAGATCCATTTAGCTGTTCCTGCTAACGCCCCTCTCTCACCCACTCTCTCACGCCCTCTTTCACCCCCTCTCTCGCCCCCTCTCTCCTGCACTCACATCCGCTCACCTCACCTGATGGCACCTCCTCTCAACACCGCCTTCAGCTCCTGTCCTCCTGTCACAATTTTCTGCTCTCATCTCTCGCTTCTCGCCTCTCGCATCTCACCTCTCACCTCTCACCACCTCGCATCACCTCCTCCTCCTCCTCCGCTCACCTCCTCCCACTTCTCACCTCCTCTCAACACCTCCTCTCAATGCATATCACCTCCTCTCAATGCATATCACCTGCTGTAACCTCCTTACAGCATATCCGCTCATCACCTTCTCTCACCTCCTCCAAACACATCCTCTTTTCACCTCGCGCACCCCCCTCTGCTCAGCGCTCACCTGCTCTGGTCACTCATCCCTCCCATCACGCACCTCCTCTCACGCTCCTCTGAGCTCCTCTCATCCACTCACCCGCTCTCATCACTCACCGCTCCACTAACCCCCTCTCAACCCTCCGCTCTCCACCTTTCTGACCTGTCTAATGAACGTCGAGAGCTCGCACAGAGCCACGGCGACCACGCAGTCGTTCCCTGTGCTGAGTCAAATTTGACTTGGACCGTCCAAACATCCGAGTCAGCACCGTCTGACTCAGCTCCCTCCACGGCACGTTGAGCCGAGGACGCTCCTCGACGCACGCACACTCCCTCGTGCACGCAACACGCACGCTCTTGCACACTCAAAAGAACTCCTCAAGACTGTCAAAAGAGCGGATATTTCGACTGAAAGCAACAACCTTTCAAACACAGGAACTGTTCTTCCGCCGCCACTGACAACAAAACCTCCAAAGCCGCTCTCGCAGGTTCCCTTTTTACGCTCACGTACGCGCGCCCACCGAGGTCGCCACAGCACCACCCTCGCCGCACAGCGACGACGACGACGACTTCTCGTGCACGCCCTCGCCGATCATCATGATCGCGCTGACCAAGCTGAAGCTCGCGGGCCGCTGCCTCGCTGCGTGCCGGACCACACGGGCGGCGGCAGGGGCTTACACTCAGTTCTCGTCCACTTTTCAGCTCAACTTGAGCCGCGTCTGATAAACAAAGACACCCTACACACCCTGTACACCCTCTGACACCCCCTTGACACGGGCTACACAATCCCTGACGTACACCCCCTATCCCGTACACAGCGCTCAAGTTGAGCTGAGAAGTGGACGAGTGTAAGCCCCTGGGTGGCGGCACCTACCCTGGCTCTCACCCACCACAGCCACCTCAACTTCACCCACGACTTCACGTCGTCCGCGCGGTCCGGAGTCAAGGTGCGCCCCCGATCGACCCCGAAACACCCCGCCGCTTTACCCCGGCGGATCTCGTCCCTCCCTCCCACGCGCGCATCCTCGCGCACGCGACGCCTCCCCGTAACCCCTCGCGCCGACGCTGCAGCGTACTCTCTTGCGGCTACTTGTTGTTTCTCTTTTTGCTCATTATTAACCCACTTTTCACTGTGCTCCTCCTCCTCCACCGCCGCTTCAGGCCACCTCTGTGACGCGGTTCGCGCACACGGGGACCGACGATGAGAAGAAGGTACCGCAGATGCGCGGCGAGGGCACCGTGTTCTACCGCCCGCCCGCCGTGCACGACCGCCAGCTCATGGGTACGCCCCCTCCCCCTCTCCCTCCCCCCCACCCTCCCCCTCACCTCCACACGCCGCCGCCACATACCAAAAGTCCCTGCCACGTGTTTTTTCGTTCAGGTCGATGCGTTCATGTCTCAGGTCTGTGGCGCTGCGCGAAAGGTCTGATGGCGCGAGGGCGCGAACCCAACGGACGCAAGATACTCGGTGCCTCCTGACGGCACGACCCGCGCGTCCGTGCGTGGCGTGGTCCGCGAGAACGGGAGCCACCAAGAGAACTTCACTCGTTTCCAAGAAAGCGCTGTGAGTCGTTGTTGTGAGTCGTTGCTTTTCACCACAAGATTCCTTCCCAGCACACCAGTGAGGTCCACCGCGCGCAGCCGCCTCACGCGTCATGATTCAATCGGGTTGCTCACGTGCCCATCAGGGACGTACACTCGTCCACTTCCCAGCTCAACCTGAGCCGGGTTTGTTATTAGACCGTACCCAATATATCCCGCAAACAGTGCTCCCGTTGAGCTGACAAGTGGACGAGGGTAAGCCCCTGGTGCCCATGCCGCTAACTCATTCACGTGATGGTGTGGACGCGGGCCCTGCATGCGGCGGGCACATCGCTGGCAGGGCCAGGCCCGGGCACGCCTCAGCTCAACAGCCACCCGTACTCCACTCAGGCTGAAGAAGCTGCACGGGTGCCTGCAGGGCCTCTTCACACGCCGTCCCCTTTTCAGCTCAACTGCCAGCCGCCTCCCACAGCTGTTATGTGCACGGCGTTCCCGTTTTGCAGCTCAACTGCCAGCCGCCACAGTTGCTTTTTGCCCGGCGTCCCCATTCCAGCTCGACCACCAGCTGTCACAGCTGGCTTCTGAACGGCATCCCTCTTTCAGCTCAACTGCCAGCCGTCTCAGCTGGTATCTAGCTCATCACGTTACGCGCTCGTTCCTAAGTTGAGCTCTATCACGTACAGTATCATACCTCGAAAGCGGGCGCTCGTCCCAACTTACGACAACTTACCACAGGGACCTCGAAAGGCGGTTGCTTGTCCAAAGTTACCACAACTCAACACAACCTGAAGCGGGATCTGGGTGTGCGGCCGTGCTGCGCGGAGGAGCCCGAGGCAGGGCCTTGCACTCGCTGTGCCCTTTACACTCCCACGCACACAGCTGTCACAGCTGTTGTTCTATCCCCAAAATTCTACCTCCCACGTAGCGTTTTTTTTCGTTGCAGTTCCACATTTGACGCTCGGCATTTACTGAATCGTTCCGTCACCTTCTTCAACCTTCTTCAACCTTCTTCAACCATCCATAGTGGAAGAAGCTGCTGACTCCGGTCATCGGCAGTTCGCTTCCGATCGAAGCCAAAACCTGCCAACCCCGAACGGCGAAGCCGGTCAGCTAATTCTATCCCCAAATTCATGCAGGCAGCGCCTTTGCGGCCCCTTTGTAGTCCCACGCCCACAGCCGTCACAGCTGTCATTTCGTCCCCGAACCCTTTCTCGCTGTCACACCTTAGTACCTCAACGGTGCTTAAGCTGGACAAGAAACGGGAAGTAGTTAAACTGCCAGCTGTGACAGCTGTGTTGTCGTCCTGGAGCCCACCCAGACTATCGTGATTGTACCTCAAAGGTGATACGCTGCGCTGAAACAGTTCACACAAAGTGAAACAGTTTGACTAACAGCCAGCTGTCACAGCTGTGGTTTTCTCACTGAACCCACAACGCTATCAAACCTTAATACACTCAAGGTATCAAATCTCAAGTACCCCACAGTGCCTGGAAGGAGCGGCCAGGTGAGCTGAAAGGGGGAGATGGTGTGCGGCCCTCGCCCGGGGGGTACTGGCCGCACGCCGCGGGCGCCACGCACGGCGCCGCCGCCACCGAGGCGCGTGCGCTGGCGGACGAGGCGGCAGGGCCTTATACTCGTTTCCTTGTTACCTTAATGGGGCCCATCAACTCCTACCCTTGTGACCTCAACGAGGCCTGTCACTCGTTTGCTCGTATCCGCAACGGGGCCCGCCCACTCGTTTCCTTGTTGCCTTGTCGGGGCCTGCCCACTCGTTCCTTCGTTACCTCAACTTGAGCCGTTTTCCTGGCTCCCTGAAGCCACCTCGTGAAGTTGACTCGAATATGACTTGCGCAAGGTAAGTCACCACAGGAACTATTTACCTGGCCAGGGAGAAGGATGCGGCGAGTGTGAAATGATACACCGGTACACTATGATCAAACAGTCAGGGCACGAGCGGCCACGGCCCTGCGATGAGGTGCGCGTGGACCGCTGGATGCGCTCCTCGCGGCGGGGCCCGGGGCTGGAACCCACGTCCATTTTCGCCTCAACTGCAAGCAATCCCATTGAGAATAGGCGAAGCAGAATCCTAACTTGATGAGGGCTTTAATTCTGAGGTTACTGGCCCCCCCATGAACCCTCGAAGGCATAAGAGTTGAGCCATCACGGGTCCCGCCACCCCCGGACATCAGGCTTCAGTCAGTCCATTGTTGTTTGTGACCTGTGAAGATAAACGTGGTCCCAAATGAAAGGAGCCTGATTAACACAATATCTGAGGCCGCAACACAATGATGTATATTAAGTATTTACGTCGTAGCCACACAGGCTATGAGCGAAGAGACGGTATGGTGCAAGGTAAAACCCTTGACAGCTGTGTTGCATCAACACCAAATTGACGGTTGAGGCGGCACGGGAGTTGGTGACAGCGGCCCTGGCTTGCGGTACGCCGGGCTGGCGCCGCGGCGCTACAGCGGCCGCGAGGTGGCCGCCATGCGGCAGGGCCCGGCCGCCATTTATTCTTTTCAGTGCACCACGCCTGCCGCGGCGCTTGCCACGTTTAGGACCATTAACGCGGTTTCGTTGAGTTACACGCCATCGCATGACGAAGCGCCCACTTCAGCATTACCATCTATAGCAGCATCCAATCCAGGTATTCTGATGTAGGTGTCATCGCCTGACATGGCGATCTCTAAGAAGGCAACATCCGACTCTCATTGGTTGAGTGTCAAGCCATCGCATGACGTGGCGAGCACTGCGGCGCCACACGACCCTGGCTCGCGCGGCTCGCTGCCCCCGACGGACGGCATCGGCGCTCGCCAGGCGCGCAAGCTCTGGCGGGGCAGAATAGGCTGATTTCGTGATTTCGGTATATCGCTTTCCGCCGGCGTCGAGCGCCGACGCTTTGTCTGCATCTCTGTATAGGAATTCAACTTGACGCCTGGTGTCCCGCGTGGAGCGCTGACGCCTTGTCCGCTACTCTGAATGGGCATTTCAGCAAGGCAATATACTGAATTCGGCCCATTCCCTCACTGCTTGCTCGTATTGCACAAGTGTTCTCGAGTCAGCAGTGTAGTGCCCGCTATGGCACGACATCCATCCCATGCGACACGTGAAACCTTCGTTCGTCGGCCCAGTGAATAATGCATTAACGCTCGCCTTACCACGCCATCCGCCGCATGTTAAACCGTTTCTTAATTCAGTGTCACCCAATGACGTGGCGGACGTCAGTCTCCTGACCTTACTCCGCGGGGGCTCCTGCGCCAGGCACGCGACCTCAAGAAGCACATGCACACCTTCGGCATGTTGGACCCCGTGCAGGCCGGGTCCCACTCTCCCCATTTGCGCCTCTACCTGCTTCAATTCGTCACTCTTGTGGAATCACTGGCAGTAATGCTCACCTGACGCCTCGAAGATGCCCCAAATGAAGCCGCTGCGAAAATCCACTGGTGTCGACCGACCGTACGCGTGAGTGACCGCGCAGCGGCAACACACGGGTGAGGCAGTCCCACCGTACACGACAATGCCCCACCGATTTCCGTTCGACCCTATACGTGGGTGACGCAGGCGGCCAAGTACCTGAACACCGTGTACGTCAGCGGGTGGCAGTGCAGCAGCACTGCCTCCACCAGCAACGAGCCCGGGCCGGACTTTGCGGACTATCCTATGGACACTGTGCCTAACAAGGTGGACCACCTGGTAGGGCCGGTCGGACAGACACCCGCTCCCGGGATGCGCCAACTGTGAATGGGTCTGTGTGTGCATTCAGAATAAACCGCATCAGTCTTTGTGTGCATCAGTCGTTGTGTGCATTCCTGCGTGCTCAGCTATAAACAAAACCACGTAGACCCACATTGCCTGTCACAGCTGGGAGGTTGTCTCCGAAATCACTGTAGTGAGCCCCAACCTCAGATGAAAAGGTGCCTTTGAGACGATCCTGGATCTCGGTGCGCGCGCAGATGTTCCACGACCGCAAGCAGAAGGTGACGCGCGCCAACATGGACGCGGACCAGCTCAACAAGGCGGTGCCGGTGGACTACCTCAACCCGGTAGGGGCTAACACTCGTCCACTTTTCAGCTCAACGTAAACGTTTTTGGGGCCTACACGCGTCCACTCTTCGGCTTAACATGAGCACTTTGTGTGGGCTATGTTGGGAGACTTCACTGGCAAAAACGTATCAGGTGGAGCCGAGAAGTGGACGCTTGCTGTTCTGATATGATCAAAAGCGGCTCAGTTTGAGCTGAGCAGTGGACGAGTGTAAGCCCCTGAAATCCGGTGATCGCGGACGGTGACACGGGGTTCGGCGGCACCACCTCCGTGATGAAGCTGACCAAGATGATGATCGAGTCGGGCGCCGCCGGCATGCACCTTGGTAGGGCGGTGCAGGTTGACCCTATCGACCCCACGTTTAAAGAGCCTGGATCTAAGCGCTTGTAACCAATATATGATAAACTGCTTTTAAGTTTTGCTTTCAAATTCAATTTGCGCCGCTACACCTTGAGGACCAGCGGTCGGGCAGCAAGAAGTGCGGGCACATGGTGGGGGCTTACACTCGTCCACTGTTCAGCTCAACATAAGCGCTTTTTGTTGGCTACACGCGTCCACTTTTCAATTTGACATGAGCGCTGTTTGTAGCCTAAGTTTGGTGATGTGGGTTACTGAAACGTCTCAGTTTGAGCCGAGAAGTTGACGTTACCTGTAGCTTCAGTGACTCGTGTTGAGCTGAAACGTGGACGAGTGTAAGCCCCTGGCACATGGCGGGCAAGGTACTGGTGCCCACCGCCGAGCACATCGACCGCCTCGCCGCAGCGCGCATGCAGGCAGGGGCTCGTCCACTTTCCGACTCAACGTAAGCGCTTTCTGTGGGATAGGGGGTGTTTTCAGGGGATGTTCAAGGAGTGTTTGAGGGGTGTTACGGGGTATTAGAGGGTGATCAGGGTGTATTTAGTGTCAGACACAGCTCAGGTTGAGCTGAAAAGTGGACGAATGTAAGCCTCCGCATGCAGGCGGACGTCATGGGCTCCGAGCTCGTCCTCATCTCGCGCACCGACGCCGAGGCGGCGAACCTGATCGACAGCAACATCGACGCGCGCGACACGCCGTACATCATGGGCGTAGTGGGTGGCGACGAGAACGTGATGAAGACGTTCCCCGACGCCGTCCTCGATGCAGGGTCATTACTGTTTGCTCATAGTGTATCGGTGCACCCGCGGACGCGGCGCCACCGGACTGTTTGCCCATAGTGTACCGGTGCACCCGTGGATGCGGCGAGTGCTGACTGTTTGCTCATAGTGTAGCGGTGCACCCGTGTGATGAAAACGTTTCCCGACGCCGTCCTCGATGCAGGGCCATGACTCTAGCTCTCCCGTCCCACCTCAGCTTGAGCCGTTCTTGTTCTTGATAGCATACAATTCATCCCATCTGACTACCTCCCAAGGTGCTCAAGTCGAGCTGAGAAGCATCGTCCATGGTCCCTTGGTAGCTCAACGTATGCCGGAGTGTCTCTGAAACCATTAGCCGGTATCCCAATGTGATGCCTTAAGAAGGTGCTTCCGTTGATCTGAATCGGAGATTATTGCTCTCACTGGCCCTAAGCGGCGGCGGCGGGGGAGGCGGGCACGGCCCCCGCCAAGCTCGAGGAGTGGCAGGGCCGCGCCACTCCTGCAACTTGACCTGTCGTGCCCATCGTCACGCATCCTCTGATAGTCATCCCAGTTATGTGCTCGAAGATTATGCTTGTCAAACTAAGTTAGTGTTGGCGATTGGGGGGGTTAAAGTAAGCTAGTTTAAGCTAATTGAGGGGCTAGTGGTTAGTGGGTCAGTGGGTTAGTGTTGGGGACTACAGTGGGTTAATAAAATAGGGGGGTTTAAACTAAGCTAGTCTAAGCTAGTTTAGGGGTTAGTGCTTAGTAGGCTTGTTTAGAGGCGACAAGTATAATCTTCACGCATCCTCTGATGGTCATGCCAGTTATGTGCTCGAAGATACATGAATGAAGCGGAGAAGGGGATGGCGTTCACGGCCCTGGTCCGCGGCGCGTGCGCGCCATGAGCGGCGTCATGACGCTGGCCGAGATGCAGAAAGGCAGAGCCCGCAGCAGAGTGACGAGATATCCCATATCGACATCCAGTATGACCATATCGATACGGTCATCTCCCACATGATTAGCCCATATCCCATATCGATAACCATATCCCTATGGTACAGAACCATTTCGGTAAACCATATCCCATATCGATGACCCATATCACATATCGATACCCCTATCGATATCCAATTGACGTCCGATCTTCCATGTCGATCTCGCATATCGATCTCGCATATCGATCTCCCATATCGATCTCGGATCATATCTTGTCACTCTGGCAGGGCCCGCGGCCCACCACATGCCGCTCCACTGTCGTGTAGCCCTCCTTGTTTGCGTCCGCTGTCATCCTATGACGTGCAGAGTGTGAGGACAGGTCGAGTGTACACTGCTCAATGCTCCACGTTGTGCACCTCATCTCTTGAGTTAAACGGCGTCCTATAACGAACAGAGTGGCATCGCCAAGTACAGAACGCTCCACGTTTAAACCCTCATTATATGAGTGAACGTCTGACGTGGTGACCAATCTCCAACTCTTCATCCGACCTTCCACGTCATTCTTCGAACCGTGAATCCTCATTTCTTGAGTCAAACGGCATTCGATGACGTGATCCGGCCCTACCTGGCGACGCCATGTCCACTCTCGGCGTCGAGGCGGGGCTCAAGCCAGCCATGATGATGCCTGCCACGTCATCATGCACGCGTGCTACCAATGTTCCAGCCAATCATGACGATGCCTGCCACGTCATCCTGCACACGTGCTACCAATGTTCCAGCCAATCATGATGATGCCTGCCACGTCATCATGCACGCGTGCTACCAATCTTCCGTGCCAAGTGTTTACGCTTCGATGCCCATACCTGGCCAATCAGTCCAGTCTACTTTTGAATACTCACACACTCTCACAAACCGTATTGGCCCTTGCTCTGGCGCCAATATGACAAAGTGCGTGAAACCACTTAGGCACTTAGCAACCAGTAGTTCTAAGTCGTCCAAATGGAGCGTTCTGATTGGTCGAGCGGGCACCAAGTCAGCTAAGTAGCACTAAGTCAGACTAAGTGTCTACGTGGTTTAAGGCACTTTGTCATATACAAACTTGCCCCTGGCATTCACCTGACCTTGCACCCAGGTGCAATTCGACTGGGAGTCGTGCCGCACCGTGGAGGGTTACTACCGCGTGAAGGCGTGCCTGGAGAACGGCATCGCGCGCTGCAAGGCCTTCGCCCCCTACTGCGACCTGGTGCGCCGCACCCTAAACCCTTCACCCTTCACCCCTAATCCTACACCCTAGACCCTAATCCCTAAACCCTAAACCCTAGAGTCTCGCACGCTGCTAGGCCTTCGTCCTCTACTGCGGCCTCGTTACAGTCACCCAACGCCTATGTGTACGAACATAAAATAAATAAATAAACGTGAGGGCTAAACGCAACGCGTGGCGTACGCTAGTTGCTAGAATTAAAAACATCGAAAACAAACTCCCACACATACAGCGGCGGCGTTTTCTTTTCTGGCCTCTGTGTGGTCTGCGATGAAACATGGTGATTACATGAATGGAGCGTGATTATACACTACCGTTACACACTCTCTGAGGCCACAACAAAACGATGCCCTTCTGGGGTTCCTACGGGAATCTGTTACCCTCCACCCCATCATGCTCGGTCATCTCACCACGTATCTCCGCTTTTGCACTCACACAATACTACACTGTTTGGGCGTCTGACCGCATTTCTGCGTGTGTGAAAGCAGTGACGTGTGTTGGTCTTACCACGTGATAATGCGGCATGCGTCACCCCTCCTGCCCCCAGTTGCCTAAACCCTACCCGCCAAACCCAAAACCCTAAACCCTAAACCCTCTTGCCCCCAGGTGTGGTGCGAGACCGCCGTGCCCAACTACACCGACGCCGCCACCTTCGCCGCCGGCAGGGCCGCACACGTCTTTACCTAAACGTGAGCTTGCACTTCACCTCAACTTCACCCCACGTTTCTGCTCAACTTTACCTTATGTCCCGTCTCAGCCTGACCTTACGTTTCTGCCCAACTTGCCGTTTTGTTCCTGAAACCACTCGAGGTGTCCTAACTTGATACCCTCAAGTTGAGATGCAAAGGGAGTGCGTGGCCCTGGGTAGGGGCGTGAAGGCCGAGTTCCCGGACAAGATGCTGGCGTACAACTGCTCCCCCTCCTTCAACTGGGTAGGGCGGTGCACGTTGACCCTATCAAACCGATGTTAAAAGCGCCTGGAACTAAGCGCTTGAAACTAGGACATGATGAACCGCATGCAACTTTTGCTTTCAAATTCAACTTGCACCGCTACAACTGGAGCACCGCGGGCATGAGCGACAATGAGGTGTCCACCTTCCAGAAGCGGTCGGGCCCCACCGCATGCCCGCCACATCATCAAACGCATTCTCAACCCACGAGTAGTTGCAACCTACGGAGCCTATGACGTGGCGAGCAATATCTGCCACCAGACCCAACCATTTTGACTCCACACCACGGCATAAGTGCTTGCCGCGTTTTACACACGTGTACACCCTCGTGTGTTGAGTTCACGTTCACTCACATGGTTGACATGCGAGCGTCACCCCGTGTTCAGAGTGACTAGATGTCCCATATCGATATCCAGGATGACCAAATAAAGGGCATCTTCCATATCGATACTGTCATCTTCTAAATCGATTGTTTGAAGGGCATCTTCCATGTCGATACGTTCATTTTGTCATCCTGTGGACATGATGACCAGATAACATCTTGTCGATTCACCCGTGTGTGACTCTGCTTCACGGCTGGGCGAGCTGGGGTACGCGTGGCAGTTCATCACGGTGGCGGGGTTCCACATCAACGCGCTGGGCACGGACATGTTCGCGCGGGACTACAAGGACCAGGGCATGTTCGCCTACATGGCGGGGCACCAGGCACACGGCATAGGATTGAGAGTTTAGGGTTGAGGGTTTTCGATGTCCCTAAATCCTATCCCTAAATCCAGGGACGACACGGCGGCGCTGTGTCGTGTCTGGTTCAATGCCATGCCTGTGTGTGCCGTTCAGTGGGGGCGGGGTGCGCACGCGGGATGAGACACCGGTGCTGTGTCTGACAGAATGCCTATGTGTGGCATTTGGTGGTCTTACTGCGGTCTTGACGGGGCTCAGGGCGAAAGCCTGGTGCCTCCTCGTGCATGATGACGCGTCTCTGTTTCTCCCTCTCTCGCTCGGTGGTCTTACTACGTGGCATTGCTACTGCGTGGTGTGCACCCTGCATGATGGACCGCGTGCAGCGGCAGGAGGAGAAGTTCGGCGTGGAGACGCTCAAGCACCAGCGCTGGTCCGGCGCTGAGTTCATGGCATGGATTGGGTGCCCGCTCCTTTCCGCTTCATTTCAACCTGACTGCGAGCTCGTTGTTTCACTGCGTACACGTACACACTCGCCGCATCCTTCCCCTGGCCTTGCCACTGTTCACTTCTGACCTCAACAAGACTGTTACATGTGTCCGTCTTATATTTCCAAGTCTAACGATCGAACTGTCCAGCCCGACTGTTTGCTCTTAGTCGGCCGCAGGGTAACGTGGACCAAGACGTAATCGGTGCCCCTCACTTAATGCCTGTGTATCATCTTCGGTATTCTTAGCAGGTACGACTATAGAGTGTCGTTGACTGACTGCATGCATGCTGTTCCGTGATCTTGCCACGCGCGACTACGTCTCGCTGACTAGACGCCGGCGTGCTGTGTTCCCAGGCCCTGCTGGGCGGACTTTGCGATGAACGCGGCGAGCTCAGGGCAGTCCTCCACCTCCTCCATGGGTGCCGGGGCAAGGGGGTCATCTGCACGCTACCCATGCCTGCTGATCCAATTTGTCCGTACCCACACTCCGCTTCTCTTGTCAGGAGTTGGGCCCTGTATCGGTTGACTGCAATCACTCCTCTACACTTGTTATGAGTTCGGCCCCGTACACCCAGGGCCGTTCATCCCATTTGCTCATACCCACACTTCGCTTCTCTTGTCATAAGTTGGGCGCTCCACCTACACCTCGCTCGACTCGCACAAAGACCATCATAGCGGTCTGTATCAGAGTACATATCCGATGATAATGTACATATAGAATGAAACACGCGATGCACGACATATTCAACACATTTTCATTCTAAACTCTCGCATCTATGATTAAACATCAGCTGTACTGAGTAGACATGAAGACTCTAACAGTATCGCTTCTGAGATGCAAGTCGCCAAAACCAAAACACCTGACCAATTCAGACAGATGATATCGCTTTAAGGCACGAGGGTAAATGACCGCAAAGACAGAGGGAGGCAGAGGAGACCTCCACTGACGTTGAATTCGTCAACCGAGTCCGCGCCTCTGTATGAAGTACTGCAGTCACCCTGAAAGTCATTCCTGCTCGATATCGGTTCGAGTGCTGGTTGTCAATGACCCTCCTGCCAGGTGACGGAGGACCAGTTCTAGGATGGCCGCACGGAAGGAGAGAGGAGAGGAGAGAAGAGAGAGGATATATGAGATATGAGAGATAGACAGAGTCAAGACAGAAAGAGGTGCAAGAAGCGACAGGCGAGGGATGAGAGGAGATGAGAGGAGAGGAGGGAGAGGAGAGACAGGAGGTACAGGAGGGCACCAGTCCAAGCACGATGCAACACCACGTCAGGGGCCGGGAGACCACTTCAAGTCCTACTGGAACACCGCCAACCAAGCTGGGCACACGACTGCATCTGGCCGCCCACCATAATATATCCACACACATGCACCTGATGAATACACGAAATAAAGACGACGCAGCGCGACGATGATACATAGCATTCTTTTCGAATATTACTTTCCTTTATAAATTGACAATAATACATTTGACAAAAACCTTCAACGAGCCTGTCATCTACCTCTATGGCGATCACGCGACGACAACACACTCTGCGAGATCATGACGCGGGTGCGCTCTTTCGTGGGCGCTGTCGGTCGCAGGCACGTCCTGCCACGGCCGCCATCGGCTCAGCCGGCCGGCTGCCGTATGCCGCTCCTCACGTATCCCGCCCGACGCATGTGCGCATGCCAGCATCCGGGCGCCGTCACGCAGGTGCAGTGGGCCGGTTGCGGTCGCGGTCGCGGTGTGGCCCTGGTAAATCACTTGTTGCGGCCGCTCATGCGCGGCGACGTGAGGCGCCCAGTACTGTCGCTCGCCTTCCCGAATGGATTCGCCAAGCGCCAGGGAACACACCAGTGCCTGCACCTGGTTGACCACCGAATACCACATAGTTTACAGTGGCATTGAGTCACACCCCACGTGAAACCACCTGGTGAGACGCCCGAATATCATACACGGGCAGTGCGTCAGACACAGCGATGATGTCTCTATCGGAGGTGCCGCCCAACCCCACCACATGGCATGTGGTAATATGACCGAATACCACACACCCAGGAGGCACTACTCAAAAACGTTGATGATGTTATATGCGAAGCGGGCGCCCCACCTCGGCGCTGTCGCTGTTGGGGGTGTTGCCGTAGCTGCCCGTGGGTAGACTGACGGGCAGGCCGCTGCCGCCGGAGCCGCCCAGCGCGTGGAGCAGCAGGTTCAGCGGGGTGCAGGGCCGGACCGCGGGGGGGGGAGAGGTTCAGGGTTCAGGTTTTGAGTCTAGGGCTGAACCGCTGGGGGGGCAGCGGTGCGTTGTCAGATCGGATAGTAGCACATGGTAAGTTGGCAGATAACACGTGGTAAGATGACAGGGCCGGGGCATGGAGCACCGGCACGTGGTAAGATGGGAGATAACACGTGGTGATAACATGGACAAGCACACGGTGAGATCACGGAATAAGACGCTCGAGCACTCCGTCAGAGGCACTGAGGCAGTGATAACGTCTGCCTCCCATACTGCGTCAAGTCGTTATACACACCGACGACGTGTGCTTCGCGAATGTGCACCCTGCCTCAGACTGCGTGAAGCTGGGCGGAAGCGCGCCGCTACCGCCCCCGCCCCCGCTTCCGCCGCCTCCGCCTCCGCCGCCACCCCCGCCGCCACCACCGCCGCCACCACCGCCGCCACCACCGCCGGGGCTGAGTATGGATGCCGCGCCGGATGCGATGCCACTAGCCAGGGACCTACGACCAATGCTCGCCGCGTCAAAAAACATGCCAGGGACAAATGCCCAATGCTCGCCGCATTTCATTATGCAAGCGACCAAAAAAGTCGAAAGTCAAATGTGGTATGGCTGTCGTGATTTGTATCGTATCCCCCCCGCCGGTTGCCAAGTCGAAGCCCGCAGCGGGGGTGGTGCCCGTGCCCAGGCGCGGGGAGCTCCGCCGCCCGCTGCCGCCGCCGCCGTACCCCACCGGATAGTGCCTGCCAGACATTGCTCAGCGCATTCCAATAAGAGTGCCTCCACTGTGTGTCAGGCGAGTGTGGCCAGTGAATGAATTAGATTATGACCAATATGGCAGCATGCTTATGTGGAACCCTCGTTTCTGGAGTTGATTGACATCCTATGACATGGCGAGCAATGCCGCGCAGGC
>Ga0307489_10000914_pt1 | contig 18802 bp, 29 predicted proteins | sample SB12metaG_FD_202247 | JGI IMG/M metagenome (GOLD analysis project Ga0307489, IMG submission 202247) | Sea-ice brine microbial communities from Beaufort Sea near Barrow, Alaska, United States - SB 1.2 | ecosystem: Environmental > Aquatic > Marine > Coastal | place: USA: Alaska | collected...
CATGCAGGTGCTGGCTCGCCCCAACCTGCACGTGGCCACCGGTGCGCGCGCGACCCGCGTGCTCTTCGAGGCAAGGGCTTACACTCGTCCAATTTTCGACTCATTGTAAGCGCTTTCTATGGGACAGAGGGTTTGTTTAGGGTTTGCTCAGGGGGTTTCTGGGGGTATGAGGGAGTTTTAGGGGGTGTCTAGGGTGCATTTTGTGTGAGAAACGGCTCAAGCTGAGCTGAAGATTGGACGAGTATTAGCCCCTGCGTTGAGGGCACGCGCGCCACGGGCGTGCGGTACTGCTGCCCCGGCGCCGCGCCCGCCGGTGCCGCGGGGCCCGAGGCGCCCGCGGGCCCCGAGAGCAGCGCGCTGGCCTCCCGCGAGGTGCTCGTGTGCGCCGGCGCCATCGGGTCGCCCTGGTAGGCCTGGCAAATCATCATCTATCATTTACCGCATTGTGAGCCTTACTGCCTAATGGCCCTGCTTACCTCCCTATAGCTTAACCGCTGAAAACAAACAGTCCGATTGAACGAAGAAAAAGTAAGATCGAGCACCTTTCTTTCTGACGCTGCGAGCCTCACCTCGTCTGCCGGGGACCCACGCTCAGGCTGCTGCTGCTCTCCGGCGTCGGCCCACGCGAGGACCTCGCCGACAAGGTAAGATGCCATTCATCAGATTTCGAACCCTCATTTCTCAAGCTAGTTGTCTATTGCCTAGTCTGTAAGTGCTATACATAGTACCTCGTACTACCCATAGTAAGTTGGCGTTTGGTGATTTTGAACAAAGGTCGGTTGACTTTTGGCCACATCACCGAACACCAACTTACTAGAAGTTACTAGCCCACAGACTAGGCACTGTATGACGGGACGAGCGTAATCTGCGGTCCCTGTGACAAGGGCGTTCCGGTAGTGGCGGACCTGGAGGGCGTGGGCGCTAACCTGACCGCGCCGCCCGCCGTGCCTTGCTACTTCACCTGCAAGGCAGTGGGGTTATTGAGAGCAAGCGCCCAACCGCCGTTGAATCGACGTACCGAGTCCACGCGTCTGTATATCAATTCACCCGGAAGGTAATTCACGCTCCGATCTCGGTTCGAGTGCATGGCTCCGATCTCGGTTCGAGTGCATGTTTTCAGTGACTCTTCGGCGAGGCGGCAGCGGAGCAGGCCAAGACCCACACCGGTGCCGTGCGTCGCGCCCACCGCTCCTGGCAGGCGGTGCAGGATGCCAGTATCAATACCCGTGTTGAAAGCGCCAATGGTTTCAGCGCTCGGAACTAGAATATCATGGACTGCTTTCACACTTTGCTTTCAAATTCAGCCTGCGCCGCTACATCCTGGCGGGCCTGGCGCTCCCAGCGCTTCTGGCGCACCCCGCTGCTGTTTCTGCCGCTCAAGGCGTGGCAGCTGGGGCGGTACGTCCTGGGGCACAAGGGCGCCTCGCTCGCGCGCCCGCCCGTGGAGGCGCTGGTGCACGCTCACATCGGCAGGTCTTGGCGAATTGTGCGTCACACGTCATGCATCCACATTCAATCATGGGGGGCAGGGCGACGCCTGGTGCCTCCCTTGTACACGCGGAGGCGTTTCCGTCTCTCTCCTGGGGGACAGAGCGAAAGCTCGGTGCCTCCTCGTGCAAGCAGAAAAGTCTCTCTTACACCCCTCCTATCCACACTTCAAACCCACATTCCGTGAGTCAAGTGTCATCTTGGATAGAGTCGGGCCCTCGACCGCGGCACCCCCCCGCCCGGCGCCGCGAGCGCGAGCACCGCGCGCTCGCCTCAGCCGGAGTCCCCCGCGGACGTTCAGCTCCTGTTCGCGCCCTCGCTGCCGGCCGCTGAGGCGCTCAGGCAGCAGCGCCGCGGCGCCACCGTCGCGCCCGGTAGGTCTTGACTCAGGACGATAGCCACGTCATCGGCGGCTCCACCGCATTTCGTCTAACCTTCGATCGCTCAGTCGCATTCGCCGGCCCGGCCACCAGGCTGCGTTACATCATCTGTACTTGTACCGCCGTGGTCCCCGTGTGTTGTGTTTGCTCAAAGTGCACCGGTACACGCGGGCCGGCCCAACCCCCAGGCGGGTTGATGACGGAGGCGGCGCGGACGGTGCAGGACGACATGGTAGGGCGGTGCAGGTTGACCCATTCAAACCCACGGAGGAAGCGCCTGTATCTAAGAGCTTGAAACTACAATATGAGAAAACGCTTTCGAATGTTGTCTTCAAATTCAACTCGCGCCACTACAACATGGATGACGTGGTGCTGGCGCACAAGGACGGCGTGACCGTCACCGTGGCACTGGCGCAGCCCCGCAGTCGCGGCACCGTGAAGCTCGCCTCCACGGACCCGCTGCAGCAGCCCCAGATCTCGCTCAACCTGCTGGCGGATCCGGCCGACCGCGCCACCATGGTCGGCGGCATCGACCTCGCGTGTGCCATCATGGGGGCGGACCACAGCATGGCGCTCCCTGCGGGGCCCAACTCGCTCTCTGCGGGCAGGGGCTTACACTCGTCCACTTCTCAGCTCAACGCGAGCGCTTTGTGTGGGATAGGGGGTGCATGCAGGGGTTGTTTGGGGGTTGTTTAGGGGGTGTCAGGGAGTATAAGGGCGGGTGTAGCGTGTTTGTGTGTCAGAAATGGCTCAGGTTGAGCTGAAAAGTGGACGAGTGTAAGCCCCTGTCTGCGGGGCCGAGCCCTCTGTCCAACATGGAGTACGGCCTTGAGATGAGCACCGCCACGCACGCCGCGGCGGGCACGTGCCGCATGGGCCCCGTGGAGTCCCGCACCGCCGTGGTGGACGCGCGCCTCTGCGTGCACGGCCTCCGCGGCCTCCGCGTCGTGGGCTCCGCCGTGGCGCCCGGCGTGCTGTCCGGTCGGGCCCGTCATCATCTCACTCACTGTATGTTCACAGTGTACCTGTCTGCCTGTGCACGTTCGCCTCCTCCCCACTCCTCCTCGTCCTCGTCCTCCTCCTTCTCCTCCTCCTCCTTCTCTTTCATCTCCTATCTCCTCCATCTCAGGCCCGGTACCATCTGACTGTTTGTTCTAAACCTGTATGTATCCTGATCCTCCTCCTGATCCTCCTCTTTCTCTGTATCCCCCCACCTAAGGCATGGCATCATCCACGTCAGCTCTGCCAAGTATACCGAATGGACACACATTCATCCACGTCAGTCATGGAAACACATTCCACCTACCACGACATCGCACGACATGGTCATTCATTACAATATTCTGTCTGTGACGGGGCCCTGCCGGGTGGCGGCGCGCCGTCCGCCGCCGCCACCGCCGCGGTGGCGGAGCGCGCCGCTGACATCATCAAGGTAGGCCCGGGCATGTCATGCATTGCTCGAATGCTCGTCACGTCATCGAAAGGAATTTTAAGCCCTCGCTTCTTGAATTCAAAGGCATCCTATGACGTGGCGAGCAACATCTGCCATGCCCACTGCTCGCAAAGTCATCGACACGCATTTTAACCCTCGTTTCATCTGAATTGAGTGAGATGGCATCCTATAATATGGCGAACGTTATCTGACAGACCCGGAATGAAGGACGCGCGGCACCCCGAGGTAGGGCGGTGCAGGTTGACCCTATGAAACCCACGTTGAAAGTGCCTGGAACTAAGCGCTTGAAACTATAATATAATGAACCGTCTTCAAACTTTGCTGTCAAATCCAACTTCCGCCGCTACACCGAGGAGCGCGCGAAGATCAGCGCGGCGAAGGAGGCGGTACGCGCGCCGGCCGCCGCCGCCGCCGCCGCCGCCGCCGCCGCCTCGGTGTACAACCTCACCGCCGCCGCCGCCGCCACCGCCGCCGGCTTCCTCATGCGCACCCCGGCAGGGCTTAGGCTTTAGGGCTTAGGGCTTCGGGTTTAAGGTTCCTCAATCCTGAACTCTAAACCCTCACACTCGTCCCCTGCAAATATGTGCCCGAGTGGTGCTGTCATCCCCTGGACCTCTCAGGTCATCCCAACTTAATCCTGTGAAGAGGCGTAAGTTGAGCTGCAGCGGGACTCAAGATATCCCTCGAGAGTGCGTACGCTGAGCCGCTATAGGACTCAAGTTGAGCCGACTTCGACACTCGACGATGTGTAAGGTGACGTGCCACGGAAAGGAGTGAGCAGTCCCTGCGCCCCGGTGCCTGTCCTCGCCACCGTCGCTGAGCCGGTGCCCGCGGGGACTCCGCACGACTCGGCGGCCGCGGACGGATTTGAGTTGGTGGAGGAGTACGGCAGCCCGTCATTCATGTCGGCGTCCTTCATGAGCGTCGGGGGCCGCGACCGCTCCGCCGCCAACGGCCGCACCGCCGCCAGCGGGCGCTCCGCTTCCAATGGCCGCTCCGCCGCCAATGGCAGGGCGGTGCAGGCCTAGACGTGTCACAATCTGTGTTGAAACCGCCTGGTTTCTGCGCCTGAAATCAACGTTTGATAAACTACTTTCACGTGTTGCTTCAAATCACACTGCGGCACTACACCACGGCCAGTCCGCTGCGTAGAGGGCCTTCATCCAGCACAGCGAGAGAGAAGGTGAGAGAGCGAGGAGGCACTCTCTGAGGAGGCACCAGGCTTTCGCCCGAGACACAAGGGTCGCTTTTGTTTTCCAGCTTCCAAAGCGATGTTATAATTCCCACAGCTCCGCGAAACGTTTTGTCCTGTCTAGCTCTATGTACAGCCTCTCCAAGAGCTCCGACAAAAGCGTATCCAAGGATCAACCGTCAATGTGTTTTCATTACCATGATTGTACAGCGAATGTTTTAAAGGGGGCACCAGGCTTTCGTTTCGCCCTGGCCCCCGTCACTGTTTCTTTGCGCCAAACGATAAAAAAATTAATGTACAAGTCTACGACGATGACGAATGCACCACTATGTAATAACATCTCATATATACACACATCTCATCTGCTGATAATGATCACGTCCACCGCGCCGTTCAAGCGAACACTTGTGCTCGTTTGAACCCCCCGCCATCTGCGTCCCGCGCTTCGCATCAATAAATAAGTAAACAGGGCGAAGCCTGAACGGCCCGCGCAAACGTAAACAGCTGGTGTTTGCTGATCGGATAATTCGATGCTCTTCGCATCACCTCTATGTATCACCTCTATGTACAATGTACCAGCGACATTGCTATTGCCGCATTTGAAATTTACGTATTTTGTCCTCCTTCAGCGATGATGGCTTCGCCGCGGCGGCGATCCTTGCCTCCTTTATCATGACTGCCCTCGCCTTAGGGCCCAGCAGATGTTGCTCGTCACATCAAGGGATGCCGTTTCACTCAATAAACGAGGGCTCAAACTGCGAACCTATGACGTAGAGAGCAATGGGCCTGGCAAGCATGGATATTGCTTGCCAGGTCAAGAAGTCATTAGGATGCCATAAAATTCGAGACACGAAGGTTCACAAAGCGTGTCAATGACATATGACATTTGAAGACAAGCGCACGTTCGAAAATGTATTTTAACTCAAGACGTCCTGAGTCAAAAAGTCCCGTCTTGAGTTAAAAGGTTCTAAATTTACGTTTTCGAGCGTCGGCTTCTCTTTAGATGTCATACTGAATTTGACAACATCTGGCAGGCCCTGCCTGGCCTCCTGCGCCTTTTTGGCCCGCATGATGCGGAAGGGCAGGTAGTGCCGGAAGATGCGCTGCATATTGGAGCACGCAGCCGTTTTCGCTTCCAACTCCTCCCCCTCCAGCCTTGCTTTCTCCTGCGCCCGCAGCCGCGCTATCTGCTTTGCCTTGATGTTTTCGATGAGTTTTATGTCCGCCTTAATCTGCCGCACCAACTTTGTTTTACCGCGGTTCGCCTCCTCCACTCTCTAGGGCCACAGGCAGATATCGCTCGCCGTGTCATAGGATGCCGTTCAACTCATTAAATAAGGGTTCAATATGCGTGTCGATGACGTGGCGGGCAATAGGGCAATATCTGTCAGGCCCTGCCTTTCTCCGCTGATTCATGCGCACGTTGAAACTGGCGGCCTCGAGGGCGCACTTATTCGCCGCCGGCTTGTCGCCCCTGCCCGCCGCCGCCGCCGCCGCCGACCGGGTGCTGGGCTCCGCCGAGTGCGCCGACCGCGCCGACCGCGCCGCCGATATCCAGGGCCAAGTAAATCTCGGACACTTCAGCTGGGCTTCCATTGGGGGGGGAAATCGATGGTCTATTCGGTGTGGTTCCGTCACTAGCATACACTAGATTTGCATTGAAACGGATTTTGTAGAAGCGCCTTGGGGCTCGATCAAAGAAAAAAATGTTATATGCACGAGTGTCAGTGTCAACACGCCCCTGCCTTTCCCAGCGCCTTGGTCTTGCCCTGGCGCCCTCCCTGTGCGCTGGCGGTCATGCGCCGCGCGATGACGGTGTCGCGCGCCGCCGCCGCCGCCTCCGACCAGGGGCTTACACTCGTCCACTTTTCGGCTCAACTTACTTTAAGCGCTACCTGTGGGATAGGGGGTGCGTTTAGGGGTCCTGTAGGGGTCGTTTAGGGGGTGTAAGAGAGTAACACGGGGTGAGTAGGGTGTGATTTTGTGTCAGAATGGCTCAATGTGAGCTGAGAAGTGGACGAGTGTAAGCCCCTGCCTCCGACTTGGCGCTCACCACGCGCCGCGCCGCCGCACAGGGCCCGCCAGATGTTGCCAGCCCGCGTCATGGAATGCCAATTAAATCGAATCGAGGGGGAGCAGCTGATGCGCATGATGTACGAGGGAGCGGCGGAGGCAATGGAGTGCCGGGACCTCGGGTGACTCGAGTGAGAACACGAAACAAGGACCTCCGCAACAGGTTGAAAGAAATTGAGGGTACAAAAATGCATGTCGATGACGTGTAAGGCAATATCTGGCTGCCCCTACATCTCTATCCTGCGCTGGCGTCCACACCGAGTACCCGAGCGCCTTGTTGACGTCAAAGCCGCCGCCGCCGCCGCGCCCCCCCGCACCGCCGCCGCCACCCCCCCCACCGCCGCCACCGCTGGGGTCCGCCAGCGCGCCGCTCATCAAAGGCTTACACTCGTCCACTATTTGGCTCATCGTAAGCACATTTTGTGGGATATGTTGGGTGCATGAATTTCCCCCGATCTATTAGACACGGGGACAAGAAGAGGTGTGACCAACACGGCTTTGGTTGAGCTCAAACGTGGACGAGTGTAAGCCCCTGCCGCTCATCCAGCTGGTCCGCGACGCCCCCGCCCCCACCAGCTCCGCAAAGTCGTCCCCAAAGACCATGTCCAGCCCATACCCAGGGCCTCATACCCACTTCCTTTCCGGCTGCACTTGTGATAAACAGTGATTTGAAATAGCGGATGGGGTTGGTTAATGCTCACTATGTGAGCACCTTGGGGCTCGATGAACGTCAGTAAAGAGAACTGGTGACAAAAGCTGGGCGTTGCACTGGTTCCCTTATCAGTTGGGCTTAATCATATTTCGTGTCATTTGGTTGGGGGATTTTACACAGACAGTGCGGGAACGAGTCGGCACGCCCTGCTTGGATTGGCCGGGGTCGTGGCCGGACTTGCGCCAGTCCGCGCGGCGGTCCGTGGCCAACATGGAGTGGCCCTCCCTCGCGGCGGCGGCTTCCAACTCCGCCGCCTCGCTCCCCTCCTCCGCACCGCAGGGTCTGCCAAATATTGCTGTCGATCACCAAATCATATATGATGCCCTTTAACCTAAGAAACGAGGTTTCAAATGCGTTTGTATGACGTGGCGGGGGGCAGTATGAGGTTGTCCCTACCGCCGCGGCCTCCACGCCGCTCACCAACCGCTCGTCCCACCCCACCTCCCGCGAGAATTCGCCGGTGGACACGCGCTGCCTGGCGCCGCCGCTCGCCAGGGGCTTACACCCGTCCAATTTCCAGCTCAACCTGAGCCGTTTCTGACACAAAATGCACCATAGACACCCCCTAATACCCCCTGCCACCTCCTACACACCCCCTACACAACCCCTTAATGCACCCCTATCCCACAGAAAGCGCTTACGTTGAGCCGAAAAGTGGAAGAGTGTAAGCCCCTGCCGCTCGCCGCCTGCCGGTCCTTCCAACCTGTTTGAATCTTCTTGAACGTCTGCGCGCTCTCCCGCGGCGTTGGGGCCGGTTTGGGCACCCGCCGCCCGAATTTGTCGGTGACTAAGCCGATGCTGAGGGCCTTACACTAGCTCCCGTGATAGCTTAACTCGAGTATCCCCCCTTCACTTGAACGTGGTCTCAGCCTTGGCATCGAATGGAAGCTGTTCGACAAGTTAGAAAAGAAAAGTGTACCCAGTACGACTCTGGAGCGGTCATCTTCTCGACCATTCACAGCACGCAAACTCCAGACGGCAAGTCGCTCCGACACTGAGTTCCATCGTAAGCACCTATCAGTGGTTTCAGGTGACGTCCCAGGCTAGGGCTGGCAATTGAGTTGAAACGGTTGCAATTTCCTGCCGTCTTTGCCCCCCCCCTTGCGACGCCGCGCCGGTTCCGAGCGGCGGGAGTGTTCCGTGGACGCCATGGATGGAGGTGCCGTGGATGACTCGCCCCGGCCCCCAGATCCGCTCCGCTGCGCGTCAGCATTGGCCAGCGCCTTGGTCGCCGCGCTGTAGGCGTCACCCATCGTGTTCTGGTCGAGGACGGCGCCAAACTCCTCGGGGTAGGGCCCGCTAGATGTTGCTCGCCCAGTCATAGGAGAACCATGTAACTGAAGACTACGAGGTAGATGCCACAAGCCTTTATGTAATCTTGAGGCCATGGACGCCGCGTTTGTGATGTGTTTGTGCAAGAAGTGAAATGCGTGCCGATGACATGACGGGGGGATTGTGGTTCTCCCTACCGTGGGGTCATGCAGTGAGCCCGAGGAACCCGAGGCTGTTTCCCGAGAGCACGAGAATGGGGAGGACGAGAATGGAAATTGTCAGTCGGGCGTTTTGTCTGAGTCAGATCAGGGGAGAGGAGAGGGAATTTTTCACCAGGCGAAATTGACGGACTCGCGCGGGAGTGTCCGTGCCGTGAGCGCCGCGGTGACAGCGCTCTCCCGCATACCACCCGGTGCTTTACGAGTGCTCTCGTTGGCTCGAATGCCTTTCCATAAACTCGGTCCCTGGTCTCGCTGCGGGGGGAAGACGCCCCAAGCGGTGCTTCTCAACGTCATCTTTGGTGACGGCGTGGTCGGTCGGGAGCGCACCTTTGCCGGAGCTCTTGCGGCCCGAGGAGATGCGCGAGGTGGGCAAGCTGGCATCTGCGAGTGGCGCGCCAAGAGGGGCGGCGAGCAGGGTCCCGAGCGTCACATCACGAGCGCAGTGAGTTTACCGCTTTGTCACTACTCGTAAAGTCACCATTCCCGAGGGGCAAAAAAAGTTTTCTTTCGCCGCTCTGGGCATTCGAAGCGCCTCCAGGCAAAGCCTACTAGAAGGGCGACTAGCTATGCCGAGCGACGAGACGGTGCGCGCCCCCACGCCTACCGCTACCCCCGTTTCAACCCACACATAGCGCGCGGAATTTCTGCCTTCACCGCACACTCAAGGACCAAAATTGACGTCACGCCGCAAATTCTCACAGGACGTGGGGGACGACGGGAGCACCTTACCGTGCGGCATCAGCACCGCCGCCACGCTGCGCGCGCCGGCACTGCGGAGCGGCGCGCGAAGAGTGGTTTAGAGCGCCAAGACAATGAGCGCACCAGTCGCACACTCGCACTTTTCTTGGAAACGTTCGGGAACGAGAAACAGAAAGTTCTTCGTAAAAACGTGGTTGGTCGAGCGTGTGATTTCCTCAGTCCCTGATTGGTCAGTGGACCATCCATCATTTTCCCGAGCCCCTGATTGGTCGAAATGCAGTTTTCGGGGGGTTCATGGGGTAGTCATACCGGAGAGAGGATTTCAAGCAGCTCAACTCAAGCTCCAGCAACTTCTCCCCGCCGCCTGCCGGCTGCCGCAAACGCCAACGCACGCGCCGCACCACCCGTGCTGTTCCGCCTGCGAGGCGGGCGGCAGCGCATAGACCTCGCTTCGCTGTTGCTCTGCCTTTGGGTCGATTGTCTCACGCATGCTGTAGTCCAACTGAGCGGTGAGCGGTGGCTGCGACGAGCGCGGGGTGTTGGAGGAGTCGAAGGAGGAGGAGGCGGAGCAGCGGCTGGAGGTGTCGCAGGAGGAGGAGGAGGAGGGGGAGGCGCGGGGGAGAACCGGGGGGCACGCCAACCTCGCCATCGGCAGAGGGTATGGTAGTCGCTGAGCAGAAAATAAATATGACAAAACCACGCCTCGGTGGTTCTCTCGTTGTCGAAACACACGGCACCTTCACGTACCGAGCGCTGAGCCGCGTCGGGTTGCGAAGTCAGCCGTCCGTCGGCGACGAGAGCAGGTCCACGGGTGTCAATGCTGTGGTCAATGCCGGCGCGCTCGTCGCTGTCGACTGCGTTCTGCCGAGCCGCACCGGGAGCAACGACAACGGTGTGTACTCGCAACTCCCCGTTCAGCACCGTACTTTCTCAACTGGGATGTTAACAGCTCATTTTTTGCTCGAATTGCTCGATAATGCTCGACTTGAGCGTCTCCGATGGTGGCGTTTCCTGCCTTAGCACCACTGCGCCGCTGCCGCGGCGTGTTGCCGCGGTCCCCGAGGGCCTGACACGGTCGAGATTTCTCCGCAATTCTGCACGTGCAGGTCCGTTTCTGAGACTGGCGAACGGCGATGGATGGGTGTTTAAGAAGATGCGAGGCATCGTGTTGATGCGACGCGAGGCAGGGGCTTACACTGGTCCACTTTTCGGCTCAACGTAGGGCATTCTGTGGGCTAGGGGTGCATTGAGGGGTTGTGTTGGGGTACTCAGGAGGTGTCAGGGATTGAAAAGGAATATCAGTGGGTGTTCAGGGTGTATTTTGTGTCGAAAACGGCTGAGGTTGAGCTGAAAAGTGGACGAATGTAAGCCCCTGACGCGAGGCCGTGGAGCACGGGCTGTGGCCGTACCGGGCAGGGCCGTCTCAATCGTTCCCTTCTTCACCTCTCCACTCGCCACTGACTGTTTGCTCATAGTGTACGAGTGAAGCTATACACACTCGCCACTGACTGTTTGCTCATAGTGTACCAGTGTACCGGTACACACTCGCCGCTGACTGTTTGCTCATAGTGCACCAGTGTACCCATATGAGCCGTTTCATTCCTGACCCCGCTTAAGGTACCTCTCAAAACGTCCAAGTGCTGCAGTTGAGTTGAGCAGAATGGGGAACAATTGTACGGCCCTGACGTCGGGTGAACAGCCCAGGCATGGGGCTGGCCCTGAGGGCGCACCCCACCACGTCGTCTGAATCACAGCTCGAGGGAGACATTCTGTATCCTCACGGGTACGTGGTATGGGCGGACATGAGGGTGGTGGATTGGCCCACAGTGTACGTGAGGGTGCAAGCAGGGGCTCATACTCGTTCACTTTTCAGCTCAACTTGAGCCGTTTCTGACACAAAATACACCCTACCCCCCCCACAATACCCTGTAACACCTTCTAAACACCCCGTAAACAACCCCAAAACGCACCCCCTATCTCAGAGGAGGCGCTGACGTTGAGCTGAAAAGTGAATGAGTGTAAGCTACTGGGCGCAGGGCAGCACGGGGTGGCTGTTCACGCACCGCGACGGCGCCGACACGCTGCTCCCGCTGGACCCCGCCACCGCCGCCGCCGCCGCCGCCATCGCGCCCGTGCCGTCCACGCCGCCCAACCACGACTTCACTGTGACGGCGGTGCGCGCGGCTGCCTCTCGCCAAGGTGGGATGGTGTACATTGAAACCGCTTGGTTCCCGCGCTTGACACGAACTCGTGATTCCTTTCTTCCAAGTCTCGCTTTCTACGACAAAGTGCGTCAAAGTGGTACGAGTTGATCCGAGCCTGTGATTGGTCCATGCTGTGCCTTGCTTTGCTTTGCTTGTAACACTTTGACGCGCTTTGTCATATTTCAACCTGCGGCACCACGCCAAGGCCTGCGCGAGATGCAGTACAACGCGACGAGCAGGGTTATCGCCTTCGCCAAGGTAGGGCGGTGCAGGTTGACCCTATCAAACCCACGTTCAAAGCGCCCGGGTTTAATCGCGTGAAACTGAAGTATGTTAAACCGCTTTCAAATGTTGGTTTCAAATTCAATTTGCGCCGCTGCACCAAGGAACTGGGCGGCGGCGGCACGGCGCGGATCAACGTGTACTATACGACCGGCACGGTGGGCACGGCGCTGCAGCACCCGCCGCCGCACCAGGGCACTACGCAGATGTTCCGCTCCGCCGCCGACATGCGGGTGCTGGAGGCAGGGCTCATTAAACTCAGTGTCGGGTCTGGTATCGATGATATGGTACCGAATCCCGTTCGACCAATCAGAACTGTGATTTCGAGAATTTCACCGACCGACTCGCCGACAGTGTGACCGGGTCGTGATCCTTGACTTAATAGACCCTCGGTTTCGAGAAGATAAGCGTGACATGTCACGCTGACACTGAGTTTTTAAGTCATGCTCGCCACGTCATCCAACACACATTTTAGACCCTAGTTTCTCAACATTATAAGGCAACGTTGTGATTCGGCGAGGGTTAGCAACCTGGCCCGACGTGGAGGAGATCTTTCACAACCCGCGGGTTCACTCGAGTGGAGGGTACAAGCGGCGGCGGGACGCTGCGGTCCTGCTCGGAGCCGACGACCGGGACGGGCGCGGCCGCGACAGCCGTCGCCTCAGTGGTGACTCGGCGGCGGCGGCGGCGGCGGCGGCGGCGGCGGCGGCGGAGGCGGCGGCGGCGGAGGGCCCTGACAACGAGGAGGGAATGTTACGGAAAGAGCTGCGGGAGCTAGTAAGGACAAGTCAATAACGTCATCAACACATAGTGTACCGGTTCTCTTCACGTCATCCACCACATCTTAAAGCGTTGTATAATGATACACATGTCATCGTGTGACGCGGCGAACTTAATATACCTGGCCCTAGGAGGTGGACATCGCGATGGCACAGCTGCAGGTAGGGCCGAGTACATAATGCTCGTCACCTCATACAACTCACTTTAGACCCTGATTTCTTGAGTTGAATGGCATCCTAAGACGCGGCGAGCATTATTTGATATTTGGCCCGAGACGATGGAGTCACGCAGCATCCTTCTTGGGCACCTGCACGCGGTGGAGGGCACGGCGCGGGCGGCGGCGGCAGCGGCGGCGGGTGCGGCCGCATCGCGGGTGGATGCGGCGGCGGCGGCAGACGCGGCGGCGGCGGCGGCCGGGGTGGCAGCAGCGGCGGCAGGGCTTGGCAGATATTGCTCGCCACGTCATCGACACGCATTTACAAACACAACCCTCCCTGCGTCACATGGCATCTAATGACGTGGCGAGCAGATGTTGCTCGCCACGTCATCGATACGCATTTACGGACCCTCCTTTCCTGCGTTACATGACATCTGATGACGTGGCGAGCTATATCTGGCAGGCCGTGCGCAGCGGCGGAGGGGCAGCGTCAGGCGGACGAGGCGAGGTAGGGCGGTGTAGGTTGACCCTATCAAACTCATATTGAAAGCGATTACATCGAAGCGCTTGAAACTAAAGTGTGATGAACCGCCTTCAAACTTTGCTTTCAAATTCAACTTGCGCCGCTACAGCGAGGCGGCTGCGCTTGCACCACAGGGGCGCAGGGTGCACGTATCAGCTTTCAAACGACCATGCCATGGCTGAGTTTCAGAAGCGCTGTGACTCGACGCAGAGCTTTGAATCGGTCAAGCACGTCGCGTTTTTCGGCGATGGTGATGGTTTCTTTATTTCGAGAGATGACGGAAGGTCGTATTGGACTGGGCTTCCCGCCGGGCTTTCCGGCCGTTTGGCGTACGCAGATCAAAACCCCCAGGTGGGTTGGTGCAAGTTGAAACCCGTGTTCAGAGCGCCTGGTTTCCGGAACGAGACGCTTCCTCGTGTATACGAATGCACCAGGCTTTCGCCCTGGCCCCCGTCATGCGCCTGGTTTCAGCACTTGAAACGAAAATGTGATCAACAGCTTTGAAGTTTTGCTTGCGATTTCAAAATGTGCATGTACACCCAGGGCGACTTGACATACGTAGCGGGAGGTTGTAACGGCGAGTACTATGCCCAGCTGAGTGACGGGTCCGTGCTGTGGGGTGGCAACGTGTGCGCCAGGTTTTCTGAGCTGGTTCGGGTAGGGCCAGATTTAGGGCTTTCGGATTTAGGGTTTAGGGTAAGCCCTCAACCCCAACCCCCCTGAGAATTTGCCCGCCACATTATCCTCCACATTTTAGAACTTCGTGTCTTGAGCTTGAATTATATAGCATCACGTGACGTGGTGACCAATATTTACCCGGTCCTAGGCTCGCCACGCCATCGACACACACTCTGCACCATCGTTTCTTGCGTGTAATGGCATCACTAGGCTCGCCACGCCATCAACACGCATTGTGAACTCGTGTTGTTTTAGGTATGACGAAGTGCTTCAAATCGCTTAGCAACTTAGCGACTTTGAGTGCTAAGTCGTCCAAATGGGCAGCTGTGATTGGCCGAAGGGGACGACTTAGCACGCTAAGGCACTAAGTCGCTAAATGGTTTGACACACTTAATCATAGATAGCATCACTTGACGTGGTGAGCATTCGTATCTGGCTGGCCCTAGGTTCGGGACAAGAGTCGTTCAGTCCGGCGGGTCGCGTTCGGTCCAGATGCTTCGTGGATAATCCTGTTCACAGATGGAAAGCCGGAGTGGCTCGGCATCCCGGATGCGATGGCGGAGTCACTGGTCACCCGAGCAGAGTCACGTGTCCGACGCAAAAACGCGCCGACCGAGGTGAGGTGGTGCAAGTTGACATCCGTGTTGACAGCGCCTGGTGCCTGGTTTCGGCGCTTTGAAATTGAAAAACGACAAACTGCTTTCATGTTTTGAAATTAATTTCGACTTGCGCCGCTACAACGAGGTATCCTTGGGGGCGCATCAGACCTACTATGTAGGTAGGGCATGCCAGGTAGATATAGCTCGCCACGTCATAGGATGCCATTTTACTCAAGAAGCCATGTTTAGGACTGCGTGTCGATGACGTGGCTAGCAACCTCACCGTAAACCCTACACCCTGCACCCTAAACCCTAAACCCTAATTTGCGAGGCCCTGTACATGGGGTTTGCGGATGGCGACTATGACTACAGTCTGCCGGCTGCTTGCGCGGCAGGGGGGGTATTGAGAACACGCTCTCGCCGATGTTGAATCTCATCCTCCTCCTCCGCGCGTACGTATGAGCATTCACACTGATGGTAAGTCCTGCTCCGATCTCGGTACGAGTGCTTGTTCTAACTGACCCTACCGCGCGGACGCGTTCTTCAAGAAGAGCAACGGTGACGGGGCAGGGCGGTGCAGGCTGACCCTATCAAACCCACGTTGAAACCGACTGGAACCAAGCGCTTGAAACTGAAGTGTGATATACTGCTTTCAACTTCTGCTTTCAAGTACAACTTGCGCCGCTACAACGGGGCGGACGGGCACCACGTGACGAATGTCATCCTGTCGCCCGGCGGCTCCGTGTCTAGTTGGTTGATTCGCTACACCTGAATGATAGTGCGGCCGAAGTTCAGCTTCAGCGACTAGTGCACGCCACGCGAGGCGCTTAGCCGCCGCGTGTTCATTGGATTTATTTATTTATTCGCTACACCTGATTGCGTGCGGAAGTATGCGCCTGGCTAGCTTGTGACACACCGCGTCAGACTGTGCCCGGCGGCGAGCGTGCTTGAGTATGGGGTGTCATGGATGATGGTGGCGGCTCCTCTGAAGTGCGATGGAATCGGATGTGAAATGGCTCACGAAAGCAATATTGTATAGCTACTCCTCTTAGCATTCGACCTTCGAATTTCAACAGTGTTTGTCACCGGCAACATCGGTGAAGTCACCCCTCACGTTCTTATTGTTTAGTAAGAGTCGACTTAATCCCCGTGCCCTGTCTCCCTGTCCTGGGATCCTGGCGGGCATGTCAGGCCAACATAATACTCTCCTCCTCCTCGTTTTGTCATTGTGTTAGCTGACCGTTTGATCTGTCCGCTTGATCTGGCGGATGGGGTTGGATGGCGCTCACCACGCGAGCGACTTGGAGCTCCATAATACGAGGACGTTATTTGAAATACAAATAGGACTACATGAGATTACATTAGCTATAGCGACCGGCGTGTGCCGGCCAGAGGATTAGGTGCCGAGGATCACGGCACCCAAACATAATATTGCTCTGTTACCTCAACGACTAGCTTAAGTTATAGTAGGTACCGAGGATCACGCCACCCAATAATAATGTTTAGGCAATGTTAGCCTAGCAACCAGCTTGTGCCGGTCAGAGGTTTTTAGGTGTCGAGGATCACGCTACCCAAAACAAATAATAAGGCGTACACTTGGACGCCGCTTAGCAGGTCTAAGAGCGCAGACCTTGCAGCTTGACCAAGACCAGCTGACCTAGGTAGGGCGGTGCAGGTTGACAGTACCAAAACCCGTGTTGAAAGCGCCTATGGTTTCAGCGATTAAAACTAGAATATCACAAACTGCTTTCATCAGTTGCTTTCAATGTCAACTTGCGCCTCCACACCTAGGCCACCCACTGTGATCGTTCGACCGGGCAGGAGGCCTTAGCCGCCGCGGTCGCCGCCGCCGCCGCGCCCTCGCGCCATTCGCGCCGGGTGATCCGCAGCGTAGGGTCCGGCAGATATTGCTCGCCACGTCATTGGATGCGATCCTTGAGTTAATAGACCCTCGATATTAAGAAGATAAAACGGACAAGTCCTTCCGACACTGAGTTTAAGAACCGAGGGTTCGAACCGCATGAATGACGCGAATCCTGACATGCATTGCTCTCCGCGTCATAGTATACCATTTAACTTCAGAAATGATGATTCAAAATGCATGTAGATGATGGCGCGGGCGATAAGTGTGAGCACCCGTTTAGGGTTTAGGGGATAGGATATAGGGTTCAGGCCCTGCCACAGAGTGTAGGGCACACATGCCAGCGTCGCCATCGCGCACCCTACGTTGACCGCGTCTCGCCCCTCACGCCCCCCGTCGATAGCCGCCGTTAACAGTGGAAACTGCAACAGTGACACCACCGCCGACGTCATCATCCCCGTCCCTGCCAACATCCTGTATTCATGGACTTGCAGATATTGCTCGGAATTTCCGTCAACACATTTGCCAACCCTCGATCGGCCGATTTCGGTATACCCAGGTGAAATGCCCATACAGAGTTGCGGACATCAAAGTGTTAGCGCCCCGCGGGGAAAAGCGGGCGCCAGGTTGAATGCCCATACAGAGTTGCGGTCAAAGCGTCAGCGCTCAGCGCGGGAAGCAATATACCAAAATCGGCCTATTCCGCGGTTGTTCACCATCCTGTTGTTTCGAGCATTTTTTCTGCCGGGCCCTGCACGTAAAGGGTTTAGGCTTTAGGGTTGAGGGTTTAGGGAGTAGGGTTTAGGATTGAGGCATTAGGAGCCTGTGTTGTTTGGAGCGTTTTTCTGCCGGGCCCTACCCGTAGTGCTCAAAGCCGAAGCGCCGCCCGATGTTGCTGAAATAAAACGCGAAGATGAGGAGATTGGAAATAGCGTAGCATATCATGCCCAACGCAAGGGCCGTACACTCGTTCCGGTTCAGTTTGACCTGACTGTTCGCTCATGGTGCACTGGATGAGCTGGAAACGGAACAGATGTAAGGCCATGGAGGAGGATGCGGCGAGTGTGTACGGTTACACTGGAAGACTATGATGAGCTGCACACAGCAGGTTGATGTTGTACTCAGTGTCGGATGTGGTGTCGAAGATATGGTATCGAATCCCGTTCGACCAATCAGAACTGTCCATTTAGATAATCCCACCGACCTCCGTGCCGAAATTCTGACCGGGTCGCCATCACCGGGCAAATAGACCCTCGATTTCGTGGAGATAGGCGTTCCTAGGAACGCCGACACTGAGTTTAAAAGGGAACCAGAGTAAACGGCTGCCCTGCCCAACACTTGGACGTCGAGGGAGGGCGAGACGAGGAACAAGAGAGAAGCGGCGGACATCACGGTGGATATGAACTGCCCGAACCCAACACCGAAACGGTCGGCCGGCTGTCAGGGCCAGGTGGCTAATTACGCTCGCCGCGTCATCACAGGGTGGGAGGCGGCCGCGTCATCACAGGATGGCGTTCGACCCACATAATGAATGATGACAGTGTGGCGGATGACAATTGGACCTAGTCTGCTGTCGAACACAGTCACACACAGTGCACCCACACTTTCGGGACCTGGAGGTTTAGGGTTTGGGGTTTAAACCCTAAAACCTGGGAGTCACATGGGCAGCCCCCACCAGTGCGCCGCCCAGCGGGGACAGCAGCGCGCCCAGCCCGTAGATGATCATGAACAGATTGGTATAGAAGCCGTCGTCGTCACCCTTCTGTTCCAGCTGGTACCCGATGGAGGCCACGTAGTACTGGTACGGAACCACGATGTAGTGGCGCAAGTTGAATTTGAAAGCAGATTTTGAAAGCAGTCCATCATATCTTAGTTTCAAGGGTATAGATACAGGCGCTTTCAACACGGGTTTCATAGGTACAACCTGCACTGTCCTACCACGAGTACGCTGAACCACTTGGCAGGGTCAGACACGGCGGTGACATTTCGCGTCAGCCTGACTGTTTGCTCTGCGTGTACCGATGCGGTGAACCCGCCTAAACTTCGTCTTCATTGTCAGCCTAACATCAAACACAATGCAGCAACGAAAACACACGCACACACTTGCCGCGTGCTCCTGCCAAGCGCAGTACAAGCACACAGCCGGACACAGTACGAGCAAGCATTCAGGTTGATGACGCGACGTGAGGCCCCGCAAGGTGATGAGACCGATGTACTTGGCGTCATCA
>Ga0307489_10000915_pt1 | contig 18800 bp, 13 predicted proteins | sample SB12metaG_FD_202247 | JGI IMG/M metagenome (GOLD analysis project Ga0307489, IMG submission 202247) | Sea-ice brine microbial communities from Beaufort Sea near Barrow, Alaska, United States - SB 1.2 | ecosystem: Environmental > Aquatic > Marine > Coastal | place: USA: Alaska | collected...
TCAACACCTCGCGAGGTGAAGTCATTGATGAGCAAGCTTTGATTGATGCTCTGGTAAACAAACGTATTTTCGCAGCAGGCTTAGATGTCTATGAGAACGAACCGAACATACCTGACGTTCTTCGGTCTTTGCCCAATGTCACTCTATTACCGCACATGGGGACCTCCGTGCTGGAAGTGAGAGAGCTGATGGGGGAGGTGGTTATCAATAGTTTACAGGCTTTTGCAACAGGTCAACCAATTTCAAACGTGGTGCTGAGTTGACTGGATTCAGCTAATCACGTTTAGAGCCTGTCAAAATATTGAATTTTAGGTACATATCGGCAAAAGCTAAAGTAATGCCATGCCCTTTGCTCGTTTAATTTAAAATGCTTAACCTTCTTTTTCGTATGCTCATACTTTGTTATTTTTTGCTACAGTAGATTAGTTTTCTGCTGGAAGTTGAATTTTGTTTGGTAATCGTTTTAAGGACATTAATCTGAAGGGCGACCTGTTTGGTGGGGTCACCACTGCAGTCATTTCTTTGCCATTAGCACTCGCATTTGGAGTTGCATCCGGTGCTGGCGCTGAGGCGGGGCTTTGGGGCGCAATAATGGTGGGTTTATTTGCGGCCCTGTTTGGTGGTTCAACTAGCCTTATTTCAGAGCCGACAGGCCCGATGACAGTGATTATGACTGCAGTGCTAACCAGCATGATCGCTAAATACCCTGAAACAGGTATGGCAATCACTTTTACTGTGGTGATGATGGCGGGAGCCTTTCAGGTGCTGCTTGGTACATTAAAACTCGGAAAATACGTAACGTTAATGCCCTATAGCGTTATTTCAGGGTTTATGTCTGGAATTGGAGTTATTTTAATTATTTTGCAATTATCGCCTCTGTTAGGCCACGCCGCACCCACGGGTGGAGTCATGGGCACTTTGGTAGAACTACCTAACACGCTGGCAAATATCAATTTTAATGAGTTATTTTTAGGCTTGTTAACGTTGGCAACATTATTCTTTTTCCCGAAGGAGTATCGAAAATATGTGCCTGCGCAATTGGTGGCTTTGGTCGCTATAACCCTGTTATCTATTATTCTGTTCAATAGCGATAGTATTCGTCGAATTGGTGAAATACCGACCGGCTTGCCATCAATCATTATTCCTCATTTCAATTTAGACATATTCACCACTATGGTGATTGATGCTCTGGTACTAGGCACGTTAGGTTGTATTGATACCTTACTCACAGCCGTTATTGGTGATTCGTTAACTCGTAAAGAACACGATTCAGATAAAGAACTGCGGGGTCAGGGCTTTGCGAACATGATTTCTGGTTTGTTTGGTGCTCTGCCGGGTGCGGGCGCAACAATGGGAACAGTAACCAATATACAGGTTGGAGCGCGCTCGCCTTTATCAGGGGTTATTCGAGCTTTGGTGCTAACAATGGTGGTGTTGGTCGCTGGTGGACTAACAGAACCCATTCCAATGGCTGTGTTGGCTGGCATTGCCGTCTACGTTGGTTTTAATATTCTCGATTGGAGTTTTATTCAACGCGCTCACAAAATCAGTGTGCCAGGAATGACCATTATGTATGGCGTTATGCTGTTAACGGTTTTTGTTGATCTAATCGCTGCAGTTGGACTTGGCGTGTTTATTTCTAACATCCTTATTATTGAGCGATTGAGTCGAGAGCAGGTTCGTCAAGTTAGAACGATCAGTGATACGGATGGTGACGATGTGCCATTAAACGATAGTGAACGAGCTCTTCTAGACAGGGCCAATGGCAGACTGTTGTTTTTATACTTGTCAGGGCCAATGATTTTTAGTGTTTCTAAAGCGATCTCTCGTCAGCACACGAGTGTATCTGACTATGAAGTCATGATCCTTGATTTAACAGACGTGCCGATGATTGACATGACTGTTGGGCTTGCGCTTGAAAATGCGATAAAAGATGCACAAGACGCTCAATGTGAAGTTTTCTTACTGTGTCCCAATGTTCAAACACAACAGCAGTTAGAAAAATTTAACATAGTAGATTTGGTGCCTAGTGGCTACACCTATTCACACCGTTACGAAGCGCTACAAGCGGCATTAAAATATTTAGAAAACAATGAAGTAAAGGTTGCAGTTCTGCCTATTTAGCGTCACCCAATGAAGACAGGGAGATTTTAATACCTTTTGGTCTCAATGCCTTAAGATAAGACAAGTATTCAATCTGAGGTTGATTGAATAAGCTGTCTTATGTCTTATGTCTTATGTCTTATGACTTGTTACTTATTAAAAAAATCTATGGCACAAATTCTACGCTGGCCTCTGCCTTTCTTTTCATTTTACATTAGCGGTTTGATTTATTTTTCCAGTTCGCCCATGGATCAGTTTCTTTCTCCTCAGAGGGACTGGCTGACTTTTGTAAGTCATCATCCTTCCCACTATGATGATTGCCTTTTTCATTGGAACGCTGATTTTGATGGACGTTAACGTGTTTGCTCATGCGATGATCAGCATTCAGTTCCCATGCAGCTGATTTTACGGCACGTTTTTCACGCAATATTTCAGCATCCTCAAAACTCAGATCAGCAGGCGTACTTGGCGTTTGATCATTTGGTATAATTCGATTCCTGGGCGGCAATTCAAATTGTGCTGACGATGCTTTGGGTAAACTTTTAAATTCGTATAAATAGAAAGCTTCGACTTTTTCACGTGCCCAAACTGTTTTCTTAAGAAACTTCACACTAGATTCAATGCTCGGGTTAGTTTTAAAGCAATTGATGTTCAAATAAGCAAACAGAATCTCAAAACCATAATGATCCACTATTTCGATTACTAAGCTTTTTAAACCAACGCCATTTAAAGGGTTGTTCTTGTGGTTGATCTCAATGTTCATACTAAAGTCCAGTTGGCATTGCAGATTGAATTATTATACCTGTCTCGATAGAGACAAAAAGTAGTCTAGCATTAACGATATAAACGGCTATTGAAATCGATTGTAATTCACGAAACCGAATTGATGGAAGGGTAGCCAAAGTAACGCTAACTACTTTGACTCTTGTCGGTTTATCCCGATCTTTTACAAAACCCCTTTGTGTTCGCCGACAACTCGAGTCTGACGCATGTGCCGACGCCAACGATCGGCATCATATCCTGTACCACGATGCAAAACGCATCGATTATCCCATATTACAACCTCACCAACCTGCCAGTTATGCGAGAGAATATCCTGCGGTCTAGTTGTATTATCTAATAATAGATCGATCACACGTCGGCTTTCGATTCCGTCAAGCCCGACGATGGAGCGGGCATGCGAACCGATGTAAAGGTTCCTCAGTTGGTTTGTCGGATTGGCGCGAATCAACGGGTGCTTTACAGGTGGCAGCGACGCCGCGTGGCAAAAATTCACAGGAGCAGTTTGGGTGCGTGAAAAAACGTAGTCGTGGATTGCAGTCATTTCTTGATAGGTACTCTGCTCAACTTTGCCTAACCGTTGGTAGGCCGCTCGCTGACTGACAAATTCGGTTGCGCCACCTTCTCCAGGCACTTCATAAGGATACATAATGGATACATAACTGGGTTGATGACGAAAAGAAGAGTCTGAATGCCAGAGATGGTTGCCGGATTGATAACGCGTATCACGATGCTGATTGCCCTGTTGAATGCCTTCTTCGTTTATATTGCCAACGCTGCCGAAATAGGAAGTTCTGCCTGTGCTTCCAAGGGTTACGTGCTCGACTTCTGCAACGCCCAGACGCGATGTTAAGGCTAATTGATTATCATCTGACAGGGTTTGATTGGGAAAACATAAAAAAGAATAGGTATCGATTGCATGATGAATGTCGCGTAATTGTAGGTCCGACAAATCTGCAGATAAATTCAGACCGTGTAGACGCGCGCCAAAATCTGCGTGTAATGGTTCGACGCTAAATTCAACCAATTTGATTTCTCCCCTGTCAATCGTTTGATGTGAAAATGCTAGGGACACAATAGATACCAATTTAGTCCCTTCAGTCACTTTAACTAATCAATACATTAAAAGATGATTAGATGATTTACCTATTGAAAGCCTTGGCCCCACCGACCGGTTTTTTGGAGAAGTGGGGTGTCCATGTACCCATGGTCTTGCTCACAAATGTAATGGTAGACGAATATTTTTGCTCTTGTCCACCGGTTATATTCGACCTCCTTGTTGGTAACCTATCAGGATTAAGCTATTTCAATAACAGAACTTTAGTCTGTTTCGCCGAACCTCGAAAAAGAATAGGTGACCATTGAGATGTTGAAAAACATGGTTTGTGGCCTACCATTACAAATAAACTAGACTATGACTTCTAATTGTTCATATTACCTTAGAAAGAATTAAACACTTCGCCGACATGCGGATGTACTGAGTCCGCTTCGACAACACCATCGCTCATCATGTCAGCAAATGCTTTGCTGGCAACTTGAGCAGCGGCATCCATTGTTGCCTGATCTGGATATTTAGCAATAACGACGCCTTTGCCATTTCCATATGAAATCAGATCGATGAAATCAGCACCGACACCTTCCAATACAGCGCGAATATTATCTGTTGCGTCTTTTACTTTATTCATATCAGAAGCGGCAAAACGGGTAATTCTGTAAACAGCCATATGATTTTCTCGATTTAAGTTTGGTCATACGGTTCATTCCGCACAAGAACCAATATAGAGGTTTTAGCAAGAATTGTCCCCTGATTGTGACGGTTCAGTCTAATTGGTTAATGGTGTCATTTGTACATTGGCTTATAGCAGCCTACTGGCGCGGTAAAGTGCGAATAATCTTTTATAAGAGAATGTCTAGCGACCCAATATTTTGACTATGCAAGGTATAGCCTAATGATTTCTTATTAATAGCTGTACTGTCGCTGGAACACCTACTATTCAGATTTTTTTTAACTGACTTATTAAATATTGATCCATCAACAATTTAACTTTTAGGTCGATAGCTAAAACGTTTTTATCAGTCGAATCGATTAATGCCTTTTGCCAGTTCTCGTCAAACGAACTCCAAAATAGATGTTTCGCTTCGGGAAAGCGTCGACCTTCACCAATCACCAATGCATATAGACTTAAGGTCTCGCTAGTAAGCCACTTATTTTCTATTACCTTGTTTAAAGCCAGAGCATTATCTATGGGGCTTATTTTTGGTTGATGAGTTCCCACCCAAGTTTCTATTACTGAATGCATTAAAGCGGCCTTATCAGGGAAATGGTTATAGACTGTGGGTTTGGAAACGCCGCTGATCTTAACCACTAGATCAACAGACGTTCCCTTAAAGCCATGCTCCAAAAACAAGGGTAGGGCCGTCTGAATGATAAGGTCTTTTTTTGATCTTTGTGCCATCTGCTATTGATTCTAAGTGAATAATATGCAAACTATACTAAACCGTGTAGTTAGTGTCATTAAATAAAATTTTGGAGATTTAAAATGATTCGAAGTAACAATGGATATTTTGGAGAATTTGGCGGTAGATTCGTGCCCGAAATTCTATTACCTGCGTTAACAGAGCTAGAAGATCTATTTTTTGAGTTACGGGATGATCCCGCTTTCTGGCAGGAATACCTGACACTGACTCAGGAATTTAGTGGTCGGCCTACGCCGTTAACACCTTTGCGCCGTTTATCAGAACAACTAGGTGGTGCACAAATCTGGTTGAAACGCGAAGATTTGAATCATTCTGGCGCGCATAAAATCAACAATGTTTTGGGTCAGGGATTACTGGTTCAACGTATGGGTAAAAAAAGAGTCATTGCTGAAACCGGTGCAGGTCAGCATGGCTTGGCAACCGCAATCATGTCGGCCAAACTGGGTCTAGAAGCCACCATATATATGGGTGCTGACGATATAGAACGTCAATACTCGAATGTATTTTGGATGAGACAACTGGGCGCCAATGTAGTCGGCGTAGAGACAGGTTCGAGAACTCTTAAAGAAGCGCTGGATGAGGCCTTACGAGATTGGGCTGCATCAGTCGAAACCACACATTATGTTCTTGGAACCGCTTGTGGGCCTGCACCATTTCCAGAATTAGTGTCTTATTTTCAAAGCGTCATCAGCCAAGAAATTAAGCAGCAGTCCATGACTCAGATTGGCAGACTGCCTGATGAAGTCGTCGCCTGTGTTGGAGGTGGTTCAAATGCAATGGGTGCCTTTTCGGCGTTTCTGGAAGACAGTGATGTAAAACTAGTTGGGATTGAAGCAGGTGGTCTTAGTCTCGAAGATGGTCAACATTCAGTTCGTTTATTGAAAGGCACGGGTGAGCCTGGAATAGCCCAGGGATATAAAACACTATTCCTTCAAAATGAAGATGGTCAGTTGGGTGAAACACATAGTATTGCCGCTGGACTTGATTATGTTGGTGTCTCTCCTATTTTGGCTCATTTGTCGCAAACAGGCAGAGTCACTCCGGACTCTTCTAGTGATACGGAAGTCACGGATGCTTTTCAATTGTTAATGAAAACAGAGGGAATTATCCCAGCAATGGAATCGGCTCATGCTTTAGCAGGCGGTTTTAAAAGAGCCAAAACTATGAATAAAGATCAGCACATGGTGATTAACTTGAGTGGTCGAGGTGATAAAGATATCTTCAACATCGCACGTGCATTTCCACAACGAGACTGGACCGAGTTTTTGCAGCGTGAAGCAGAAAGATCAACTGATCAAATCAATGAGCACTTAGCCACCGAAATAGCAGGATAATAATTATGTTTCCAAAACAAAATGACGCTTTGCAGGTGATGTCACACGCAGTGATTGGTTTTCCTAACCTGGCTGAAAATGAAAAAGCAATTGGTGGATTAGTGGAGGCTGGTGTTAATTTAATAGAGTTGCAAGTCCCGTTTAGTGATCCAGTTGCCGATGGTCATACCTTGGCGAATGCCTGTTACGACGCGCTTAAACAGGGTGGATCTGTGCAGGCAACCCTCGACCTCGCTGAAAAAGTTTGTGCTAACCATCCCAATGCTAATTTTATTTTAATGAGCTATTTGAACCCACTGTATCGTTATGGCCTGCAGGCACTATTTGAAAAAGCCGCTGCTGCAGGCATTAAAGGTCTTATTATTCCTGACTGGCCAGTTGAAGAAGTTGAGCCCTGGCTGCCAATTTTTGATGGACTTGATTTGTCCCCAATTATGATGGTGACACCCAATACGCCAGATAAAAGAGTCGAGAGAATTGTGAATGCGTCACGTGGAATGGTCTACGTCGTCTCACGCATGGGTGTGACTGGGCACGAAACTGAATGGGGTGAGGCATTTGAAAAATACCTGAAAAAAATACGCCAATACACCGATTTACCTTTAGCCGTTGGTTTTGGTGTTAGATCTTCAGACGATTTAAATGCAATTACCGGTAAGGCCGAAGTGGCTGCTTTTTGCTCTAAATATATTGAATGGCAACGTCATGATGGTAGTGATGTTGCTGCACAGAAGATGAAGACTATGCTGGGTGAAATGACTCCTTAAATAGGCCAATTCAAATTAAAGTCGTCTTCGTTAACATGCAGTGGTTTATTTTTGGCGAAGGAATATAGGCTATTAACGGCGGCGGCTTTGATTAAATTGCCGCCGGTAACAACAGAAATTGAGGTTGCAGTGCCTGAACAGGAACAATTCAACCCCTTATTTCACAGACTCAGAAGAGTTAGCTAAACGCCATCTGAACTAATAAAATTCATAGAAATTGAATTTACACAGTGACGTGTATTCTTACTGGTTAAACCCTCACCTTCAAACACATGCCCAAGATGGCCACCGCAGTTAGCGCAGACTATCTCAATGCGTCGTCCATCTGAATCTGTTTCACGCCTAACAGCGCCAGCAATTTCATCATCAAAACTGGGCCAGCCACAATTGGACTGAAATTTATGTTCTGATCGATACAGAGGCTCATTGCATTGCTTGCAGGCATAGTATCCGCCTTCGAAGAAATCGTCGTACTTACCAGTGAAAGGACGTTCTGTTCCTTTGTGTAGAACAACTTGAGATTCCTCTGCGTTTAGTTCGTTATATTTTTTAGTCATAATTGATCCTCAAAAGGGGTAATTTTGGTTAAAGCCAATAATAACAATAACGGATCAGAAGAGTCGCTATCAAAAAAAAGGTTCAAATCTTTTCAGATAACAACCCAATATTGTTTATCTCTGTTGTCTTATCGAGCAATAAGGGGTCATTCGAGGAGGTTAAAACCTCGTATCCAAAGGTAAAAATTGGGATAACTTTGAATTCTGATAGTCTTACTTTATTTGCTGCCTGCGATCGACATTTTCTCACGGGCGTGGTGAAGTTTCTTATAGCTTTCAATCAATCGAAGATGTTTGTCTAGTCCTTCTAGTTTGATGCTGGTTTTGGTCAGCCCAAAGAATCTAATCTCACCATTCACTGAGCCGACAACGTTGACCATTACGGCTTTACCAAACATGCGGTTTAAGTTGTAGATGAAGTCATCAAGTTTCATTTCTTCATCCAGATTGATCTCAAGGACGGTGTGAACGGCTTGATAGAATAAACTGCGCTCGACCGTGTTGTCATTGAATTGCAAGAACTCTCCTACTAGTTCATAGGCCTCATCTAGTTCACCCAAGGAAAGGGTGATAAGGATTTTCAGTTCTAGGATAGTCAGTTGTCCCCACACTGTATTTTCGTCAAATTCGATACCAATCAGAGTGCGAATATCGGTATAGTTGTCGAGCTGGCTTTCTTCCAAACGGGCTAACAAATCGGCTAAAGACTGATCATCTAGCGAATGTAAATTCAAAATGTCTTCGCGATAATGCAGTGCTTTGTTAGTGTTGTCCCAAATCAAGTCTTCTACTGGATACACTTCAGAGTAGTCTGGAACAAGAATGCGACAGGCTGTGGCGCCAAGATTATCAAACACGGCAATATAAGCCTCTTTGCCCAAGCCTTCTAGAATAGAAAACAAATGGTCACTCTCTTCTTCACTAGTGCCCGAAAAACCCCACTCACAGAATTCATAATCTTCTTTAGCGCTAAAGAAACGCCAGGAAATCTTGCCTGTTGAATCAATAAAATGCTCTATAAAGTTTTCTGGTTCGGTCACGGCTAAACTACTAAATGTTGGCCTAGGAACATCATTGAGACCTTCAAAACTGCGTCCTTGTAGTAACTCAGTTAAGCTTCGTTCCAGCGCCACCTCAAAACTGGGGTGCGCACCAAATGAAGCAAATACACCACCCGTTTTTGGGTTCATCAGCGTCACGCACATGACGGGGAATTGGCCACCCAACGACGCATCCTTAATCAATATTGGAAATCCCTGCGCTTCCAGGGCTTGAATGCCCTGCAAAATACTTGGATACTTTTCTAACACCTGCTGTGGCACATCAGGCAAAGCCATTTCGCCTTCTATTATTTGCTTCTTTACCGCACGTTCAAAGATTTCCGATAAGCATTGAACCTGTGCTTCATGAAGGTTGTTGCCCGCACTCATTCCATTGCTTAAAAACAGATTTTCAATCAAATTTGATGGGAAATATACGGTCTCACCATCGGAGTGGCGACTATAGGGAATAGAACAAATACCACGTTCGACCATCCCTGAATTAGTATCGATTAAATGGGACCCACGAAGTTCCTGTTCTGGATTATAAATGTCCAGGCAGTACTCATCGAGGATGCCTTGCGGAAGCTCGTCATTGGCTTCCAGAGCAAACCATCTTTCATTCGGATAATGAACGAATTCTCTATTAGAAACGTCATCACCAAAATATTGATCGTTGTAAAAGAAATTGCAATTAAGACGCTCTATAAATTCGCCCAGTGCAGAGCAAAGCGCGCTTTCTTTTGTGGCTCCCTTGCCGTTGGTAAAACACATTGGCGAGGCCGCATCCCGTATATGTAGAGACCAAACGTTTGGCACAATATTGCGCCATGACGAAATTTCTATTTTCATCCCAAGTTCGGCCAGAATACGCGTCATATTTTGAATAGTTTCTTCAAGCGGTAAATCTTTGCCTAAAATCAGCGTGCTTAAGTCTTTATCGGGTTGCGCCATTAGCATGGCCTGCGCATCTTGTTCGAGGTTAGCTATTGATTCTATCGTGAACTCAGGACCTTCCTGAACCACCTTCTTCACGGTACAGCGATCAATCGATCGCAAGATACCTTGGCGATCTTTATCCGAAATATCCTCTGGAAGCTCAACCTTAATTTGAAAAATTTGGTTATAACGATTCTCAGGATCAACAATATTATTCTGTGAGAGGCGGATGTCGTCTGACGAAATATTACGAGACAAACAATACAACCGCACAAAATACGCTGCACAAAGCGCGGATGACGCAAGAAAGTAATCAAATGGGCCGGGTGCTGAACCATCACCTTTATAACGGATGGGTTGATCTGCAATGACTGTAAAGTCATCAAACTTTGCTTCAAGCCTGAGATTTTCGAGGAAATTAACTTTGATTTCCATTAGGTAAGTACCGCTGTTGTAGCTTCTGGCTGATGAAAATGGAAGGAATGATCCATTCTTTTGAGAGTTTCATGAGAACGGATTTCAGATTTTCGTAGATCTCAGATTAGGTCTTTCTAAATCACAATAGTAAATATGATGTAGAAAAACCTAACCTTTTTGACTGTCATTTTTGGCGACTGATCTTTTGTGCCTAAATTTTTTTAGCTATTAAAAACCCAGGTTTCTTTCTATAACTTCCGCTGAGGTAATAATACGCTTTGTTCGATGAAGCTCCGGATGCTTTTCCTCGTCGGTGTAACCTGCTGGTTCACCCGTTCCGGTACTAACAAGCCAGGAGTTTTCGGGTTTCCGATCACCCAAAAACTTCTTTAATGCTGGCGGTGTAATGCCTAACGCTTTCGCGGCTGCATTATAGGTACAGCGGGTTTTAACCTCATTCAGGTAATCAACTACTTGGGCAACTTTATCCTGCACAACAATATAATCCTCGTAAAAAAGATGTGATATTTCAGAATCGGGAAAACCAGAACAGCAAAGATCGTTCACACATGACGTGTAATTGACGCTTAACGCTTGCCAGTTTTAACCGAAGGACGGGTATCATAACTCACGCCAAAGCCTACACCAACTTCCACTAGCGTAAAATTACCACTTAAATAGGTCTTTACCATCGCTTTTTGTATACTTTTAGGGATAAGCACTGCTTTTTCAATGTTCGTAATCAATCTCAAGGTTGTAATCTGAGTAAGCAGGTGTCTTTCTATAAGCCACTTTTAAGCCTAAAGTCACTGGGCTAATAGACCTATCGCCAATATTGTCATCATCAATTTTGGCCAGCGCCATGATGCTGCCAGCGGTATGGTCGACCAACAACTCATTGGCTTTGTAGGCTAAGGCAGTTCGATATTGGTTGGTTTCAATTCATTGATATGCGTTGCTACGAGTTCTGTCATCATTACCTGAGTAATGTCATTGGGTACGATTGGTTTGTAATGTTAATCAACTATCGCTGTTGTGAAAATAAGTTCAAATTCGGTCCTTCGATGATATTGCTCATTGCATTCAGCACAAAAAAAGATTCAACCTCTCTTTTACAAGTGTCGAATAGCCCATCATGGTGTCAAACTATTGATCACCCTTAATCACAAGATCAATTCACTCGGCAGATATCTGTGGTCTATTTTTTCTCTGATATAGGCACTATATTTTCTGATTTATAAAGGTGACGCCTTTTGAAAAATCTAGCCTTGTTGGTTCTAGTTTTCCTATCAGAAAAAATAATGGACAAAATTTGTCAAATATTTCGATTAGGACTCGATTCTAGAGGCCTAAACATTCAAAATACTTCATCGATTCAGGAATCAGCCTGAAAAAAATAGTTAAAACAATATTGAATCTAACCCAACCCTATCTTGCTTTACGTACGCTACTACTAATAGCTTGTCTGTGGGCGCACAACACGTCAGCGCGAATGACACTGACAATCAGTGGTATTGAAGATAATGCGATTGAAGAGCAACTCAATGCTTATTTAGTTATCCCCGAAGGTACCGAATTCGACGACTCCAACTTTCTTAAAAGTTTAACCAAAAAAGCAACTGAAGCCATGCAGGCTATTGGATACTACTCACCTCAGTTCGTTTTCGAAAACAAAGTTAATGGTGAGGATGTTGATATTAAGATCACAGTGTCACCCGGTAAGCCGGTACGCGTTAGTGAGTTTGTGCTCGAGATTAGTGGGGGGGCACAAGACGAAACCACCTTTAAAAAAATGAAAGAAGCTGAAAAAATGGCTGTTGGAGAAATTTTTAATCACGGCCACTATGAGACACTAAAGTCCACAATTATCAATATCGCACAGACTCAGGGCTATTTTGATGGGCGTTTTGAGCGCAGTACCGTGAGGCTAGATGTGGCAACCAATAGTGCTTATATCGATTTACATTTTGCTAGCGGAAAGCGTTATGCACTTGGTGAGGTCTATTTTGTTGGCCTATCCCTTGAATCATCAATAATACGTCATTGGGTCACTTTCAAGCCCGGCACGCCTTACCAGTCAAAATTAGTGGCCAACCTTACCAACACTTTGCTGGATAGCGGTTTCTTTTCTAATGTGCGTGTCGTACCTGAACGAGCCAAGTCAATTGATGGCGTTATTCCGGTACGGGTAGAATTAACTGACACTGCCGACAATACGATCAACTTTGGTATCGGTTTTGCCACTGATTCCGGGCCACGTGGACGAATTAGTTTGGACAAGCCAAAAATTAATCACTTCGGGCATAGCTTTCATTCAGAATTAGCGTCATCACAAATTAGGCAATCGATTAGCGCCAGTTACAAAATCCCTTTTCCTGAAGCACCGCGTACTCACTTCTATGTAATTGAGACCGGTGCATTAGAGGAAAAATTTGATACTCGTGTCGCTAGTCTTTTCACTGTCTCAGGTCAGCGTGTCAGCCTAACTAAAAGCAGTTGGCAACAAACCGAATCGTTACGTTGGGAAGATCATCAATTTACCGTCAGTGGCATCACTCGAAAAACGACACTTTATGTTCCAAGCATCGCCTGGTCGCGCACAAAGCGGCGCGGTGGCATATTTGCGACCTGGGGTAATCGTTACAGTTTGCGTCTTCAGGGAGCTAGTCGGAGCCTTGCCTCTGACGTTGATCTAGTCAAGGTTGTTGCGGGCGCAAAGTGGCTTCGAAGTTTTAGTAACAGTCATTATTTTCTTTTTCGTACCGAGCTTGGTGCGCTTGAAACCAATGAGTTTGAGCGATTGCCTTTATCAAACCGTTTTTTCGCAGGTGGCGATCAGAGCATTCGTGGTTTCGATTATCAAACCATTGGCCCCAAAGACAGTGCCGGCAACGCCATCGGTGGGCGCTACATCGCTGTTGGCAGTGCAGAAGTCGTTTTTGGCATTAATGATCGATGGGGATGGGCGCTGTTTAGTGATGCCGGCAAGGCGTTCAATAATAGTGGTGAAAAAAATAGTATTGGCATGGGTGCCGGTTTACGCTGGCAATCGCCCGTTGGGCCGCTACGAATTGATGTCGCAGTGGGTGTCAGTGAAGACGACAATCCAATACGCCTGCACCTTGCGTTTGGGCCTGAATTATGATGCCTGAAGAAGATGTGCACGACAATCCAGTTGCACAAAAAAGTCGGCGACTAAAGACATCAATATGGCGCTGGCTAAAGCGGGCTCTATTGACGATAGCGTTGTTGCTGATACTACTGATCACAGGACTGAGCTGGTTAGTTGGTACTGAAGCAGGTACGCGTTGGTCAGTCAACATCGTGCAAAAGCATCTTCAGGCATTAACCATCGAATCATCCGGCGGTACTTTTTGGCAGGGCATATCAGCCAGTTCTCTGCACTGGCAACAAGATGAACTGTCCATCCTGATCACCGAACTTGACACCCGATGGCGATTTGACTGCTTACTAGAGCGCGTATTTTGTATCGAAAGCATTGCTGCTCAATCTATCGACATTCAACTATCATCAACCGACGCAGAACAAGTCGCTGTCCAATCGAATCAACCGATAACGCTTCCTAATTTGGAATTGCCAGTCGACATTGACCTGACTCGGTTAACAGTTGAAAGCCTCAAGATCAATCTAGACGATGGCACCGAAGCACAATGGGTCAAGGCTATCGAGTTAAGTGCATCTACCCAACAAAACTACGTCACGCTTAATACCTTGTCACTGACCTATCAACAATTCCGAGCAGCATTAAACGGCGGTATCGAATTCTCGAGGGATTATGCGCTCGACATGTTACTCACCGCATCAGCAGCACCGCTAGTAGCCATCGGTAATCAAGCCCACAATCAAAACCTTAATTTAAGGTTGAGCGGCAGCCTGAAGAACCTGGTAATTGATGGCGACACTGACGGACTGGCGGACCTCACTTTATCTGCTGCCCTTAAACCACTCGAAAAAAATTGGCCTTACTCGGTTAAAGTCAGCTGGGATAAAATCACTTGGCCACCCAAAAAGCTCCCGACGCAAATCAGTAGTCTAAACGGTGAGATAACCGCAAAAGGAGATTTGCAAACCTATGTGCTAAGCCTTAAAAGTTTTATCGAAGGTGAGGGTATTCCGGGGTTAAAAATTAAGTTAAATGGAAATGGTGACTTAGCACAGTTTCAACTGACTAATTTGTTGATTGAGACACTAGGGGGTCAGGTTGGTGTTAATGGCAAAATTGACTGGCACGAGGGCATAAACTGGGCAGCCAACCTTGACTTCGGCAATATTGATCCATCGATTCAATGGCCAGACTTTCCGGGTGACTTAAACGGCGAATTATTTGCCAATGGTTTAGTCGATGGCGATGCCATTTCAGCCACACTTGAAAAATTAGTTGTTGATGGTCGAATGCTGGAATATTCACTTTCGTTACGCGCGAGTGCAGAGCATGCCGGTGACCAAACAATCCGATTGAAATCACTCACCCTAGAAGTTGACCAATTAGACAGTAATATCGATGGCGCTGTTCCAAAAACTAGCATCGCTATTTCAGGGCAGGGTGACTATTCTCACTTTGATGCGAACGATATCAAAGTCAAAATACTCGATGGTGAAGTCAGTGGAAAGGGCCAGGCTATTTGGTTTGACCCAATATCACCAGGGCGCATTCAATGGCTAACCGATTTAAGGCTGAGTAATATCAATCCAGGTCAGCGCTGGCCTGATTTTGCAGGGCAACTGGACGGCAGTTTAATTGCAAATGGCTCTTCCAAGGGCGAAATCTGGGCCTTGAATGTTAAGCAGGCCGATATCATCGGTCAGCTACGCCAATACCCTTTAGCCCTTAAAACAACCCTCAACCGTGCCACTGATGGTGCATTCACTATCGATGAACTCAGCTTAAATAGTGGCAATAACCAGATACAAGTGACGGGGTCACTCAGCGATGAATGGTCACTCGATGGCAATTTATCAATTAATCAACCAGAGACTTTTTTGCCGGAGTTGAGCGGTACTGCAAAGTCAACTTTTGTCATCCGTGGTTCACGACAAGCACCCGATATTGAATTGAACTTAAAGGCTAAATCATTGGTAATTGAAGACGTATCGATTAACTCATTAGATATCGAAGCAACTATTAAGGCGCTAGGTGATTCAGACAGTCAATTTAAAGCAAATGCTACCGGTGTTAACACCAATCTGCTGACACTCAGCCAAGTTGATTTAAAATTGTCAGGCGATCGTGCAGACCATCGGTTAGCTTTGTCAATTGGTGGTGACATTGATGCAACAGTCAAGTTAAAGGGCGCACTTGATGAGGCACTCAACTGGCTTGGCGCTTTAACGTCAGCCGATATCAGTGCTTATCAACAGGACTGGCTACTGCAAAACCGAACCACTGTGAGCTGGCATAACGAAGATCAATCGATCGAAGTGGGGGCGCATTGCTGGAGGCAGGATCCTGCTCGAGTGTGTCTTGACGAAGATGCAAATATTGCTAAAAGTGGTAATGCGAAGCTTTCCATTCGTGACTTTCCATTGGCATCACTACAGGCCTATTTACCCAAACAGGCTGAGTTTAAAGGGATTATGGCGGGTGCAGGTGATTTGAAATGGTGGGCAGATAAGCAACCGCAAGCAAACGTCAAATTAGAGGTGACTGAGGGTGGTATAACATTGTTGGGTGATAACCCAAGTGAATCCCTCGATTTACGTTACCAGACACTCACAGTGGACATTGCCGCAGATGAAAAAAACGTCACTGCAGGGCTCCAACTAAAATCTAGTGATATCGGAAATGCCAATGCCAACGTGGTCATAGATCCGGCGGCTGACAACAAGACAATTAGTGGCAATGTGTCACTACAGCAGCTCGAGCTGATGACATTCAAAGCTTTCTTTCCGCAGTTACAAACGCTTCGCGGTATCTTGTCTGCCGATGGACAAATTAGCGGTAGCTTATCTAAACCCAGATACTTCGGTAGTGCTAACATTATCAATTTAAGTATCGCATCGAATGATTTGCCTATATCAATAAGTGATGGGTTTGTGCGAACAAAAATCGATGGCACTCGTGCCAATATTGATGCGGGCTGGCAAAGTGGTGGGGCACCAGTAACACTTATTGGTGATGCTGATTGGCAAGATTTAAACCGACCTACCATCAATCTTGCGCTTGATGGAGAGCGCATCGAAGTGCGTCAGGCTCCAACCGTGATCTCGGAAATATCACCCAGCATTAAACTCGCAATCAATGGTCAGTACATTAAAATTAATGGTCGAGTCAACATCCCTTTCGCGCGAGTGACCATTCAAGAACTACCGCCAAATGCAACGCAGATTTCAGAAGATGTCTTAGTCTTAGTTGATGAAGAAGTGATCGTACAAGATGTGCCAGTGAAAGATCAAAAAGAAATTCGCATCAGCACCAATGTGCTTGTTTCGTTAGGTAAAGATGTTCGTCTCGAAGGTTTCGGCTTACGCGCTAGTTTAAATGGCGATGTTGGGATTAAACAAAATCCTGAGGGTATCTTACTGCTAGACGGTGAAGTGCACATTCCAAACGGTATTTACAAAGCCTATGGACAAAATCTGACTATCCAACGTGGCCGACTGTTATTTGTTGGCCCTATCGATCAAACTGCTATCGATATTGATGCTGCTCGAACGATTAATTTGGTAACCGCCGGGTTAAATGTACGTGGCTCGATAAAATCTCCCTTAGTCACATTATTTTCCAGTCCGCAGCAAACAGAGGAAAACACCTTGTCCTATATTGTGCTCGGTAAATCCATCGATACTCAAAGCGCTGGGAATGAAGCCAATATTTTAACGCAAGCAGCGCTGGCGCTGGGTATCAGAGGCGGGCGTGGCATTGCCACCAGTATCGCCGAGCAATTAGGCATACAAGATTTTCAAATTGATACGATCGGTGGCGGTGGTGAATCACAAGTGCAACTCAGCGGGCGCTTATCGCCAAATTTATTTTTGAGCTATGGTGTGGGTGTTCTAACGCCCGTGAATACGCTCAAACTTCGTTATAATTTAACGGAAAGTTTTTATGTTGAGACGGCGCAAAGCGTAGAAAGCGCACTGGACTTTTTCTATACGTTTGATTTTTAAGTCGGTCTTCGAGGCACTTTCTTGAAGGATAGGTTGAACGCTTTTATTGTTTAATAATCCTGCAGCCCAAAGAATTTTTAATTCTATTAAACTGGCCAGACGAGCTAATTTAACAACAGTATTGTCTTACATATTAATGACGGCTGTCTTTTATTAATATCATTGTACCGGCTAGCCTTCAGTTCTGACTTCTATTGACGAAGAGACAAAATCCTGTCTCTCAGAGTTGGACTTGTTACATTGCGTTCGAATACTTAAAAGCGTCTGTTGATATTAAATTCAGCATTTCAGCTGTATAAACTAAACGGTACACTATCGAGTACTCGTTATAATATTTGGCCAATGAGAATGTACACCTCTAAATTCCCAAAAACGTCCCTGGGTGTTTTCCCCACCCCGGTGACAGAACTCACTCGCTTAAGCGACAAGCTAGGCGGACCCAGGATATCGATTAAACGTGATGACCTAACAGGTCTGGCACTGGGGGGTAATAAAACTAGAAAATTAGAAACCATTCTTGGAGACGCCCTGGCTCAAGGCTGCGATACGATCATTACCGCTGGCGCAGCACAATCGAATCATTGTCGTCAAACAGCGGCAGCCGCAGCAAAATTGAATTTGGAGTGCCACCTAATTCTAGGTGGTACACAACCTGATAAGGTTAGCGGCAATCTTTTACTCGATAAAATCTTTGGTTGTCATATTCACTGGGGTGGTGCCAATCGTAAGGGAGAAGATATTCCTGAACTGGTTGGACAACTAACAGCTGCGGGCAAAAAACCTTATATCGTGCCGTATGGAGGATCGAATGAGTTAGGTGCAATATCATTTATTGATGCCGTTGGTGAGTTGGTGAATCAAACAGATCAGCTTTTTACACACATTGTATTTGCATCAAGCTCTGGTGGCACACACGCAGGTTTAATGCTCGGCAAGCATATATTCAAACAGCAGTTTGAATTGATTGGTATTAGCATTGATAAAGACGAAATTGATAATCAAGAGCTAGATCAACACATCATCAACCTAGCCAACAAAACAGCTAAAGTAATAGGATTAAAAGCATCGTTTTCTGAACATAGTTTAACGCTAAACACGCGCTATATTGGCGATGGATACGGCGTTGTTGGTGAGTTAGAGAACGAGGCAATAAAACTAACCGCACAACTAGAAGGTATTCTATTAGATCCTGTTTATACTGGTCGCGCGATGGGTGGCCTAATAGACATGATTCGCACCGGCCAATTCGGCAAGGAT
>Ga0307489_10000916_pt1 | contig 18784 bp, 26 predicted proteins | sample SB12metaG_FD_202247 | JGI IMG/M metagenome (GOLD analysis project Ga0307489, IMG submission 202247) | Sea-ice brine microbial communities from Beaufort Sea near Barrow, Alaska, United States - SB 1.2 | ecosystem: Environmental > Aquatic > Marine > Coastal | place: USA: Alaska | collected...
GGGTGCGGCGGCGGGTGAGCCCGCCGCCGCCGCGGCCCAGGCGCCGGCGGTCGCGAAAACGGTGTCAACCCGGCACCCACACCTTGAACCCGAAACCCGAATCCCGGGACCCGCACCCCGGCATCCGCTACCTGACACCCCGAACCGTACACCCGAAACCTGAAACACTGAACCCTAAACCCTACGCACAGGGCGCGCCTGGCCAGCCCGCCGCGCCCGCTGTTTCCAAGGCTGGACCCGGCGCCGCGCCCGGCGCCGCACCCGCCGACGCGGGTGCGGCGGCGGGTGAGCCCGCCGCCGCCGCGGCCCAGGCGCCGGTGATCGCGAACACGGTGTCAACTCGCCAACCACACCTTGCACGCGAAACCCGAAACCCTAAACCCTAAACCCTAAACCCTAAACCCTCAACCCTAAACCCCAAACCCTAAACCCGAATCCCGAGACCCGCACCCCGCGACCCGAAACCGTCAACCCTGGACCCTGAGCCGTAAACCCGGAACCGTAAGTCTTGAACCATAAACCCTCAACCCTACACCCCAACTCTCAACCCCAAAACCCATGACCACTTCACCCTACACCCCAGACCTCGAACCAAATGAATCCTACACCCTAAACCCTGAACCCTAAACCCCTACAACCTAAACCCCTAAACCCCAATCCCGAGACCCGACACCAGACAAGCGAAACCTGAAACCCGACAACCCGAAACCCGAGACCCGAGACCAGAGACCCGAGACCCGAAACCCGAGACCTGAAACCCGAGACCTGAAACCCGAGACCCGAAACCCGAGACCCGAGACCCGAAACCCGCTGCAGCAGGCAATGCAGGACCGCACCATTCGGGAGAACCAGCTTCTGCGGCCTCTGCCATCCTAGATAAATGTGACCGCGGCGAGTGCCAGTTCATGACTACAGCAAACCTGGACCTTCTCAAGCAGAAGGTGCAGGATCTGGAGATGGACCTTGCTGGGCTGTGAGTCTGTCAACGATGGTTGGGTGCGATGCGGGGGACTTCGTATGGACGAGGGGGGGGGGGAGGGCGGGGCTGTGTGGTGAATGTGTTGTTCAATATATCGTGGACTTGCTACTCATTGGAGTGGTTTGTTTGAGGTGTTTTGTTCCATGTCAGGACAGTAGGCATTGCACTGCAGGGGTACCTCGTTCATAAGAAAACGCCCACCCCCCTAGGACTCCCCTAAGACCCTAGGCACAGGCCTGCGGTAGGGTCCCAGGGTGGTGCGTTTTATTATAAGGGAGGTACTCCTGTAGGCGCGCTCGTCTGCAGGGGTACGTCGCTCATAACAAAGGGCCCATGTGTGGTTTCGACAATGATTGAATCAAGGCGAGGCATAATCCAGGACCCGATCTGAGCTTCAAATATTGACCACCAATAAGACATCTATATTTACTTTTCGGACGCATTCGGGGGAGAGGCCGCATGTCTGCGAGACGTGCGGCAAGGCATTCACACAGTCCAGCGGCCTGACGAAGCACATGCGGAGGCATTGAGTGGACATGTGAATTTAATCAAATAACATATTCTCAGTGTGTATTACAAGCAACACCACCACATTCCCATCGTCCCCAACACACCGCTTACTTCTTTGTTTGGGGTACTCGTCCCATTGATCTCACCATTGTGGCTGTAGGGCCTGGACTCAAAAACGCGGTGTTCCAATTTCAAATTGGTTGTTTATTAACACATTACACACCACCGCTCCTACACTACCACCGTCCTACCGCCGTCGCTTCTTGCGTTGGCCACCGTTGTTCGCAGCTTCGTTCTTCAACCATCGCTGGTAATCCGCGGTGGCGACGGTGTACTGTATCATATGCATCGGTGGGGGATGCATGGCTGATATCCGTGCAGACGATTTCGCATCACACGAGTCTCTTTTTCAAGTTGCGTCGAGAGGGATCGAGCACGAATTGAGGTGTGGGAGTGATCCCCAACTGAGTCCGTGCTGGAAAGTTCTTGCGGTTGCAACAGCTGCAGATCCAGGCATCTAGGGCCTTGACCATGACGGGGGCGGTGTCGCCCTTGGCCACCTTGCCGTTGCGGACCCAACTGTGCTTGGCCGGGCCGACATGCTTCCGCTTCACAGACGAAGCCTTGAAGCCGCACTCCGGGCATTCCGCCTGCGAGGTAAGGTGTTGGTGTGCAGGCTCTGTAGCAGGCACGGCGGCCCACCAAAACAAAATACTGTCGGCCCTGCTCGCATAGGTCATGTGTGGTCAAGATCCAGACCGAGGCCTCTTTCAAAACCTGCTGAAGGAGCGTTTGCGGATTTTCGCAAACAAAGTAACCGAGAACCAACTGTGGTGGCGGCCCGCTTGGTGCGGTTTCGTCATGCGCGAACACACAGGAAGCACTGGAAGGCATGAGAGTAAGGCAGAAGCAGGGAGCCCAGCTGAGCTTGCGTGACTGCAACTGCTTCATCAAGGTTTCAATGCGATTGTTGCAATGCAAGTACTAGGGAAGTTCCTGCGTTCTTGAAAATCAAGTGGCATGGTGCGGGTCTTGTATGCACAATCAAGACACCGGCAGGCCCTTCCAGCCATGGATATCTCCCGATTCGGGAGCGGCGTTGCAAATCTATCACTTACATCACCGTGGAGCCGCCACCCCTAAGGGGCTGCAGTACACTGCATGCAGTTTGGGCTCATGCATCAAAGAAGCACCGGCAATGCGGTGCGCCAGATTCAATATACCGTACGGGGTTGTAATTCAGCTGCGATAAAAAAGAGACGGGCCCCAGGCTGTGTGCGAAGTTTGCGTGAATGAAACTGCGCAGCCGGTGTGAATCGGGAGGGGCTCTGAGGGGGGCAGTACCTCTCCCACGGAGGTCGCGCGCGACAATTCACGGGACCCCTCAACCCCCCCCGCCCCTATCGCAGCCCGCGCATGTTCTGAACGGCCAGCGCTCTCGAGCCTGGTGCTCGCAGCATCATCCTCCATCCCCATCGCGCGTCGGCCCCCACCGACCTGCGCACGCGCTCCCCCTTGCGGCACCCCCTGCTCTAGCCCCAGCAAACACGCGTACCTCTGCACATCAGCCACTTCTCAGGCCTTCGTTGCGCACCTTTCGGTTTGTACCCCGCTGGCGTTGGCTTTCTTCACTAATGCGACGCGGTGTTGCTCGAAAGGTGGTTGAATCCTGGTGAAAGGTACAGGTCCTGCACCACGCGTGGCATTCCTCTACGACACCGCGAAGACGTAACAAGCGAGTCCAGAAATGGGAAGAATTCCTAAATTTGGGTGTTGAGTTTGTACTGGTACAAAGTCAACACCAAACCTAAATTCTTAAACTTGGGTGTTGACTTTGGCACGGGCAGGCTTGGTCACGTTCCTGAGGGAACTTCCGCGCCTGAAAAAATGCGACGATGTGTCACTTTTGTGACTTTCAGCAAATATATATATATATGTATTTATATATATATACATATATAAATATATATAAATATATATATAGTCCATGTTCCTGCTTCGAGTGGTACCAGGATACTACGCGTTGTCAGCACAATCCCATGCATGACGATGCGCTGGACATGCTACAGCACCAGGTGTGTAGAGCCGTTCCGGGGTCAGAAGGGACTGAAACGAAGACATCAAGTCAAGTTAAGGAAACTGTCGGTCAACTTCGGGAATCTGCCAACACCTATCCCGTGTGGACCCACAAATGTTGCCATGACACATGGGCATCGTTTGAGTCTACAAAATCCCGACCGGCTCTACCACCTTGCGTGCAAACGCTTGCCTGGCAGATTTGACTGACTTTCAGGCAAGGGGCGGCTTTCGACGAGCACATGTGCAGTACTAAATACTTGCTTCCCAGCGATTTGCAGCAGAAAGGCAGTCCCCTGAAGCGCCTACTGTCTATCACGTCCCCCCTTCCGCGTGTCTTGGGCAGACACTGGGTGCCGCCGACTCCAGTGGGCTGTGCGGTCTGGTTTCGTCGATCCCCTCTGGTTAGACCCCTCCGTGCAGCTGCGGTCCACAAAATCAACCCAGCAAAAGACAGAGTGCAAGCAGGACTCACTGTTTGAGCAGCTCTCCCGGTATCGAACACATCACGGTCAAAAAATGCTAGATATATCACCCCTTGCATGGAGGCTAGAGCCTGTTGCTCGTGACCCTGTCTGGCGTGGAACTCTGAGAGTGAAGCCGTCACTGGCAGTGTGGAGGTAATGTGACCTCCGAGACGGCCACAGAGGTCCCGCGGGCTTGGTCAGGTCCCTGTTCTCGCCGGATATCAAAGACGAGTTTGTCGAGGCGGAGATCGAGAATTACCTGGTGGAGAGTCGCACGCCATGTCAAGCATCGGGGCACCGCAACAGCCTAAGTCAGGCCAGCCTGGGACAGACATCTTACGCCATTCGATCACTGATATTGCACAACAACTGTGCACTCGTGAGCTGATTGAGTAGGCACGCCCTCGAGCTGTTCCTGTCAGAACAGAGCCAGGCCCCAGCAAACCTCCCTTGATCACGCGCAGCACCGGCTCCTAGATCAGCAATCACTTGGCAACGCGAAGTCCTCTGATACGTCTTCTCGCAGTAGTAGAGCAATGCCATGTGCGGCGCAGGATCTGTGCCCTTCACCAGGATTCGAGGGGGCCCAAGCGGCCTATTTTGTGTAGGAAAATGTTTACCTGCAACGCGCAACCGAGGGGTTTCTGTTGCAAAATCAGAGCCCTCGGAATTCTAGGAATCCTGACTAGATCAACCTCTAGATTACGCGTTTCCGGGGTGTATCATTGAGGATACGACGCGTTGTAGGGTCCCCAAGCGGGCCCGTCATCCCCACCAGTTTGCCCTCCAGGCCATAATCCCTGGGCCGATTTTGATTTTCTCAACGGTTCTGGAATTCTGAGGAGGCCCTCTTGAAATCCTCTTGAATCATATAGGGTTCCAGAGGCCCGGAAACAGGCCCACCAATTTAATTGACTTGCCACAAACAAGGCAAGTTTTTAGATCTTCCCGTACCGCTTGACACAATTATTCGAGTGGGTTTGAAGAGGGTATGACCAGGAATTCAGAACCGGTGAGACAAGTAAAATCGGCCAAGGGATTCAAACATGGGAGGACATATGTTTTTGGGGATTTTCGATCACCCATAGCAATGGCTCAAATGGCTTGGGCCTCCTCCAGGATTCACCATTCCGCTATTTGGAGCAGATCCACATTGCGATGCCACGCTGGTACTCAGCATCTTCCAAACCAGTACCCAGATGTAGGATGAGGTGTGCTCTAGAACGCGCGAGTCTGCACACCTGCCCTCATAAATCAGGCAAGCTCTACCGGATCAGTTCTACGATTGCTCACGCAAAATCTGCAAGCGCCAAAACCTTTGCCCCCAAGCTCAAACCTCAAACCTCAAACCCTAAACCCTAAACCATAAACCCTGAACTCTAATCCCTGAACCCTACAAAGCGCAGCGAACGCTCATGTGAGGTTGCGCTGTACCAACTGGCGTGAGCTGAGCCTCTTCAGAGATTTCGCATGGAGTTGGCAGCTGAGCTCCGCAATGTTGATCCTTTGCTCCGATCCTTTCGAGCGCCACAGAGCCATGAAGTGTCGCACCTGAACACCTGCACCCCTCTGCATCACCACCCCCACTGAGCCCCGCCGACTGCGCCTACGCTCCACCTTCTCTGTCCATTCTCTCTGCTCAATTGCCAAGCGATGGAGTCAGATTAACTAAGAGTCACCCACTCCTATCGACCCTGCCTTAAAAAAGCTCCTGATGTACAGACGCCACCTAGCACGTCTCTGATCGGGCGTCCCTAACGTCTTGATGCCAAGTTCATTCTGCAGTGCCCAGCTCTGCAACCAGGGGACAAACACCTCGTGGCGGACTCACTTAGATCTTTCTGGCTATTTTGTACACGCAACATCGAGGTGGTGAAGCCTTTGGCACCCTGCACCTTGCACCCTGCACCCTGAACCAAGGGAAACCTTTCTCGAACTTGCGGCAGAAGAAGGCTGGGCCGCTGAGCATGACGAGGTTCTTGGAAAGCGACGCGTAATCGGCAGGGTGGAGTGCGGAGCGGGACGAACACGTGCAGTCTTGAGGGTCCAGGCAGCATCGCGCGAACGTTGTCTGATGCTCCAGGTACTTGAACTCTGTCCGCGACCCATTCCGCTCATGCTGGTCCACGTCCCAATGCGAGTGGGGGGGGCAAAGAGCTTCAGAACGAGCAAATAAATTCGGCTGTGCAACCGTATGATCTTTGGCATGCGGTGGCCCTCGAGCTCTAGAGAGCTGGAGCTGTGAGACAGCGGCCCCGCCCTGCCCTACGCAGGTATGTGTGGCAGGTCGAGGAGCACATACTTGCCGGGGCATAGGACTAGGTCCCAGTACAGTTCAACATGCTTTGCAGATTGCTGTGGTGTCTGCTTGACTGCTCAGGAACCTGCCTATCTCGCGCAATTCCCTTGGAGCCGGTGGCTACCTCTGGACGAGCCCAGGTCTGTGGCCCGAGAAACGGCGGGAGGGGTGGCGTTTCAGTGGGGAGGGGGTCAAGGGGCAGCGAGGGGTGGGGCGACAGTCCGGGCCCGCCTCGGGGTAGATTTCCCGTGGCGAACGGGAAAGGGACAGAGATGGCACCTGGTACTTGAGGTAGGTTGCGACAAAGAGCTCGTCTGGAGCGAGAAGTTTGCTGTCCTGGATGAGCTTCAGTGGAAGCATTTGTTCGTATCTGCGCGATGTGGGGTACAGCGAGCTCTCTGAGTGACATTACCCCGTACCTGTCGGGCCCTTTCTCCGATCCGGGAAGGGAGGCCATACGATTCGAAAACTGTCACTGTGCAAGACATTTGTTACTTGAAAATTTGGAAGGGACGTGCAGAGTGACAGTTGCGAGCACCCAAGTATCGTGTCAACCTCACCGATTCAGAACCATTGAGAGGGAGAAGCTGATCGGGCGCATAATACGATCGGCGGGCCACGTTCTGATCACTTTTGAGGGACAACGTGTGTTGCGAAGAGAGTGTGAGAGATCCTGGACTCTCACGGTAGCTCCTACAAAAGAGCAGCAGCCCTACTTGTGAGGTTGGGCGGATTACGCATCAAACCACATGTCGAGGCCCGGGTCGGTGGCGAGAAGGGTCGCGTCCTTCCGCGACAACAGACACCATTGAGAGTGGGCGATGATAAGTCCTTTCTCGACCAACTCCTTGGCCAGAACCTGCGCCTGAGCCCCAGCGCTTGCAACTCAGGTCCTCTCCAACAAGTGTCGTGAATAGGTTGATGGCCATTGCTGCCTTCTAGCTAGACTGCACCGCATCCCAGACACGTCCAGCAACGTGCAGGGACAGGTATACGGGGGGGTGCCAAGCTGCTCCAGGTGTCAACTGTTTTCGTTCTTCCTCTTGGTGTGGGGCCGGACCGGAGTGCTGACTGGGCCGCCCCGGGCCGCCAGCAGCACGCCCTTCATCACCGCCTGTTTGCAACTTGCGAACATGACGTTGGGCAAAGGCATCTCGCGGTCTGGCAGTGTTTTCATGGCAAGGCGTTCCAATGGGTGTGGCACGCAGCAGATGTGGCGGTGAGGAGGTCAGGGTTGTGGGATGGGGAGATCTGCCAGAGTCTAGCAACCCCATGCCCTGGCAGCAATCAGCTTTTTGTTACATCTGGAAGGCTCGGGAACTGGGGTGTAGGGTCTAGGGTAGTAAAGCAGGGGGTACGGGGTTGGACAACCATCATGTTCGTTCGCTGGACCTGCTGCACCCCCGCTGCTTGCCGGGAGGAAGGGGTTGAGTGGCTCAGGCCCCAACGTTGCAACGAGCCCTCGCGTGCGCAGACGCATTCAACAAGGTGCACACGTGGTGAGAGGTGACGGAAAGGGGTAAACAAAGAGGGTCTCACTCGGATGCTCCGTCAGGTCGAAGGAGCTGCGATCAAAATGCTTGCAGAGCTGCTTGTGGAAGGAATCAAAATCGACCAGCGGGAGGCAGCTCTCGCTGAGAAGGACGAACCACCTGCGCGCCCACGGCATGTGCAGCCCGTTAACTGCTGGTTCATATTGCAGGATCTGGGCTCCAGGAGAGCCTTGCAGGGTGCATTCACCCTGCCGAGCGACGCCGGTGCACCAGGGTGGCCATCAAAATCCGTTTTGCACACAACCTCCCACCCTAGACAGAGCAAGGAGCAACGCCGCACGCTGTCTTCACATCAAGCGCATGCACCTGGTACCAAACACACATGCGTTGACCGAATTCTGGACAAGTCCGGTTGTGCCTTTCGAGTCTTGGAATCAACTTGGCCCCTTGCGCATTGGAGGGCTTGGGGGTCGCCTCGGACTGTGCGGGTGCGATACATGGCGGTGTGTGGAGTGGGGGGCTTCAAGGGTTGGGGTAAGCTCGGACGCACCTGTTGCTGTAGGTTTGGAGCGCGACTCGAAGCAAAGCCACGTGCGCTTTAACCTGGGGTGCGGGAAATGGGTCGATTCGTTGTCCGCGTTGAAGGATGCTCCACTAGGGTAGGAACACACGGAACAGAAAGGCGCGAGAGATGTGCATTTTCAAGACAAGAGCGAGCAAACCCCGCACGCTTTTGGAAAACTCTCTCTATGGTCACAGGAAATGTCGAATAGTAAGGGAATGTCGACTAGTATCGACTCGTTTTCGGCACATGGTAATCAATCATATATGTTCTGGCGCAGTTCTGGAGGTAGTGCGGGGGACTGACGTGGTTCGGACAGCTGGGAGCTTGCGTGCAACCGCTCCTTGCATCACCAATCCGGGTCGCTGTTGCGTGGTTGCCAACTCTCTGAGACGTGGTGGGCTCTGGGCACACGGAAATTGTCTGTGGGAGGAAATCGGGAGATTGCAGCGACTATGTAATGTTACTGCCGGAGTCAGGAAATGACACCAGTATGCGGCCGGAGGGTGAGTGTTAGGGCCCCAATCGTTGGCAAACCTCGATTCCAACCGCAAGGGACGCCTTGCTGCACCGCGCGCAGGTGTGTGGATCATGCTTGCAGAGAGAGAAAGGGGTGCGGCTGACCAGCGAGACGGTTCCCCAATGGGTCTCGACCGTCACCGGAATGACCCTCTCCTTGAAGAATGCGTGCTGGACATTGCCCCTGTCCTGCACCGCGCGGGGAAATCCTGTCACAAGCTTTGGGTGCGCGGTCGTCGCAGGCGCGCCAGTACCCCTCTTCCTCCCTCAAATCCTCAACGCTGCCAGCGCCTGGGAAACCTTATCGCCATTTTGAATCTCCAACCTCAGACCCTAGCGCAACCCCAGATCCCTCCAGAGGCCTTGCACCTTGGGGTGGACATGAACAGTGTAGAGGTTGGGCGGCACGTTCTCCAGCCAACGTTGCCACACCTCTGCGACCGGGTCTCGCAGTCAGCCCCAGCCCCCAGCGTCCAGCGTCCAGCGTCTCGGTGAACCAAAGCCGACACGCGGTGGTGCCCACCCCCAGTCCCCGGCCATCCCACCAAAGGGATTTCTACTTTCCGATGTCCCAGCCCCGCAGAGGACCTGGCTGTCTCGGTTCCTCGCGGGTGATGAAGAGAAGCGCGACAGAGAGGACATTGCCGCCTGCAGTGGTGTCGCCTGAAGTGGGAATATTCCGGGAATGAGAGTGGGCCATATGGCTGCGGGCGGGGCCGTCGGTCGGACGCTCAAAGTCGGTGCCTTGCTCAGGATGTTGGCCAGCTCTCGGAAATGAGGGGGCGCAGGAAGCCAGGAGCGCTTTTGGGATGGGCTGCACAGTGCGCCATTCTTCCAGCCAGGGCTCTTTGTGGGGGTATCTCAAAGTCAACACCTCAGCACTCGACTCGGATCGGTCTTTCCCTATGGATCAGTTATTTCATGGTCAAATCGTATGGTCAAATTCTGACCAGTCCGGACTGGTCAGACTGGGCGTTTCCGTGATCTGGTCAGAAGGCTGAAGGGTTGAGGCTTGAGGGCTCTTGACCAACAAGGCAGGAGAGCGATGGGGTTCCACATCGACGCTGTGGCGGAGTTGAAGGCGGGCCTGGAGCTGCAGTTCTTCGAGCTGCGGAACCAAGGCGAGGGAGGCAGCGGGAAACCGGCTGGTGAGACGGCTGTGGCGATGTTGGTTCGCTGGCTGGTGGACGACCACGCAACAATGCTCCGAGGGCTCAATGTAACTGCCCAACTCCGTTCTGTTTGAGCGCTTCAGTGAGAAGCGTGGTGCTGTGCTGACGAGACGTATCCCCGAGCCAGGAGTTCGCGCAGGGCAACAAGAGCCTCGAGCATGCATTGCATTTGATCCAGGTCCTCCACGTCAGGTCCGTTGCCCCTCACCATTACGGCCCTCCAAGCGCTCTCAACCCTCTCATCTTCCCTGATTCTCAAGCCTCGAACTGAAGCCTTCCCTTCGATTGTGTCACCGGAGCGCGCGTGAGTGCTATCCCTGAAAACGGAACGATGTAGGCCGGTTCGTCACCGATCATCATCTCGTTCGCGCGTGCTATCTCTCTCCATCGCTTTTGCTCTCTCATTGAGCAAAGTCCCTCCCGCAGTATCGAGCGTGGCATCGCGGCGCTCACGGGGGTCACCACCGCCTTCCCGGGCACCACCACCTTCCCTGGGGAGGTGCACAACGAGGCTGTGGTGGAGTTGAAGGCGGGCCTGGAGCTGCAGTTCTTCAAGCTGCTGAACCAAGGCGAGGCAGGCAGCGGGAGCGCGGCTGATGAGACGGCTGTGGCGATGTTGGTTGGCTGGCTGGTGGACCACCACGCAACAGTGCTCCGAGGGCTCAATGTAACTGCCCAACTCCGTTCTGTTTGAGCGCTTCAGTGAGCAGCGTGGTGCTGTGCTGACGAGACGTATCCCCGAGCCAGGAGTTCGCGCAGGGCAACAAGAGCCTCAAGCAGGCATTGCATTTGATCCAGGGCCACCACGTCAGGTCCGTTGCCCCTCACCATTACGGCCCTCCAAGCGCTCTCAACCCTCTCATCTTCCCTGATTCTCAAGCCTCGAACTGAAGCCTTCCCTTCGATTGTGTCACCGGAGCGCGCGTGAGTGCTATCCCTGAAAACGGAACGATGTAGGCCGGTTCGTCACCGATCATCATCTCGTTCGCGCGTGCTATCTCTCTCCATCGCTCTTGCTCTCTCATTGAGCAAAGTCCCTCCCGCAGTATCGAGCTTGGCATCGCGGCGCTCACGGGGGTCACCACCGCCTTCCCGGGCACCACCACCTTCCCTGGGAAGGTGCTCAGCGCCTTGCTGAACTGCAAGATGTGCCGCAAGGCGTGCTCGACGTCCGGCGACCTGAATAAGCACATGCGGTCGCATGCGACGGCTTTCAATGTGACCCTCGAGTACGAGAAAGCGACATTCGGGGGAGAAAGCGACATTCGGGGGAGGACCCACGAGTACGAGAAAGCGACATTCGGGGGAGTTGTCTTCGTTCGCAAGCGACATTCGGGGGAGATGTCTTCGGTCGCGACCCACGAGAACAAGAACAAGCGACAGCGACTTGACGTCTGCGAGTCGAACGTCAAGCCGCATGTCTGCTTCATGTGCGGCAAGGCCTTCTTGACGTCCAGCGACCTGGCTGTGCACATGCTGACGCAGGAGGCAGTGCTTGCGATCCAGGACCGCCACGTCAGGTCCTTTGTCTTTCACCATTACGGTTCTCCAAGCGCTCTCAACCCTCTCATCTTCCCTGATTCTCAAGCCTCGAACTGAAGCCTTCCCTTCGATTGTGTCACCGGAGCGCGCGTGAGTGCTATCCCTGAAAACGGAACGATGTAGGCCGGTTCGTCACCGATCATCATCTCGTTCGCGCTTGCTATCTCTCTCCATCGCTCTTGCTCTCTCATTGAGCAAAGTTCCTCCCGCAGTATCGAGAGTGGCGTCGAGGCGGTGAAGGGGGGGGTGGAGGCGCTGCGGGAGGAGGTGAAGGAGGAGAGGAGGTCCAAGGGGCTGCTCGAGGCCGACAGCGTCCCCACCACCTTCCCTGGGGAGGTGCTCAGCGTCCACGAAAAGGTTGACATGGAGGGGGAGAGGAAGATGAAGGAGGCAGTCGAGGCCGGCAAGACGGTTCCGGGAGGAGGCGATACAGATGGGCAGGAAGGCGGAGGAGGAGCGGATCCGGAAGAAGGAGGAGGTCAGGCGGGTGGCGGAGAAGGAAGAGCGGGAAGAGGAGGAGGAGGGGACGAGGAAGGGGTCCTTCTACCTGGCTAAGCGCAAGACGTGCTGCAAGGCGTTCTCTGACTCATTTGGAGCATTTGGAGCCCCCGCGGCTTCGTTCGGGTGCTCCAAATCCCCCGAACGAAGCCGCGGGGGTGCAGGGGGCTCCAAATGCCCCAAAGCCGCCGCGGCGGCTTCAAAGGTGCCGCGGACTCCCGTGCACGTCGCGTGGATCGAGGAGGGACAGATCGAGGAGGGACAGTGGATGGAGGAGGGACAGATGCCGTATGTCTGCGAGACGTGCGGCAAGGCGTTCTCGACGTCCAGAAACCTGACTAGCCACATGCCCTGTGCATGAGCCCTGCACAAGTGAGAACACCCTGAACTCTTTCCAGGGGTACCTCGCTCACAAGGTGTGTCAAGGCGGGGAGTGGAGGACAGGACCTGGTGAATGCGAGCAGAGTAGTAAAGGCTGTTGAACTCCGAAAAGCAGATCCCCACCTTTTCCGACTGTGCCTTGGCTGCCTTTCGATAGCGCAGCACCAGCGGCGCAGCCTTGTCGGTCCATTCTTTCTGGTGTCGTGGGTGTGGCGGCTCGATGTGGAAGCATTCGTCAAGTTTCTGGAAGCATGCGTCAATTAATGACTTCAGAGCATCCAACTTGTACTGCGGATCATCCAACTCGTTCAGATCGGCCGCCACCAGCGCGTTTTCAAGCATCTCCATCCCGGCATCGTGTCGATTATTTGACATCCTCGCGTTTCCGAGTCCGATGCAGGCCACGCTCTCTAGAGAGAAAAACCCGTGCGCTGCGCCGACGTCGCGTTATTCAAAATGGTCAAATTTCCCTCAACATGGTCAAATTTCCGTCGACGGAAATTTCAGAAATTTGACTTCCGAATCTCGGAAAAATGGTTGCCCCCCTTTATCCTTGGATACCCACGCCCCCCGACCGCCCAGCCGGGCCACCGTCAAAAGACAATGAAGACTGGTCGAGACTACACCAGCAAACTACCAAACAATGGGTGCATCAACAAGAGGCCACAATGGGAGACGTGCACGCACCGTCTGTTGGATTTCCTCCCCAGTGGGGTGTGAAGAACCAAACACAAAAACACGAGAAAATCACCAAAGGACCTGAAATATGTGCCTCCAGTCCTCCTTGCCCAAATATCAGCCGCCATGGCCGGGGCTGGGGGGGGCGGGCGGCCAGGGGCTGCCTAAAACCCTAAAACAGGGTTTAGGGTTTAGGGTTTAGGGTCTAGGGCCATATGGTGGCCCTAGAGAGGGGGGGTGTTTCTTATGAGCGAGGTACCGCTGCAAAGGAAACCCGGCAAGGAGGTGGGGGGGGGGGGTTCCCTAAACCCCGAACCATAAACTCTAGCCCCCTACACGATGTAAACCAGGAAATCGGCACGAGAAAGGACACAGGTCCGGGAAAGAGCTGCTGAAGTCTAGAAGTTTCCTGGCCCCTGCAGATGTAATCGACGCCATGGCAGGCGAGAAGCTCAAGTCGGCTTAGATGAAGTCGCAGCGTTCATTTTTTCGTGCCTACATAGGGAGGTGCATTGTGTCCATCCCATAGTAGACTCTTAGGGGGTTGCAGTAGGACCATACCCCCCCGGCAGCCAGCAGCTCATCGGCAACAGGCAATCCCCAAGAAGGCCTCCTGTGCCGCCCCGATTTGCCCCTGGATGCAGGGGCCCTTTCAGCCTCCCCGGCCGCAGATGGCAGACCCTGGGCGCCCCCCCCCACCGAGCCCCGCCAGCCCCGCCAGCCCCCCCCGCCCCCTGGCAGTTGATATCCAACGCCGCCACCTGAGATAGCCCGCGTGAACTCTTCTGTGAATGAGACGAGGCGGATTCATAAGCGTGAGAAAAAAAACGCCGACCTACCTTCAAGCGAGAGTGGTCTTATAGCCCAGGTTCCCTTGTAGCTCTACAACGGATGCCAGTGGACCAGGTAGTAGAGAACGTTGTCGTCGCTGATCCTAATCGGCGAGCTTCCACGTCTTCGCCACCTTGCAGAACGTGATCTGCCCTGTCCTGCTCAGCCCAGACGCCATTGGTGGTCAGCAACGAAAAGCGACATCAGAGCAAACAGGCTGAGTCGGGGGGGCAACTCTTTGTGGGATAGTTGGGAGTGTACTTTTGCAGGTTGACCCACTTCGTGACGACGCTTGCGGGTTCGTGATCTTCGAAGTAATGGCTGATTTCGTCCGGGACAGCACTGTTCTTTTTCGGCGGATGAACACGATTCATCCTGTCGAGCGATGGTGGGGGCCGTGTCAGGCCATGCAAACGCTGGCTGCGAGCGCTGAAGTCAAACACTGCACGGGGTGAGCTCCAGGGACGGGTGGGGGCGCTCACTGTTCGATGAGAAGATCGACTGCCTGGTCAGCCCAAGCCCCCCCTCGCTTCCTCTTGTTGGGCAAGAGGAAGCCCCCCCTCGCTTCACCCGCGGCCGCGGGTGGTGCGGCGCCGACGCGGGTGCGGCGGCGGGTGAGCCCGGACCCGGCGCCGGGCGCGGCGCCGGGTCCAGCCTTGGAAACAGCGGGCGCGGCGGGCTGGCCAGGCGCGCCCTGTGCGTAGGGTTTAGGGTTCAGTGTTTCAGGTTTCGGGTGTACGGTTCGGGGTGTCAGGTAGCGGATGCCGGGGTGCGGGTCCCGGGATTCGTGTTTCGGGTTCAAGGTGTGGGTGCCGGGTTGACACCGTTTTCGCGACCGCCGGCGCCTGGGCCGCGGCTGACGATGATGTGCTCACCTGCGTCAAGGGTCGAGATGAGATGCTCGTGGGAATAAAAAAAACGGCGCTTTCCAGAAACTATGTGGAGCTGGGCGGGTTCGATCCGCCCACCGCGGATCTGAGTTGCGGGTTCCGGACCTGCATGGGAGTCATTTCTTGCTTGCAAGGTCTTGCAAGTTTACGACGAGGAACGGTGGTCGGTGTGGCCACTCCAGCAGGTTGGCCGGCAACACTGCCTCCCTCTTCTTCTTCGCTGCTTGATGCATCGCGGCAGTCCCTCGGGATCATTTCGTCACGCTTCTTGGCGCACGGTGCTTGTTGGATCCTGGCCCCCAAAAGCGTCATGGCTTGGCTGTTGGCCTCGGCAGTAGCGGGCGCGGCGACATTGTCCTCCGACTCTGACGCCGGGCTGTTGTGCTTTCCTCCATCCTAGGGTTTAGGGTTTAGGGTTTAGGGTGCAGGGTTCAGGGTTCAGGGTTTGGAGTTGGGAGTTTTGAGTTTCGGGTTTAGGGTGCAGGGTTAGGGTTTAGGATTTAGAAATTAGGGTTCAGGGTTAGGGCTTACGGTTCATGGTTCAGGGTTAAGGCTTTTGGGTTTGGGTTTCAGGTTCATGTTAGATTGTAGGGATTAGGGTTCGGCACCTCTTGCTCGGCTTATGATTGGGGTCGAGGATTTCGGGTGTCGGGTTCAGGGTCCCAGGTCGCGTTTCGGGTGTAGGGTGTCGGGTCGCGGGTGTCGGGCGCCGGGTCCAACCTGCCAGCCCGACGCACCCGCCGCCGCACCCGCGGTATCGTCGAACGACCCGTCGTCCGCTCCCGCGATATCGTCGAACCAGCTGTGGTCGATGAACGCGTCCCAGTTAGACTGGCCGACCTGATCGTGTGCGGTTTTGGGGGCCATGACGCCGGCGTTGAGGCAGCGATTCACGTGTTCGGCCCGGAACCTCTCCTCTTTTCTTCAGATGGCTCCAACGTCACACAACTCCATAATTTGACCATCACTTTGACCCTAAATTTAATCAGGTCTTGATTTTTGGGCAACGGATGATCTCGCTCTGTTTCTTCCACCTGTTAGAAGTCCAAGCTCTCTGGGTCTGCAAGCTCCTGGTCTGCCTGGCCGACGCTTCCTCGCGGATCTTGTTCGGGCGGCGTCCAATGGCAGTTGATGTGGCGACGGGCCCAACTTGGTTATGTCGTGGAGCGTCAGTGCGCCGGCAGGATTGGTACTTTGCCCCTGACCTGAACAGATATGCCGGATCAAACGGACCACTTGCTCAACTCCCGGCGGAGATCCCAACTCGGTCGACCCTCTTCAGGGACCCTGGCTTCCCGCAACAATACCTACTTCACCTTGGTGAGCTCTCTTTTGGTGGTCATGTTCGCACGTGCGTTCTGGCACCTGCCAACTCGGGGAGTGCTGGAGACTACCTTCTTGGGGAGGACTACCTGCATTATACCTGGTCAACCTCAGGACGTGACGGGCTATCCGTCCCCAGCGTCAACTTACACGGCAGTGAGTCATCTTCCGATCAAGATTTGTCGGACGGAGATTTGTCGGACGGAGTTCGTGCTGACGGTGTCGGCTCCATGGAGGCTAGCTCGAGGGATGAGCGTCGGCGCTGTGCCACTCCTCACCTAAACGTTAAAGAGCCGACTGCTGATTTTGTTGTCGACTCCTCAGGGTTGACATTTCGCTGGCGCAGATCTCTGTAGTCCCGGGTTAAGCCAACCTACACCCAGGAACAGGGACCTTCCTACATGTATGGTTCGACTGCACGCTGGCTGTGCTGTCACCATTCCTGCGCGAGAGGCGGTTCGAAGTTGAAGACGGGAACCGAGCTTATCAGACGGATCTCGGCCACCGTAAACCGTCTTAAGATTGAGGGTGATATATAAACAGCGTGGTGGATGTATCGCAAAAAAACATGGTCAGCGGGCGCATGCTACAGGGGTATCTCGGCTATCCCTTATGTGCCCAGGCCCCTGCCCCCTAATTAGTTTGCAGGGGAATAGGGGGTCAAACTTCGATGCTTGCCCCCCCCTACCGCAGGCTGGGGCGGCTGTACAGTTCATGTAAGTGTTCGGGGTTCTCGAAGGCACCCTAGAGCGGAAGCGTGCGAAATTTGAGCGCGGTCGGAGTCCGGGAACTAAACTTTTTACATACAAATCACCCTCAAAATGGCCTATTTCGCCCATTTCTCGTGTTGAGAGACTGGTTGAAGCTGCGTGTGGTACTCGGGGCGGCTGTACAGTTGATGTGAGTGTGTGGGGGCCACAGAGGCACCCTAAAGCAGAAGTGTACGAAATTTGGGCGCGGTCGGAGTCAGAGAAATAAACCTTTTAGATACAAGACACCCCTCCAAAATGGCCTATTTCGCCCATTTCTCGTATTGAGAGACAGGTTGAAGCTTAGTATGGTACTCGGGGCTGCTGTACAGTTGATGCGAGTGAGTAGGGGCCTCAGAGGCACCCTAGAGCGGAAGCGTACGAAATTTGAGCGCGGTCTGAGTCCGAGAATTACACTTTTTACATACAATACAAACCACCCCCCAAATGGCCATTTCGCCTATTTCTCGTATTGAGAGACTGGTTGAGTCTTCGAGTGGTACTCCTCGAAGCATTCGAAGTGCAACCAGTCGCCGCACTGCTTACAGAAGTAGGAGGTTTTGGCTTTGTAGGCTGGCGTGCCCACGGCGCAGTAGAACATGGACAATTTGCAGTTCGACCGCTGCCCCTTAAGCTTACCCAGGTAGTGCGCAGACCGACCTGATAGTCTCCCGACCTTCAGGTCGTTAGTCTTGTGGCGCTTTGGAGAGAAATCTTGCGCTGCCGCCCCCGCCTCACACGCCCCCTCTGACTCCGCGGACTCGAAGAGCCCGTTCACTGTCTGCATCCAGAACTGCTTCCCCGGTTGCTTTTCCCCTACGTGTGCATTTCGCAAGATGTGGGCGTTGATCATGGCTGAGTCTACGATCCAGAAGAACACGGGGTGCCACCACTTGCAGGCCCGGAGACGGCACGTCCACCACGCCCGCCGCATGTCCGCGAGATCCACTTGGTTCAAGATGTTGGGTTTGGGCAAACATTGTGGGGAGTTGACTTTCTAAAAGTTCAGGATTTATGGCTCAGAGCCCTGCCCCTTCTCAGCCCACACCACATGGTGTTTCCACTCCTTTCCGCTCGATTTCCCCGCTCTTTTTCGGCTTTCTCTGGCGTTTCTGGCCCGATGTCGCTACCGCCTCCTCCTCCTCCGACTCGGACAAGTCGACAGGGGTGACCATCACCCTGCCTCGTTTGAACACGAAGTTGTCCCGGCGGACAGCAGCCAATCCACCGCCGGTCTCCGCCTCCTCCTCCGAATCGTAACGGCTGCCGCAACTGTCACTGCTGGAGTCGCCATCCTGGCTCATGTGGGCCGATGGTGGACTTTGAAACGGCGTCGGAAAGCCCCCGAGCCCACCTCCACCTTTCCGCTTCTCGAGACAGCGAATTCGGGACGGTTTACACTTTATTCAAAATTTCGATTCCCCTGCCCCCTAATTAGGGGGCATGGGCACATAAGGGATAAGAAACCCTGTGCTCCGACATCGGTCGGTCCCCGTTTTCTTAAATTAAGAAAACGCGAGCAAAAACCGGTCGGTCCCCGTTTTCTGAAATTAAGAAAACGGACGAATGCGGTCGGTCCCCGTTTTCTTAAATTTAAGAAAACGGACAAACGCGGTCGGTCGGTGTTCGTCACAGGGCCTGTACGAGTACACGTCCTTTATTGATGCCCCGCGCCTCCCACCCCTCCTCTTCCTGCTACCTCAGGTGTACATGTAATGTAGTCCAGGGCTTACAGTGTACTCGAAATTGAGGCACATGTACAGGGGTACCTCGCTCATAAGAAACTGGAACTCAAGAAAAAAGACTACATGTAGA
>Ga0307489_10000917_pt1 | contig 18764 bp, 19 predicted proteins | sample SB12metaG_FD_202247 | JGI IMG/M metagenome (GOLD analysis project Ga0307489, IMG submission 202247) | Sea-ice brine microbial communities from Beaufort Sea near Barrow, Alaska, United States - SB 1.2 | ecosystem: Environmental > Aquatic > Marine > Coastal | place: USA: Alaska | collected...
GGCCTTGAGTCAATTAACTGAAAAATCGACAGCACGGGATGTGGTCGTTTTTGTACCCGCAAGTGACATTGCTATTAAACGCTTAAAAGTGCCTGGCTCATCTCAACGAGCTATTCGTTTAGCGGCGCCATATATGATGGAAGAAACGCTGGCACAAGATGTTGAGCAACTATGCTTCGCCTTTGGTGATACAAAACCAGATGATGAGGGCCATAACTGCTTTGTTGCGGCACTTGAGCGTAAGCAATTAGAGCTTTGGCTACAGTGGCTGGCCAATGCAGGAATATTCACTAAGTCAATCAGCCCCGATGCTCTGGCATTACCCTTGGATAGCCAAAGCAGCACGGCAGTGATGCTGGGTGAGCAAGTATTGATCAGGCTTGGTACATGGCAAATTATGTCATTTGAAGCAAATGCATGGCCTATTATTGCGCAACAATTCAGTGCACGGGCAGACGATAGTGCCCTAGCAGAAAATGAAAACACCATTTTGGCCTATTCATCTCTACCGCAAGTGCCGGCCGAAATAAACGTCGAATACTTACCCGAAGAGCTGCCTTTAGCTATTTTAGCCAATCACCATTCCCCTAAATTCAACCTACTGCAAGGTGAGTTTAAAGTAAAAGAAAAACGTTCAGCAACCAAGACCAATTGGCTTTGGGTCGCCGGTATTGCCTGTGTAGCCTTGGTGCTAAACTTTACCCTTAAGGGGGTAGAATTATATCGCTTGTCAGATCAGCAATCGGTTATTGAAGCGCAAATTATCGCTAATTATAAAGCAGCATTTCCTCAGACTCAGCGCGTAAAAGTGTCAACCGTTCGCTCACAGTTACGACAAAAATTAGCCGAGGTGGGTAATAGTGACGAATCTATAGGGTTTTTATCCCTATTAGTTAAGCTTGAGCCCGCATTAGCCAGTGTGCCTGAGATAAAACCACAAACACTAAAATTTGACGGTAAACGCCATGAAGTTCGTATGCAAACCATTGCCAAAGATTATCAATATTTTGAAAAGTTAAAGGTGGCGCTTGAAAAGGCAGGATTAACAGTGAATTTAGGCGCACAAAATAATCAAGGTGAGCAAATTTCCGGCTCATTTAGTATTACAGATACCGCAGCTAAGGGGCGCTCATGAAAGCTTGGTGGCAACAGTTAAATACTCGTGAACAACGTTTGGTCAGCGTGATGTCAATGCTGTTGTCGATATTTATTTTATATGGTCTTATTTGGCAGCCACTCACGGAAAATATCGAAAAAACAACATTAAAGCTTGAACGTCAACAAGCCTTGTTAACTTGGGTGGCCGAAAACACCCAACGCTATCAACAGGCAAAACGTAATGCACGTGGCGGTTCGGGTGCAAGCTTGTCGAGCATCGTCAACCGCACTTCCAGCGCTAATAATATAACCATTACTCGCATGCAGCCCCAAGGCGATGACTTACAGGTCTGGATTGATGAAATATCATTTAACCAGTTATTAACTTGGTTAGAGCAATTGGCTATTAACGATGGTCTGCAAGTTAAAAATATAGATCTTAGTTCAGCTGATCAACAAGGTATGGTTCGTGTTCGTCGATTACAGTTAGGAAAGAGTTAATGAAAAAGAAGTTTGCTTATATCGCCATTTTTTTCACTGCGTACAGCGTTTTTGTTTTAGCATTAATGCCGGCAAGTTGGCTGATGGCGCAAATTAAATCACCCAGAAATATCACTATCGCTGCAGTAGAAGGCACTATTTGGCAAGCCCGTGTAAAGCAGGTAATGGTTGATGACGTTGTGATTAACCAAGTGCAGAGTTCACTATCGTTTATGTCTTTGTTAATGCTTGACCCAAAACTTGATATTAGCTTTGGTGGTGCTTTAGTCAATGGCCCTGAAGGACAGTTGACGATAAGTGGCTTATTATCTAACATGGTTATTAAAGATGCGCAGATAGACCTTGCTGCAAACACAGTGACCGCAAGGCTTAACTTACCGCTTAATGTTATTGCCCATGAACAACTAGCGCTAACTATTGACCGTTTTACTATGGGCACGCCGATATGCCTTGAATTACAGGGTAATTTGCAATGGCGTAATGCCGGTATTACCGCCTTTGATGAAAAAGTTGAGTTTGGTACACTTAAGGCAAAATTAACCTGTGATAAAGGCGAACTTGTCGCTGATATAGACCCTGAAAATGATTTAGGACTAAGTTATCGTGCGCAGTTAAAGCAAGGCGGGCGTTTTTCGGGCAGTGGATATTTAACCCCAGGGGCTAAATTTCCTGAGCAATTAAGATCAGCATTAAGCTTTTTGGGTAAGCCAGATGATAAAGGTCGATATCGCTTAAAAATATAATGGCTAGATAAGATATCACCCACCTTATGCTTGGGTGCGTGATATCAAATACTTTATTACGCTTAAGTGAGCAATCAATGCGTCAGGTTAGTGTTATAGCCATTGAAATAAATAATCGCTTATTCTAAGGAGGCCTAAATGTCTCATAGCGGCGCTACTTTCAATCACACAGGCCAGTTTTTTTCGCCATCAAGTGTCTAGCGCTTGAATATCTCAGCCCACTTATAATGACTGACTAAATGCTATGACTATAATACCTAAGGATAATTAATTATCCCATTTGCTAGTGTTTATTCCTGCGAGTAACACACTATAATCAGTAATCGACGGGTAGTCATTAATCACAGCACTGGCTTTTTTACTATCGGGATTTGCCACCGCTAATAAATGCTCAATACCATATTTTTTAGCAGAATCGAGCATAACGATACTATCATCAACAAAAAGTGTTTTCTCTAAGGCAAAACCATGCTTTTGATGTAGGCGCTGCCAGAGTAGTTGTGATTCTTTTGTCACACCAAATTCATGAGTTGAATATAGGGTATCAAAGTATTTATCTAACTTAGTGCGCTCTATTTTTAGCGATAAACTATCAGGGTGGGCATTGGTAACTAATACCACTTCACGACCTGATGACTTAAGCGCGACAAGAAAATCATGCGCGTCACTGCGCAGTTGAATCAAATGTTGTACTTCGCGTTTTAGGTCGGTGATCGACAGCTGTGTTTGCTGGGCCCAATAATCAAGGCAATACCAATCTATAGTCCCGGCCACTTTTTCGTAGTGGTTGGCTAATGACGTTTGCGCATCAGCTAAACTTACCCCGCGTAAATCACTATAGCGTTTAGGCAAGTGGTGCAACCAAAAGTGATTGTCAAAATGTAAATCGAGAATGGTTCCATCCATATCAAGTAAAACAGTTGAAATTTTTGACCAATCAAGCATAGATTTTTCCCTAGAAACACGTTTATTATAGCAGCATACCAAAGAGGTTTGGTTATGTATTCAACGTTATCGTGTTAAGGTTAAACTTTAGTTTTTTCAACGTTGCATTCTCAGTTAAGTTGTTGCAATAAAGGCCGTTATGACAACAAAAAAAGTACTACCGCAAATTACCGCACGCAAGCAGGTTGCTAAAAGTCGTTTATTTTCGATTGAACAAGTCGACCTAACTTTTACCAATGGCGAAAAACGTGAATATGAACGTATGTCTGGCAAAGGCAGAGGGGCGGTGCTGATTGTTCCTATGCTAGATCAACATACCATGTTACTAGTACGTGAGTACTGTGGCGGCACTCACACTTATGAACTTGGCTTTCCCAAGGGCTTGATTGATGCTGGCGAAAGTGCGGCAGAGGCCGCCAATCGAGAATTAAAAGAAGAAGTGGGCTACGGTGCTCAAACATTAACCTCAATGCATACCGTTGCCATGGCACCCGCATTTTTTGATGCCAGTATGACCATTTTTCTTGCGGAAAATCTTTATCCTGAAAAGTTACTCGGTGATGAGCCCGAAGCGTTAGAATTAATACCTTGGCCGTTAGCAGATTATCGGCAGTTGATGCAAGAGCCAGATTTCAATGAAGCACGCAGTTTTACCGCGCTGTTATTGGTAAAAGATCACTTAGGAGGTGTTGTATGAGCCCAGAAAAATTATTGTCAGTAGCACTTGAAAGTGCCAAAAAAGCGGGGCAAGAAGTCGCTCGTTATTATAAACATGGCAACTATACGGCTGAAATGAAGGAAGATAATAGCCCAGTGACCAGTGCAGACATGGCGGCAAATGACATTCTAATGGACGAATTGAGAAGGCTAACACCTGATATTCCCATTATTTCTGAAGAAGTGGGGGCGTCAGCACTTGCTCAGCGCACAAAATGGACACGCTATTGGCTATTAGACCCTATTGATGGAACCGGTGAGTTTATTGCTGGCAGTGGCGATTTCGCCGTTAATGTTGCTTTAGTGGAAAACGGTTGGCCAACTATTGGTGTTATCCATGCACCTGATCATCAATTAACCTACTATGGCCAAAATAATTTAGGCGCATTTAAAGAAAATGATAGCGGTAGTCATAAAATACAAGTGGCAAAATATGATGGCCAACGTCGAATTAAAGTCGCGATTAGTCGTCGCCAAGATATTAACTTAATGGGACAGTATTTAAATGATCAATACGACTACGAACATGTTGCTTTAGGCAGTTGCTCGCTAAAAAACTGTTTAATTGCCGAAGGTGGTGCTGATTGTTATTTACGGGTTGGGCCAACAGGTGAGTGGGACACTGGCGCTAGCCATTGTATAATTGAACAAGCGGGTGGTAGTATTATCGACAGTGAATTTAAGCCATTAACTTATAATCAACGTAAAACTTTGATGCAGCCTGATTTTTTATCTTTAGGGAATAAAGAGATCCCTTGGCATGATATTATTAAACCTCACAGAACAACACGCTAATAATCAATATGAGCCTTAACTAGGCATAAAGCTCAGGCGAAAGCCTGACGAAATGGAATATATAATGTACAAAACAGCTTTAATGTTAATTATCCTACTTGTGGCTACAATCAGTTTACCTGCTTTAGCTACATGGAAACTCGACAATTCAAGTTCACTACTTAGTTTTACTTCGGTGAAAAAATCGGCTATTGCGGAAAATCACAGTTTTGCAAAACTCGAAGGCGATATTGACGCCAAAGCTCAGGTGACTATTAGTGTTGATCTCGCTAGCGTAAATACCAATATTGCTATCCGCGATGAGCGAATGAAAAAGTTTGTCTTTGAAACGGATAAATATAGCTCAGCAAATTTTACGACTCAGCTTGATAAAGAATTACTTAACGCTTTAAAAACTGGCCAAAATCAACAACTGAGTCTTAACGGAACACTTGACTTTCATGGTCTACAACAAGCAGTAACAATTGATGTTAGTGTTGTTAAACTAAGCGCAGATAAAATATTGGTCAACACGATAAAGCCATTTTTTATTAAAGCGGATGCTTTTAGTGTGGTTGCTGGTATTAATAAACTGAAAGAGTTAGCGTCTCTACCGAGTATTAATTATGTAGTGCCGGTAACTTTTTCAGTCACCTTTACTCGTTAAGGTTAAAGTTTGTTAAGTACAAAGTTCGTTAAGTTGACACAGACTTACTCTTGATCAAAGGCACTTAATTAGTGCCTTTTTCATCGCAATAATAAGTTGTTACATTTTGTTTTAAGCGTTTTCGTCACTGTCTTCAACAAATTGATCTATTGGTAAAATATTAACTGTCTCATGTAGTTCTGAGTAGACCAATAGGGCAGATCCTTGTGCTAATTGCTGACGCACTTGAGTGATTTTATCACTGAGTGTCACATCTTCACTACCATACTCAGTGCCTTCTCTAAGGACAAAGTTCTCAATAATGGCGTCTAAAGTCTCGGTTGATAATTGTGTTAATGGAATGATCATAAATATCTCGTCAAAAATTCAGGTATACGCTGCTCAAGCCAAAATTGTGGCTTAAGTGGATTTTTACCGCTAATGAAACCAACATGTCCACCCTTAGCACTAACTTCAAAGGTTAATTGCTCTGGTAGAACACCAATAGCGGTGGTGTTTTCATGGCATAAAAAGGGGTCATCGCTCGCATGAATGATTAAACATGGCGTGGTTATCTGTTGAAGTACATCTCGACCGCTTGCTTGTTGATAATAGTGATTGGCATCGCGAAAGCCATTAAGCGGGGCGGTGATCATTTGATCAAACTCTCGAATAGTGCGAACCTTGTCCAAATGGTTTCTGTCTATATTATTGAGTAAATCTGCATTTATTTTTTCAATGGTGCTGGCTCTAAGCATATCAACTAGGTACTTTTGATAAACGCGCGAAAAGCCTTGATTAATTCTGTCGCAGCAACTTGATAGGTCAAGTGGGGCACAAATGATACCGGCGGCTTGATAGATATTTTGTTGTTGTTCTGCCAAATATTTGGTTAATACATTACCACCCAATGAAAAGCCTATAATCGCTTTTTTTGCAGTAGGATAATTATCAGCAAGATATTGACTAAAGTAGTCAACATCACAAATTTGACCACTATGATAAGACTTTGCCATACGATTGGGTCGACCACTGCAACCGCGAAAATGCATTAAAACACCTATCCAACCTTGCGCTTTAATTGCAGATAACATGCCTTTAGCATAATGACTGTTTTTTGAACCTTCTAAGCCATGTAATACAGCGACAATGGGGCGAGAGCACGAAGGGTTAACTTTTTCGGTCCACGCCAAATCAACAAAGTCACCATCGGGTAACTCTAAAGTTTCATTTGTGGTGTTAATGGTTTGACCACGCCGAAAAAACTTAGCGGCAATGGTTTGGCAGTGAGGGTTTTTAAGCCACCAAGCAGGGCTGAAAGAACTTTTGGTCAACATAACGTGGTAATAGTGTGTAATGCAAAAAATTATTGTACGTTAAAACACTGTGGATGCCCAATGATTAGCCATCAATGTACAAGCTGATTTGGCTTGGGTAAGTAATGCAGTGAGTCTTACACAGAGTAATACAGTTATAGCTAGCAAGGTTAGGTATAAATCTAAGAAAGGCATTAGTCAGTTTTTCTCTACCTTGTCCAGTAAGACATATGTTATTTAAACTGGCAATATTGGCTTGTTTAATTTAGTGACAATAAACTTAACAACATAAGTTACTTATTAAGATTAGAGCAGAGCAATAAGCCAAGACTGAGCTGATAGCATTGATCTTGTTATATGTTACGCGTATATACGGTGACTGTACTATTGCTAGATTTCCTTTTCATCTTCACTAATATGCTTTAAAAAGTAATAGACATAAAAACCACATATTCCCAGCAAAACCGCTAAGCCAATAAAAGAATAAAGCACAATAGGGTCGTTGATTAGCATATATAAAACGTTCATAACTGACTCCAAAAAATCAAAATAGTAAATAAATTAGATAATTATTGTAAATACTAACTCAGTACTACTTATTGATTTAGATCACATTCATTGCCATTGTACGCTGTGAATATGATGGCTAGCATTGATTTCAGGTATGGATTTTATATTAGTGGTAAGCAATAAGCAGGTTCGAAATTAACTCTTCTATCGTTGAGGTTACTGATTTTTATTATCCAATAGACAGTTAGATAAATAACTGACTGAAAGGCAAAAATAAACCCGCTAACGTTTGCTGAGGATTTATTTGTTTTATTGAAGCCGGTTAACAAGAGGTTATTGTTCACCGGCTAATGCAGACGACTTTTTATCCTAACGGTTTTGCTCTATTAGCGCTTGCCTTAATTTCAGATCTCTTTGTTGTATTATGTTGCGCTGAATAGCATTGGCTTTTTCACGGCTGATTTTAATTTCTTCTACTGTTAACTTATACTCGTCCATATCGCGACTTTTTTCGGCTACACGATAGCCATTTCTAGCGGCAATGATATTCCAGATATACGACATCTCTGTACTTTTAGCGACGCCTTTACCATCAAAATACATTAAGGCGAGGTTAAATTGTGCCAGTGCATAGTTTTGATCAGCAGCCTTTTGATACCAGCGCGATGCTTGCAAATAATCTTGCGGTACACCGCTGCCATTATAAATCATTACCCCTAAGTTAAATTGTGCGCGAGGTAAGCCTTTTTTTGCCGCTTTTTCCATTAAGGTATAAGCGGTGTTTAGATCTTTTTTAACGACTTCACCCTCACTATATAACAAAGAAAGGTCAAACAAAGCATCTGAATAATTTTGTGACGCTGCCAAATGAAATAATTCTACTGTTTTTGTTGGATTTTTAATCACGCCGTAACCATTTAAATAAACTAAGCCCATTTGATATTGAGCAGGCGCATATCCTTCTGCAACTAAAGGCTCAAACTGTGCTATTGCGGCGTTAAACTCACCACGATTAAGATTATATATGCCTAAATCTAGATCTGCGCTATATGCAAAGTTCTGAGCAAATAGGGCAATACTGAGTACGAGTAAGGTCAATTTTTTCATTTTAATGTCCTATAGTCTGGTGTTGTCGCCATTAAATGCAATGACAAGGTGTGTTGCTGTGATGTGTTGAGTGTAGTAATAAATTTATAATGCTTGCGACATTATTTCTTCAATTTGCTCTTCAAGGTCAAGCCATTGTATTTCATTTGCTGCTAAGTCTTGTGTCAGCTTTGCTTGGCGTTTCAGTAGTTCGGTCAGTTTGGCCTTGTGCTCAGCTTGATAAATGTCACTGTCGGTTAACTTAGCTTCAACCTCAGTTAACTCATCTTGGCTTTTTTGTACTAGTTTTTCAACTTTATCTGCTTGTTTGCGCAGTGGCGAGGCTTTTTTACGTAGTTCTGCTTGTTCTTTGCGTTGTTGTTTTTTATCAACTTGTGGCTCGCTAACGATTTTATTGGCTTTAACGGTTTGCTTCTTGTCGTCATTTAACCATTGTTGATAGTCGTCAATGTCACCATCAAAGTCAATCACGTGTCCGTTAGCCACTAAGTAAAATTCATCGACACACGACTCTAATAAATATCGGTCATGGGCAATAAGAATAATTGCGCCCTCAAAGTCTTGCAGAGCTAGCACCAATGCTTGACGCATTTCTAAATCAAGATGGTTGGTTGGCTCATCTAACAGTAGCAGTTGTGGTTTGTCTAGAACAATCAGCGCTAATACTAAGCGTGCTTTTTCGCCACCAGACATAGTGCCGACTTTATCTAGTGCTTGGTCGCCACTAAAGCCAAAGCGGCCTAGAAATGACCGTGCTTGTAATTCGGTTATATCAGCCTTTGCCCGTGTAATATGTTCAATGGCACTACTGGATAAGTGTAGTTGCTCAAGTTGGTGCTGTGAAAAATAGCCCACTTTTAAATCTTGCGCACAATAACGCTCACCTTTAAGCAGGGCTAGATCTCCCGCCAGTGATTTTATTAATGTTGATTTACCCGCACCGTTGCGCCCGAGTAAGCCAATGCGACTTCCTGGTACTAGGGTCATGCCAACGTCTTCTAAAATAATGGCTTGTTCACTATAGCCACATTGACTCTCTTTTAGTGCCAGTAACGGATAAGGCAGGGTTTCGGGCTGCTCAAAGCTGAAAGTAAATTGACTATCTACATGTGCCGGCGCTAAATCAGGTAATTTTTGCAGTCGTTTTAAACGACTTTGTGCTTGTTTTGCTTTACTGGCTTTAGCGCGAAAGCGGTCAACAAAAGAGGTTAAGTGAGCCACTTCTTTTTGTTGTTTCTGATATTGCGCATCTTGCTGTGCAAGGTGTTCGGCACGTTGGCGCTCAAAAGCACTATAGTTACCCGAGTATAATTTCGCGGTTTGATGCTCAATATGCAAAATTTGGCCAATCACATCATCAAGAAAATCACGATCATGTGAGATAAGTACTAAAGTACCGGTGAATCTTTTTAACCAACGTTGCAGCCAAATCACGGCATCTAAATCTAAATGGTTGGTGGGTTCATCCAGTAATAATAAATCGGCACGGCTGATCAAGGCTTGAGCTAAGTTTAAGCGCATTCTCCAACCACCAGAAAATGATTTAACCGGGTTGACTAGCTGCTCTTGTACAAAACCTAAGCCGTGTAATAATTCTCCCGCTCGTGCTGGTAAACTGTAGCCACTGACCGCGTCAATTTTGTTAATAATAGTAGCTTCAAGTGTGCCATTGTCGTCTTCACGGGCTTGCTCAAGTTTCGCCTCTAGTTGGCGATATTCAACATCACCGTCCATAACATAGTCTAAGGCTGAACGATCTAACGCGGGAGTTTCCTGTTTAACGGTAGCAATTTTCCAGCTTGAGGGCATAGAAAGGTTGCCCACATCTGATGGTAGTGTGCCCAGTAAGCTGGCGAACAAAGAAGATTTTCCACAGCCATTCGCCCCAACAAGTCCAACTTTATGATTTGGATGTATAGTAAAACTTGATGATTTTATGAGGTATTTTGCGCCTCGGGCTAAACTTAAATCTGTGGCTATGATCATTTATCGTTACTCATTTTAATGCAGAACACTATTGTCGCTTTTCCTTAGGGGGTAGTTCAAGGTAAAATAGCAGCACTAAGCAGATATCTTGCTAAAATCTAATGCAAAATTAATTAAAACTGAGTAAATAAGTGAAAAAACGATTTATAGCAGGAGCAACCTGTCCAAAATGTAAGGAAATGGACACTATGGGATTAACGAAGGTAAACGGTATTGAAACAGTCACCTGTGTAAGTTGTGGTCACCAAATGTCGCAACCGGAAGAACATGTCGTGCAAGAAGTAAGACCAAACGAACAAGTTATTGGTATTTTTAAACCAGATTAATGCGCTAGACGATACTGACAACGGCTTGTTTTAATTCAGAAAAAAATTCTAAATCATGGGTTAAGTACTATGTTTTAATCAATGTCAGTTTTGGAAGGCTTTCAGCACGCGACAGTATATACTTTTCAATAATCGCTAAAACTTATCGAGTAGCTATAAGCTACAACCAACGACGTACGTTGGCAGTATAGTGTGCATACTCACTTGGAAATACGGCTGATAAATGACTTTCCTCAGCAATCGTTTGTTTGTATAACGTATATAAACCAATAGTTAGGCAAACCAAAGTGAAAACGGAAGGTAAAGCCAAGAAAAATCCTATTTGAGATATGGCTACGCTAACAAAAATGGGGTTACGAGAATAGCTAAAGAAACCATCAGTAATTAACTTTTTAGGCCCTTTAGGATCAATGCCAGAACGCCACTTTTGGCTCATACTAAAGTGAATGATATTTGTCATTAAAAAGCCAATAGTTAACAATATATTACCTGAAAGAAGGATAGGCGCGTTTTCTAAACTGGGTATTAAACCTAAGTAGTCATCAAACGCTGGAACGAATAGCCTAACCACACAAACCATCCAAATAGCGACTCTAAATATCCTAAATGTCATATGATTCCACCAGTTAGGGCAGTAGCGCTGGCCGAGGAATATCAATTCAGTATGGGTGCTTTTTTTTGTCGTTATAATTTTAATAGTGTAAAACAAGGCGACAGCGGAATAAAAAATAGCTAAATATAAGCGCGTGAATTCAATTATATCAGCAGTATTCTCGATAGAAGTCATAATACCAACCTCACTAATTATCTGATCATTTTTACTGGTTAAAACAACCAACTACTGCGTTATTTATTTAATAATTAGAACAACTAGTGATTAAAATAAATGCCTATATTTGGCCATTTTCCCTGCGTATAAAGTAGACCACCTAATTAATGAAATTGGTATAAGTTTTTATAAATATCCATTTGAAAAAAACCTCATGTTATAAGCCTGCTAACGTACTAAATACAATTTGCTGCCTCTAGTAAGTTATGGTGTTAATTGTTGTTAATTGTTGTTAATTAAGTGGGCTTAGCAAAGAAAACAAACGGCACAGCCAGTGGACCGAGAATAGCCCCCATTATTGCCCAAAATCTAGTGTTTGCACCTTTAGATTTTGCAATTGAATAACAAACATAAATACAGAGTAAATTTAAAACCAGTAAAGCGAACATATAAAGCTCCTTTTAGAAATTATATTGGCAATAATATAAATTTAACACAAAATGATACGTACACAAATGCCTTAATAATAGAGTGATAATTTTAGGCAAAATTCTATCATTGAATTTACTTAATATGCTTAATACTGAAAAGCTAGACTTTTAACTAACAAAGTCTAGCGATAAATTTGCATAAACAGCTTTTGAATCTCGCTGAATCTTGCAGAAAATTTCCTTGAAATATAAAGGACTATGTGAATAAAAACTATTCTTCAAATAAAAGAACGTTAGAGCTTTTTGGCGATAATTCGACCACCTGTTTACGACCATCGAGTTTGTTTTTCGCGGTAATTTCTAAGCTTTTTTCAGCAGCCCCTTGACCAAAAATATTGACTTGATATTCAAACTCACTATTAGGCTTAACTAAAGTATAACGGCCCATAACCACTAACTGTGACGCAGGCGCCTTAGGCGAATGATGATCAGTAACTGGCGACAACATTATTCCCTGCAAAGCGAGTTTTCCGCTTTCATCTTTTAAAGTGATTTTGCTGTGAACCGTATCGATAATACTAAGGCGGTGCGTTGCAAACTCTTCAGCAGAAAGTTTACTATCAAGATCTTCATCAATGCCTGCAAAAGCAGAGACCGGTAATGAAATTACCATGTAAACGCCATCTTCGGCAACGTTCAATGTACCGTGCTGAGCTACCATTACATGAGCATATAGCGACTTAGAGCACAGTAAGCTTAGCAAGATTAAAAAAGTCAACATTGCTATTTTAATCTTCAATTTCATCTTGTTAAATCCTGATAATTTAGCAGGACTGGGCTTATAAAAACGCCAGTCGTATTTTGTAAAATTGAACCGACATTACAGAGCTAATGATGTCGCTATTGTTAAGCCGGTGCATTAAGGCGGTGGTGGCATACCACTTGTTACTTCTACTTCGCCTTTTACACAGCGTTGAAAGTACGGGTAACTGTCGGTGGCAAAATAATGATAAATACCTTCGGGGAACTCAGGCGTAACACCCACTCGGCCATTACATTCATCTAAATCTCCTGAACCGGCAATATATTCCCAGTCTTGAGCGAAAGTTCCTAATGTGTAAATATCTTGCGAAGGTCGAGAAGCACTAACGTCACTTTTTAATTGAAAGCTGCCTGTAAGCAACTTAAGTGCTGATGTTGCATCACTTACTATGCTATAACCGTAGCGGGCGTAAATAGGAAAGCCATCGGCAGCCCAACCAATTAGCGTCATGCTTGTATCTCCACCACCTTGCTTTGTTATAAAACCTTCTGGCATACCATGATAATGATATGTGCCACCAGGCTGAACATGGGCATTGTTGTTGTCAGTACCAAAGTTAAAACTTGTATGACCTAATGCTTCGATACTCCAATTGCCGCTGTTATCGATTAAACTACAGTTGTCACCCGAGTCGTCACAGCTTCCTGCGGTACCCGCATCAATTTTCACCCCATTAAGTACGTAACCTGTAACACCGCGAGGGCCGCCTAACTCTGTTGCAGTAGTTGACTCTACCGGCGATAAGCTTAAGTTAGCTGAAATAGTTTGAGACGAAATAGTATTGGGGTTGCCTTCATTTGGAAACTCTCCTACCTCGTGATCAGGAATGCCGTTGGCACTTAATAAGCGCTCACTATCGTTACAACTCCACTGCGACATGCTGTCATCTTGTACATAAATGGAATCGTTGTATTCGTTATAATTGTAGTCACATAAAACACCTAAAGTAGAGTTTTGCGATACTTCTGAAACCACTATTTCAACACTATCAACTTCACTATTAAGTAGACTATCGTCGACAGTTAAATTAACCCTATAACTACCTATAACATCAGCAACAAAAGTAGGTGCTACCTGAGTATCGCTTGATAATGTAGCAACACTGCCATTAGGAATTGATGAGAAACTCCAAGAATAACCGAGCGTATCTTTGTCTGCATCGCTACTTAGCTCACCAGAAAGGACAACAATACTGTTTAAAAATACCGATTGGTCAATGCCTGCGTTAGCAATGGGGGCTGAATTAGTAGTTCCAGATGCAATGCTCTCATCACTATCGGCGCTACTACTGCCACCACAAGCGGTTAATGTCGATATGACTAAGCATAAGCTCAGTAAGTTTGATAAACTTTTACAACAACTCACTTTTTGTTTCATTTTAAAAATTCCTTCAGTATTTTTTTACTAGAATAGCGTTAGTTTAAAACAGCAATGTGCAGAAAGTGTGCAAAGAATGTGAAATGATTTTTAAAGCTAATTTAAAGCATCTTCTTGAGTAAGATTATCAGTGTCAAATTCAGCTAAGGTATCAGAAATAAAAACCTGTTGTTCTTCGGTTAAGCTTTGCTCTGACCTTTGCGGTATTGGTGGTATTAAGCCATTGATATTTAATGAGTTAATAATTTATAGCGCCTCAACGTTTCTGTTTAGTCGGTGGTCGATGATTTTTAAATTCTGTGCTACTAATCACGCCATTATTATCGCTGTCGATATGAGAAAAAATGGTTTGATGATCAACAATAGGCAGGGTGTGTTGCGAAAACTCGTCCATATCAATTTCACCGTCACCATTAATATCTATAGATGAAAAAGCCGGTGGTTTTGGTCTGCCTCTATGTTGTTCTTGAGCCTGTGCTTGAGAAAATATAACCACTACAAACGTGATGGCTAATACAGCTTTTGATTGCATATTCATAATCTTTGTTAATCCTTGTGTTTAGTTCATAAACAAGGTTATCAACAGAAAATGCAAAAAATGTGCAAATAAAAAGTAAGTTAACTCACTTCAGCTATTTTTATTAAGAGCAGCTAAAGCACTAAGCGATAACCCGTGCCATATACCGACTGTACCCAGTCTTTGCCATGGCTAATATCGCTGAGTTTTTTACGCAATTTTTTTATGTGGCTGTCAATGGTGCGGTGATTTACGATGCGATGATCTGAATACATATTTTGCATCAGTTGATCACGGGTAAAAATTCGCTCGGGATTAGCGGCTAAGGGTTTTAATAGCTGAAACTCTACAGAAGTAAGTGACACTTCTTGATGATGAAAAGCTACCGTAAGGCGATGTTCGTCCAGTATGAGCATATCTGAACTATTTTCGATCGTTTGTGTTCTTCTTAAAACCGCCTTAACTCTGGCAACAACTTCTCGAGGGCTGAAGGGTTTACAAATATAGTCATCAGCGCCTAACTCTAAACCTATCAAGCGGTCTATTTCTTCAACCTTAGCCGTCACCATTAAAATAGGTACATTGGAAAATTGTCTTATCTCTTTGCACAGATCAATACCATTTTTACCGGGGAGCATAATATCGAGCAAAATAGCTTTAGGTTGATTTTCTTTAACCCAATGAATAACTTCATCACCATGATGAATTAAATGCGGACTATATTCAGTTAGCGCAAAGTAATCTGCCAGTAAGTTAGCAAGTTTTACTTCATCTTCTACTATCAATATTGCATGTGACATAAGCGTTCTCTAGGCTAAAGGTAAGGTAATTGTAATGGTTAAACCGCCCAAACTCGATTTTTCAGCCCTAATTTCACCTTGATGAGCTATGACGATATTCTGACAAATAGATAAACCTAAGCCAAAGCCTCCAGTTTCGCGATTTCTCGAGTCTTCTACGCGATAGAGGTATTCAAATAAATGCGTTAAATGTTCATCATGAACACCAATACCATCATCTTCAAACGTTATAGTTACTGTGTCTTTATTATTTGGAGCTAAACTTTCTTCTAATTTATTCACAGTTAAAGAAACTTTAAGCTTACTTGCATTAGAGTATTTAATGCAATTATTAATAATATTTTCAAATAATTGATACAACCGAGTTTTATCAGCATAAATATAAATTTCATTCTCGCTGAATACTTGCATGAGGTTTATTCCAGCATCTGATAAATAGCTGCGATACTTTCCCGCCTCACTTTGCATTAACTGCACTAACTCTTCTGGTTTTTTTCGATAGCCCATGCCGCCAATGTCAGTACTGTTAAGCTGGTTTAAGTCATCTATTAAACACTGCAGATGTTTAACTTCGTCATGAGCAGAAGCGATATTGGCATGGGTTAATGGCCTAACGCTATCAAGCATGGCTTCTAGTTCACCGCGCAGTATAGCGACAGGTGTACGTAATTCATGAGATATATTGGCTAGCCAGCGTTTTCTTGTGCTTTCATTTTTTATTAAAGTTAATGCTAATTCGTTGTAATCTCTACTTAACTCACTGAGTTCATCTTTTCGGTTTAACTGAATAGATTGCTGGTAATCACCCTGTGTTAGTTTATGCATGCCGCGGGTAATTAGCTTAATGGGTTCAACTATATGTCGAGCAAGTGGGAAGGTAACTAGTGTAACAAGGCTCATGACTAAAAGTGCAATTAGCCATAAATATTCTTGTTGTTGTTCAATAAATTCGACTTCGTAACCTTGTGTGAGTTGATTCCGTTTTGATACCGCCAAATATCCTACTACGCTATTATCAATCTCGACAGCGATTTTTTTATAATCTAAAGTCGACAAGTAATTACCAACAATCACATTTTCGTCAGCATCTAATAATGCATAGTGTGCTTCAGATTTTGGCGGGCGAGGAGGGAAGTCAGCAAAATTTTTATGGCGAGGTGGTGGTCTGCTTCCCGCTGATCCAGCTTCAAATCGTGGTTTATTAAAGCGATTTTTATTGGTTATATCTTGTGTAGGCGGAAAATTTTTTTCTACATCAAAGTCACTATTAGCTAATTGCTGGGTAATTAAGTGATGAAACCTACGATGTTTCCCCGCTAGATACTGCCAATTGTTTTCAACTTTATATTCGTCTGTTATCTGAGTTAATACGGGCTGTAATGTTTCTATTTCTTTTGAAATAACATATTCAACCATGCCTTTATCAATGCTCCACTGCATTAGTAGTACCAAAACAGTGACTAACATCAGGCTAAAGCTAAACAAAAAGATAAACAGTTTATTTTGAATTTTCATTGATATATATCATCTTTAATTTAGTGAAAAACTCGGTTTTAATACAGGTTAGTCTTGTTATGATATTAAACTAAAAACCTTAGATTATACGTATGACTTCATCTCATATAACTATGCACAGACATAAGATAACAATACAATGTGCAAAAAATATGCATTAACAGGATTAATTCACTTTTGATGACTTTTAATGTTCGTCTTGCCGGTGCTATTGAAGAAAAATATTAGGCATCAAGCTCGAACAGTAAAGTGTAAGAGGTAATAACACTCATTAGTGGGGCATTGGGGATTATCGTTTTAACAACCCCCAACCATAGGTGTTCAGTTGAATTTTTTTTTCGTTAAGTGCATTAATATCAACTTGGCTAGACCAAAAGTTTCTTTTTTTAAATGCTATGACGTTTTGCTTTTTTTGCACTGTGTGACCTTCCTTGTGGTTTATTTAAATTTTATTCGTTGGATAATATTTCATAAAAACTAAAGCTAAGACAGCTTAATTTTTGAGGTGAATAAGTTTTAGGTAATACAGGGAAAGTAAGCCAATCATGATGAGAAAGATACTCTAGAAAATACCTGTCAGTATTTTCCAGTGCATAATGCAGTTTAAAATTAAATTTTTACGAAAGCTTTAACTCTTCCAGTAAGTCATGAATTTCAGCTTTTAATTCTTTATCCGAAATTTTATTACAGCTTATTTTAGCTTTTTCTAACGACTCAATAGCGCCTGCTTGATCATCTAATGCCACTTTCATTGTCGCGATAGAATAACTAATAGACGAACGGAAATCTTTGTCGTTAATCGCTTCAGCTTTTAATAAAGCTTGCTCATAAATAGTAATAGCTAAGGGTAAGTCATCAGTAAAGTCAGCAAGTGTTTCCCACTGCACAGGATGGTCTTTATCGGTATTTTCATTCTCTTCGCAGAGTTGTTTTAGCTCAGCATAAAAACCATCGAATGTAGATTGGTCTTGCTCTTGAGCTGCTGCCATTAAGTGATCAGCGAAAAAAAGCACTTGCTTGTATATTTTGGTGTTCATGCTGCGACCTTTGTCAGTTGCGTTAAGTTTTGTGGTTAACAATATTCAATCGCTAATTATAATGCTTTTATAGCCACCAACCCCAGTTTATTCGCTCAGTAGCTTAAAATTTAGCAGAGTAAATTAAATAAAGCCTACTTATTAGCGTCTAGGGTTATTTTATATCTGCTTTAATAACCGCGCAGGTGTTGAAGTGTTTGGTATCAATTAGATTACAATATTTAGCTTATTGCTTTTAATAGTGTGGTGGAGGTGGCTCTACTTCTTCTTTACCGTCTTGCTCTGGGGTATTGTCTTTAATTCTGTTGGCAAGCAATGATACTTGCTGTTTTAGCTCTGCAAGCTGGCGTTGATGTAGTGTTATTTCGTGGTTAAGTTGTTCTATTATGTCGTCTTGAAAGGCATTGCGACTTTCAAGCATTTCAATTGCTTTGTTTAATTCGTTAACTGATTTCACTGTTTATTTACCTGCCATAATTCGGCGTATCCTGAGGAGCTTTCGGTGATTACTTGGTTATTATCTCTAAAAGCGACGCTATAAACAACTGCCCCAGCCGGTCTAATATCATCACGTGGTAAAACACGCCAACTGGTTAGCCGTTCGCCTGTAGCAATATCCCATACGCTAACCTTACGAGAAGGTGCGCCTGTTAATAGCTTAGTGCCATCAGGAGAAAATTGCACCGCACTAAAAATCTCTTGGCGATTAAAATATTTTAATGTGGATACTAACTCACCCGTCTTTAAATCCCAAATATTGGCTGACTTTTTACTGTCAGCGGTAAAGGCATAGCGTGCTTTAGGATCAAGCGCCACCATAGTCACG
>Ga0307489_10000918_pt1 | contig 18761 bp, 14 predicted proteins | sample SB12metaG_FD_202247 | JGI IMG/M metagenome (GOLD analysis project Ga0307489, IMG submission 202247) | Sea-ice brine microbial communities from Beaufort Sea near Barrow, Alaska, United States - SB 1.2 | ecosystem: Environmental > Aquatic > Marine > Coastal | place: USA: Alaska | collected...
ATCACAGTCGGCGAGTAAATTCGGTGCAGACTATGCGAATGTATTGAGTGTCGAACATAAAACTGAATTTACCGGCTACAGCGAAGTCAGCGGTTCATCTGTTGTTCTGGATATAATCGTTGATAATGCTACCGTCGCCGAGGCGAGCAACGACGCATTAATATTACTAAAAGCAACCCCTTTTTATGCAGAATCGGGCGGTCAGGTAGGCGATACAGGTTTAATTTCATCGAGTACCGGTAAAGCGCAAGTTGTTGATACGGTTAAATTGGGTCAAGCCTTTGCGCACAAAGTAAAAATTGAAGGTGTCATTAAAGTCGGTGACAAAGTCGAGCTTGTTGTAGACCGAGCACGACGCGATCGCATTAAAGCGAATCACAGCGCTACGCATTTATTGCACGCGGCCTTGCGTCAACTATTGGGCGACCATGTTGCGCAGAAGGGATCTTTAGTCGATGCAGAGAAACTACGTTTCGATTTTTCGCATTTTGAATCTATTTCTGCCCAACAGCTGACTCAAATTGAAAACCTAGTAAATACTGAAATTCGTTTGAACAATGCATTAAGCACTCGATTAATGGAACTCGATGAAGCAAAGGCGTCAGGTGCAATGGCGCTGTTTGGCGAAAAATATGATGAAAAAGTCCGCGTAGTAAAAATGGGTGCATTTTCGACAGAGCTTTGCGGTGGCACTCATGTCTCCCGAACCGGCGATATTGGCTTATTAAAAATAACATCTGAAGGTGGTATTGCATCAGGTGTTCGTCGCATCGAAGCAACAACTGGACAAACGGCACAAGATTTCTTTAATGATGAATCTGACAAACTTCATGCTATTGCTAGTTTGCTAAAATCCGATAAAACGTCCGTTGTCGAAAAAGTGTCATCTGCTTTACAGCAAGTTAAGCAACTTGAAAAAGAGCTTAATCAACTCAAACAGTCAATGGCTGGTCAGAAAAGTAAGGACATCATGTCTAATGTGATTGACGTGCAAGGCGTCAAGCTCCTAGTAGCCAATATGCAAGGTGTTGAAGCCACATCTCTGCGAGGAGTAATGGATGACCTTAAAAATCAACTCCAATCCGGTGTTATTGCCTTGGGCTTAGCCAGTGACGGTAAAGTTAATTTAATTGCAGGCGTAACCAAAGATCTTGTCGGGAAATTCAAAGCAGGAGACCTAGTAAATCACATGGCGAGTCAAGTTGGTGGAAAAGGTGGTGGTAGACCTGATATGGCGCAAGCCGGAGGGACCCAACCAGAAAATCTTGACCAAGCTCTGGCGTCAGTGAAAAGTTGGCTTGAGAAGAACGTTTAATGTGTTCAGAGAAGTTTTACGAGATAAAAGAATAGGATATGTCAAAATAATTGATAATTTGTTCGATGAACAACCAGAAAGTGTGGTTTTTTCTTGGATAAAATTAAATAATTGAAGTATATTTGAGGTAGTTGATAGTTAATATCGTACGTACATAACATCGGATCTCAGATTCAGAACTATTTACCGGATCTAAACTAAAAGGAGCTACAACATGCTTATCTTGACTAGACGCGTAGGGGAAACTTTAATGGTAGGTGACAATGTTACTGTGACTGTTTTAGGCGTTAAAGGAAATCAAGTGCGAATTGGTGTTAATGCACCGAAGGAAGTATCAGTTCATAGGGAAGAGATTTATATGAGAATACAGGCAGAAAAGGGTAACGAAGCTGCTGTTGAAGACGAAGGTTAATTTTCGTATTTTCATACAAGCCATCAAATTAATGGCGAAAGAAAACTCAGGTCATTCTGAGTTTTTTGCTTTTCTAGGTTGAAAATAGGGCGTGTTGGTTAAAAAACTAACAAACGATCAAAAGGGGAGAAGAAGTTGCTAAAAAAGCATTGACTTATATTACTTAGATAGTAAACTCCTGCCCCACATTTAGGAGAGGTGGCCGAGTGGCTGAAGGCGCTCCCCTGCTAAGGGAGTATAGGGTTTGTAGCCCTATCGAGGGTTCGAATCCCTCCTTCTCCGCCATTTTATAATGGTTTAAATGTGATGTTATTAAGGTTAAAATTAAACACTTAATCGAAGTAGCTGATAGTTAGTAACAGAAATATTATGCGCATGTAGCTCAGCTGGATAGAGTACCTGGCTACGAACCAGGCGGTCGGAGGTTCGAATCCTTCCATGCGCACCACACATTGTAAGAAGAAAGTTTTGCGCATGTAGCTCAGCTGGATAGAGTACCTGGCTACGAACCAGGCGGTCGGAGGTTCGAATCCTTCCATGCGCACCATATCAGAGCCCTTAGGGGCTTAAAAAAGCCTTAGTTGTTACTAGGGCTTTTTTTTGCTTTCAAATAAGTAAATTTAGGCGGTCGTTTGCTCCTTTGTATTAGAGAGGTGGCTGTTCGTCATCCCGACCCCTCACGGAATGTGTTATGTACTATAAACATTTTCCAACATTAACAGCTAGCTTATCTATATGATTCATATATCGGGCGTTGTTAGCAATAAGTGTGTGCGAATGTTATAAATCCGAAAATAATGAATAAAAATTGATAAATTAACAGTGTTAGTGCATAAAGTTATTATTTTTATGCATTTTTGTCCGGTAGGCCATTGTAATTTTTCGCACCTCGTGATACTTATCCACCCCAGATTTTTTGAAGTACTTTTTTAAGGTGACATTATGTCAATACAAATGACCGACCAGTTAATTGAAGCTGGCGTTTTACTCGGCGTTGGTATGTCAGTTGTCTTTGCCTTTTTGATACTTCTGATCGGTGGTATACATGCCATTGCTTGGTTTTGCCGTAAATTCCCATCAGATGTAGTAACTCCTCAGGCTTCACAAAATCGGGTCGTACAAAACAATAATAGAAAATCACCTACGTCAGTGAGCCCTCAAGTCGCAGCAGCTATAACAGCGGCCGTGCATACACACAGACATACAACTTTAAAATCATAGGGAACACATTATGTCGAATCCATTAAAGATCACCGAACTGGTCTTGCGTGATGCGCATCAGTCTTTACTCGCAACTCGCATGCGTCTGGAAGATATGCTCCCAATAGCAGCTAAATTAGATGATGTAGGGTATTGGTCAGTTGAGTCTTGGGGCGGAGCTACTTTTGACTCCTGTATTCGCTATTTGGGTGAAGACCCTTGGGAGCGCATCAGAGCAATCAAGGCTGCAATGCCCAAAACTAAACAACAAATGTTATTACGCGGTCAGAATTTACTGGGTTACCGTCACTACGCTGACGATGTTGTTGAAAAGTTCGTTGAACGAGCTCACGCCAATGGCGTCGACGTGTTCCGTATTTTCGACGCAATGAACGATGTTCGAAACCTTGAAACAGCGGTTAAGTCGGCAATTAAAGTGGGTGCACATGCACAAGGCACGATTTCTTATACTGTGAGTCCTGTGCATAATTTAGCTTTGTGGCTAGACATGGCAAAACGCCTAGAAGACATGGGTGTGCACTCGATTTGTATTAAAGATATGGCGGGTTTACTCAAGCCCTATGATTGTGAAGCACTTATTACCGGATTAAAAGAAACGGTTAATGTACCCATTGCCATGCAATGTCACGCGACCACAGGTTTGAGCACAGCAACGTACCAAAAGGCAGTCGACGCTGGTATCGATATGCTGGATACCGCAGTGTCGTCAATGAGCATGACTTATGGTCACACTGCAACGGAAACCATGGTGTCTATTGTTGAAGGTACCGCTCGCGACACAGGCCTCGATATTGAAAAACTGGCTGAGATTGCAGCTTACTTCCGCGAAGTACGTAAGAAATATGCACAATTTGAAGGCTCTTTGAAAGGCGTAGATGCAAGAATACTCATCGCACAAGTACCAGGTGGCATGTTAACCAACATGGAAAGCCAATTGAGAGAGCAGGGCGCAGAAGACAAATTCGATGAAGTGTTACTCGAAATACCGAGAGTGCGTGAAGACCTTGGTTTTATCCCGTTAGTCACACCCACATCACAAATAGTAGGTACTCAAGCGGTATTGAATGTATTAACCGGGGAACGTTATAAAAGTATCACCAAGGAAACTGCTGGTGTGCTTAAAGGCGAATATGGTGCCACTGCAGCTCCAGTTAACAAAGAACTACAGACACGGGTACTTGAAGGTGCACAAGCGATTACTTGCCGTCCTGCGGATGTAATTGCTCCGGAACTAGTTAAGTTAGAAGAAGAGCTTGATGTGCTGATTGAGCAAAAATCATTGCGTATTGCGAAAGATAAAGTCGATGATGTTCTAACGTACGCGTTATTTCCGCAGGTTGGCTTGAAGTTTATCGAAAATCGAGACAATCCAAGTGCATTTGAACCTGCTCCAACAGGGGAAATAGCCGTTGTTGATGCAACGAGTGCTGAACCATTAGCTGGAGACGCTGCAGCCTACAAAGTGCGTGTTGAAGGTCAGGTTTATCATGTTGAAGTTGCTGACAATGGTGAAGTAAGCCGAATATCAGCTGCATCAAGCAGCCCGGCGTCCGCTCCTGCGCAAGTCGGAGAGGGAACTGACATTGCGGCACCGTTGTCAGGTAATATCTTAAAAATTGTTGTGGCACAAGGTCAACAAGTTAACGAAGGCGACGTCATTGTTATTCTGGAAGCTATGAAAATGGAAACAGAAGTGCGAAGTGCGTTATCTGGTGTTGTTCGCCAGGTGATAGCCAAAGAAGGCGACGGCGTTCAGGCCGGTCAAACAATGATGGTTATCGGGTAGGCTCATGGAAAAATTATTAATGCTTTGGGAAAGTACGTCAATCCCGCATTTTGAACCTGGTCAAATAGTGATGATGCTCGTTGGTTTTGGTTTGCTCTATTTAGCCATTGTACGCAAGTTTGAGCCACTTCTATTAATACCTATAGGATTCGGTGCGTTACTCACCAACATCCCATTAGCGGGCTTTAGTGAAGCTGGTGGCTTGTTACATTATATCTATTACATTGGCGTTGATACTGGGGTGTTTCCATTGCTCATTTTTATGGGTGTTGGCGCCATGACCGATTTCAGCGCACTGATTGCTAATCCGCGTATGTTATTACTTGGGGCCGCGGCTCAATTCGGTATATTTGCAACTTTGTTTGGCGCGATCCTGTTAAATGGTTTGCCTTGGTTTGACTTTACTATGCAGGATGCATCCGCAATCGCCATTATTGGTGGTGCTGACGGGCCGACTGCTATATTTCTGGCGTCTAAGTTAGCGCCTGAGCTATTGGGGGCTATTGCAGTAGCTGCTTACTCTTATATGGCATTGGTTCCGATTATTCAACCGCCCATTATGAGAGCCTTAACAACGCCTGAAGAACGCAAGTTGCCTATGGCGCAACTCAGAGTCGTGTCAAAGAAAGAAAAAATTCTATTCCCTTTAGCTGTATTGCTCTTAACATTAATATTCCTGCCTGCAGCAACTCCGCTAGTCGGCATGTTCTGCTTTGGTAACTTGCTTAAAGAATGTGGTGTAGTTGATCGCCTAAGCTACACTGCTCAAAACGAACTGATCAATATAGTGACCATATTCCTCGGGTTGGGTGTTGGCTCAAAACTCAGTGCCGACAATTTTTTGACGGCTGAAACGCTGGGTATTTTAGCATTGGGTGCGGTGGCATTCTCTATAGGTACCGCAACAGGCGTATTGATGGCTAAATTGATGAATAAGTTTAGCAAAGATAATATCAATCCACTCATCGGTGCTGCGGGTGTTTCTGCCGTTCCAATGGCGGCGCGCGTGGTCAATAAAGTAGGGCTTGAAGCCAATCCACATAACTTCCTGCTAATGCATGCCATGGGGCCGAATGTTGCCGGCGTGCTCGGGTCTGCGGTTGCCGCGGGGATATTGTTGGCGTTGGTTGGTTAGAGTAGTTTATTGTTTAATAGACTAATCTTGATCATGGAATAGTTTTTGCATTGCTCTCGGTTAATTCATGCGTGATAAAGAATAACTGAGGACCTAGTGTTTGAATCGCTTTGCAACAATCTTATTTTTACTAAGTCTGTCGTACGTCAGTTACGGACAAGGCATTGCCGAACGTGGAAATCTTGTAGCAGATAACATAGTCGAGTCTCGTTTTGACGAGGGCGAAGAACTTATCATGACTGTACAGATTGATAAGTTCGTATTTGGTGAATTGTTTGCGATAAAAAAAGATGATTCAGTTCACGTCGAATTCGAGGGGCTGCTGGCTGCGCTGGACTTTCCAATCTATTACGATGAAGAATTTGGACGATATAACGGCTGGTTCATCAAACCAGCCAATACCTTTTCCTTATCTTATTCTCACTCAGCGAATTCACCAGTAATCTATGACCCAGACGCTGCTGAACAGTTACTCTCTCTAAAAGATTTCACAATATTAGATGGTTCGTTATTTATTTCATTAAAACGTTTAAATGACTGGTTTGGCCTCGGTGCAACTGCAGACTTTCGAGATTTGATGCTTTACTTGACTCCTAAACAACCATTGCCTTTCCAACAGAAACTAGATCGTAAAAAGCAAAGAATTCGCAATGGTAGAACCAATGAAGTTCAATATACCAGGTTAAGTAGGGGTTTTGGCTTACTGTCTCCACAAGCGATCGATCTGCAGGTCAATTCCTTGTATTCGAATGACCGTGAAGAGCTTAATGGCAGTTACAGTTTATTAGGTAGTCGCGATGTTGCATTGTTTAATGCAAAGTTTTTTTTGAATGGAAACAGTAATAATTGGCTGAATACGGGCCGACTTCAATTGAGCAAAAGCGATGAGGAAAATTCACTTTTTGGTATTAATAATCTCGCTAACTTTAAAGTTGGTGACATCACTCCGGTCCGACAAACAAATGGAGCCACGCTAGCGCAGTCCAGAGGGATCCTGGTAGATAACCTTGCAAGCTCTAATGATATCAATTTAGATGCAACCTCTGTGTCTGGCGAAATCCAAAGTGGTTGGGATGTCGAACTATATCGAAATGGTGTCCTGTTAGGTCAACAATTTGAGGTACAAACGGGCCGCTTTGAGTTTAACGATATTCCACTTTATGCAGGTTTGAATCAGCTAAGAGTAGTCCTGTATGGTCCGCAAGGGCAAATGGTTGAGCGTATTGAACAGCGGCTGTTAGATCGAGATGCCGTTTCTACTGCCCGTCTAAAATACCAAGTATCCCTATCTCAAAATAATAAATCTTTATTTGGACTTGAAGATAGCAACTCAATTAACAATGAAGACTTTAGCTATAACTTATCGGGCAATGTTCAATATAATATATTTGGCAATACAGCCCTAAATGCAGGGCTTAGTTCACAGTTCGGTGGTGACAATGCCTTAACGTTAGCAACGATTTCAACTAATACAGCAGTCGCCAATAGACTTATATTGGGCACTAATTTTCAAGCCGACGATCAAGAAAATTATCAGGCCAGAATTAGCGCCAGAGGGGCCTTGTGGAAACAGAATCTATCTTTCGCTCTGACATATGGGTCTTTACAAGCAATTGATGAGAACGAGAAAAGACAAAAAATTGTATCTGAGATAGATATGAGCGGTCAGTTTTCAGTAGGTGAGGGTGTATCCTTATCTTATCGAAATGATTTAACTCTCAGTTCTTTTGAAGAGGGAAATCGTTATGAATTCAGAAACTCACTCGGTTTATCTTCTAGATTTATTGATGTTTTTAATAACATTACCTATATAAACCCAACTTCAGGCGAAGAATTAAGGTTTGGTAGTCTTTCCTTTCAAAAACCCATAGGGCCAGTCCTAACGAGATTAAATGCGGCCTATTCTTTTGAAGAAAACCTTGATTTCAATGATATCCGCTTTGATGTAAGTTGGTTTCCTTTTGAAAATATATCCAGTAAATTCACTTACAATCGAAATATTCAAAATAAAACAGATGCCTATGGACTACAGACAACCTGGAAACACAGAGCATTTAGCATAACTGGCGTGCTCAAGCATTCAGATGCATTGGGCTTTAGCGCAGGTGTAAACGCGCAATTAAGTCTCGGTGGCGCGCCAATTCAATACAATAGCGTATTTAACAGCATCAACCCAGTTGTCACAAAATCGTCCTTATTAGTGAGGGTATTCATTGATAAAAACGTCAATGGGTACTACGAACTTGGTGAACGACTTCTTCCTGACGTAAAAGTACTTTCCGTACAATCAAGGAGGAATGCCCTAACCAATGCCCAAGGGATAGCTTCTTTGACCAATTTGCCAGACGGTCGCTTGACCGACATTACGCTTGATTTTACTACGGTCGATGACCCTTTTTTAGTGCCATTGATTGAGGGCGTAGCGATTAAGACTAGAGCCGGGTATGTTGATAACTTGGACTTTCCTTTAGCGATTGGAAATGAAATAGAAGGCGTCGTTTATACAATTAACGATAAAGATGTGCAAACCCCGTTGAGTCGAACTTCCCTAGAATTACTCGATTCAAATGGTGTAGTAAAGTATCAAGTGGAAACTGAATTCGACGGCTACTACCTAATAATGGGAGTCACGGCCGGTACTTATGTCCTAAGAGTGAAATCGTCGTATCTCGATAAAATGAGGCTTAAAACACCTTCACCGCTCAGTATAAAGATATCGAATGATACAGGATTGATCTCTGGAACCGATATTTATGTGGAGCAAAAAGAGTTTGCTCAGGGGTACGTCCCTGCAATTGCTAGCTTTTCGAGTGAAAAAATGGCAAATCTGTTCTGGAGTAAGGCGAAACACCAATCTTTCATTGCCGTATTCAAAAAAAGTGCATTCACTGTTGAGAAAAATCAAAAAACGCTGATTGGTTTAGGCTTATTCGAAAGTTTAGATATTGCTCAGCAAGTGTGTGAATCGATCCAGCAAAAATATGATGATTGTCAAGTTATCCCGCATGCTATAGAAATTAACCACCTCCCTTCTAAAACTGTTGCAGACAACAGGAAACGCGGATAAGAATCAATTCAACTAAGCCTTTACCAATGTATGGTCTTACTTGGTCTACTTATTGCTTAATAAAAATAACAGCAATGATGCTTATAATTTTCGCCAAGTTTTTGACATGGGTTTTATACAATGAAAAAACCATTACTGATTTTTGCAGTGGCTGCCCAGCTTACTTTTACTAGTGCCTGCAACACTATTCCAAACTTATCTTCTTCGTCTAGTCTTAAAAAACAGGATGAACAAACTGACTATGAGCAAATGCTTGAAATAAAGGCGTTTACGGAAGAATGGAAAGTAATGAAGCCTGCCTTAGTCAATTTAGTTGCGCTCGAATCGGACCTACAATATTTACTTAACAATATCGACCAAAATGATGAAAAACTCATGAACACAACTCAACTACAGTCATCTTTAGAGACCGAGGAACAGGTGGCTGCCTATGAAACAATGAGTTTCGCAGAGAGAGAAGATATAACAAGTGATTTTGCAGATAAGCCAGAAGAGTTAGAAGACTTAAGCACAGTATCATTGTTTGCAGATGCGGCATTATTAGATAAGCTTAAAGCTTCCGTTGATGAGATTACAACAAATCTCCCGCCTGAAAGTATCGGAGAACCGACAGCGGTTTCAGGGGCAGAAACATTCACAGCAATGCCAACTATTATTCATACGAATCCAAGTAAAGGTGTTGAAATCGCTGCTATCACTCCAGTAGCAGAATATCTTCTCGAAAAACAAATGAAACTTGAAACGAGACCTATTCCAGATATTCGCATTGTAGGCACTACAATTAATGAGAATGGTTCAAATACTATAAATGTGCAAAATCAGCACCGAGAGAGTAAGCTTGTAAATGATGCTAAATTTGATGCTGCTTTTCGACAACCGGATATAGGTGAAAAATTCATTGCACAGCAATCAACTGCCGATGATTTCTCAAACAACGGTAAGCATGTAACGAATCATAAATTCAGTGAGCCAAACCAGAACAATAAAGGTAAATTTAGTAATTCATACGCTGGTAAATTAACGAATCCTCGTAATATAGTGGGAACTGTCGATCAAGACGTGGCTATAAATGCGAATCCGCAAAATTTAAAACGTGCTAATCCATGCATGGCGAATAAAAATAGTGTTCGCGATGGCGACGGCTATGCCTTACATTTGGCATCTTACAGTTCTTTGGATAACGCCATCAAAGGTTGGGAAACTCTGTCTAACACATTCTATACTCAATTATGCGGTTTGGTCGCGCTTACAGAGCAGGTTTCCGTGAACAAAAAACGCTTCTTTAGTTTAAGAGCAGGGGGGTTCGAAACTAAGAAAATGGCTGATTACGCCTGTGCCAATTTCATTAGTAAAAATCAATATTGCCGCAGTATTCGATTTACAGGTGAGAGGCTGCTATGAGGGTACTTGCAGTATTCGTGTTATTGGTATTCCAATTGTTCGCGCATGCCGATGTTTTTCCAGTACAAGAGCTAAATTTTGGCACTATTGCAGTAATTGATAATAGTGCTTCAGAATCCTTAACGATTGATAAGTTTGGTAACACTACTGTTTCTGCACATTTACTGGTAGTTAGCCCACCGATACCTGGACGCTTCTTAATAGACAACTTAGCACCTAATACTGGCATTAGTATAAGTATGTCGCATAATGCGAGTACGATGACCCCACTTATTTCATCCCAAGAGTTTTTTACATTTTCATTGACAGATTATTCTGATTATTTAGTTGCTGATGCTAATGGAGAGGCAGAATTACTTATTGGTGGAACCATTGCAACGTCGGGGAGCGGTTCTTTAAATTTTGCACAAACTGATTACCGAATTAACTATAGAGTTACATTTTTGTATTAGAGGTTAAACATGAAGATAGTGGTAAATATAATAGCAGTAGGAATACTTCTGAGCTTTTTTACATCCGCTCAAGCGAATTTATTAGTTACGCCCAAACGGATCGTATTTGACGAAAGGGAGCGCACACAGCAAGTGGTGCTTATTAATGCAAGTAATCAAAGAAGGAGTTATCGCCTTGAATGGGTAGAGCAGAAACAAATTGATGGTGGCGCCTATCGGCTATTAAAGGAGGAAGACGCCCAAGGAAGAAAAAAAGCTAGTGATATTATGAGGTTCTCACCTCGTCAAGTAAGGCTAGGGCCAGGTGAAAGGCAGGTAGTCAAAATACTGGCTAGGCGCAAGGCAAATATGGAGCCTGGTGAATATCGTTCTCATCTCTTATTTAGTGCTCTTCCGCTTGAGACTGAAGCAAGTAACGATATGGTTGATGGGATGAGCATGAAGTTAAATGTGCTCGTTTCATATTCGATACCTGTGATGTTGAATGTAAATTATAAGTCGCCGCAAATATTTGTTTCTGATGTGCAGGTGAATGAACAGCCTGAGAAGGATAATAAATTCGCTGATGTTATTGTTACGCTTAATAAAACCGGAAACTATTCTACCTACGGAAAAGTAAAAGCGTATTTTAAAGCAGATAATCAGGATAGCTTTAAAGAGGTTGGCTTATTAAATGGGGTCAGCATTTTTGCAGAAGCCAATGTCTATATCGCTAACCTAACATGGTCAGACGCACCAGAAGCGCGTCGAGGTGAACTGAAGATACGTTATGAAGGTGATGCTGAATTTAGCGGTACGACCTTCACAGAAGAAGTGCTTTCAATTAATTTGTAGAAATTTGACAAATAGCTCTAATGTTTTTTTTCAACACGACGATAACTTTATTATGGGTTAATTTGATAACCCTGGCAGAAAAATGTTTTTCTGTTAGAGACAGAGAGGTCGCGAGTTTCATTGCGTTTCTGTGTCGTAGTTTTTGAAAAAAATCGGAGTATTCCATGTTAAAACGCAATCAATTTAAAATCGCGCTAGTTGCGACATCACTATCATTAGGCGCGTCGCAAGCTCTCGCCCAAGAAAACATAAGTTCAACAGCTACTGTTACCGTATCTAATGCGTTTACTTTAGCAGAAGTAAGCCCCATTGACTTTGGTACAGTTCGATTGAGTTACGATTATCAATCAGGAGATGCCGATACTGGCGCTATAATACAGATAAATGCTGATGGCAGTCCTGCTGTAATTACGGCGGCGGATTTTACCACAGCTACGGATGGGTCTGCATCGTTTACAGAAATCTTACCTGGTTCACCTGCTGAGTATTCAGTTACAGGTGCTGCACCATTTACGGCTGTTGGCGTAACCACGTTACCTACTGCAACTCTTGTAAACCCAGCTTCACCAGGGGCACAACTTTTACTTACTGTCACTGCGACCAACTTCGAAATTGTTGGTGGCACTAATCCAGGCGACGCATATGACCAGAGTGCTGTTTCATCAAACATGGTTACTGATGCAACGGGCGCAGTTGGTTTCCTAATGGGTGGAACTGTTACAACACTAATCACTGATGTAACTTACGGAGACGGCGCTTATACCGGCACTTACAGCGTAATAGTAGATTACTAAAATCCGCATTTAAACGTTTAAATGCGTTAGCTAGACGTCATTCAAAAGCCAGCTTAAACGCTGGCTTTTAGTTGTCCGCTTACCAGAAAATACCACTTTCAGTCGTGTCACCTCACATATTTATTAGCTTTACAGAGTAAAAGTATTAATAGCAGAGTGTAAATTAGACATTTCGTGAGAAGTTTAGATGCATTAGCCAAAAATAATACAAACACTTGATAATTAGTACCAAGTGTTTGTTCATCTATGTGGATACATGTAAAAAGTATTGGCGGAGCTGATAAGCAAACAGTCGCATATTAAAAAATTCAACGTTGCATGCCTCAGTCACGTCAAGACAGAAAGGTAGTTCAGAACGTAATATCTTTGGATTTTTTGTTATGGGTAGATGTGGTGAATAGTTCTAGTGTCTCTTCAGCAAAATGGTGTTCAAAACTGCTCAAAATGCTTATCCACCAAACTAAAATGCGAATCAATCAACTTCTTGGTAAGTTCATGCTGAGGATCATTAAAAACCGCTTTGCTCGAACCGGCCTCAATTACTTTTCCTTTATCCATTATCATCACTTTGTCGCTTATATGACGAACAATGCCAAGGTTTTGTGAAATAAACACAAACGCCATACCGAGTTCTTGCTGAATGTCGAGTATTAGGTTAACAGTTTGTGAGCGTACAGAGGGATCTAAGGCCGCAAATGGCTCGTCTGCAACGATTACCTTGGGGTCAAGTATCATTGCTCTGGCGAGTGATACGCGTTGCTGTTGTCCATTGGACAGCATATGTCTATAAAAATAGTAATGCTCTCGCAATAAACCGACTTTAACTAATGTTTGTTCTATTTTAGTTTTGCGGTCTTTTTCGTTAAGTTCAGTGTTTAAGCGCAGGGTTTGAGTCAGAATGGAGCCGACGGTTGTTGCCGGGTTTAGGCTATATTTGCTGTGTTGTAATATGAGTCGAACATCGTGATTTCGAGTTTTCTTATCGCTCTGTTTAGCTTCTTTTCCTTCCAGCAATATACTGCCTTGCTGCGGTGTAATTGCGCCTACCAATGACTTCGCTAACAGTGTTTTCCCTGAGCCGTTATGACCCGTAATTGCTAATGTTTCACCAGCGTTTAGGGAGAAGTCGATAGGCCCTAAGATAAATTCGTCAACCGGTTTAAAAATAGAGCGTTTGTCCCGATGCGTATAAACTAAGTTTTTCACTTCCAAGACAGGGATCATTGGTCTTTTTCCAATTGCTCGTCTATGGGCAAATGCAGAGGGAAGTGACAGCTATATGAATGCTGGTGTACCATTCTTTGCTCGGGAACTTTTACACATTCTTTGCGTGCGTTTGGGCAACGAGGACCTAAGCGACAGCCAATAGGCAAATGCTTTAACGTCGGGATAGTGCCTTGCAACGAGACTAAGTGGGACTTAGGAGGTAAGTTGATTTGAAAACTAGGTGCGCTATCCAACAATGCCTTAGTGTAAGGATGCATTGGTCTATTGTGCAAATCTTGGACCTTACCTGACTCTACTGTTTGTCCGCAATACAATACGGTCATAGTATGAGCCATGCTAGAAATAGCCAGTAGATCATGGCTGATAAAAAGAATTGACAGATTTTTGGTTTCAGTTAAACCTGATAATAAGCGCAAAATTTGATTTTTAGTGGTGCTCTCCATGCTTCGTGTGGAATCATCGGCAATCAGAAGCTCAGGTTCTGACACCAATGCCATCGCAATCATGAATTTTTGTGCAATATCGGTTGCTATCTCATGTGGATAACGTTGCATACAAGCTTCGTGGTTTTTAATCCCAACTTTGTGCATTAAGCCAATAGCAATTTCTCTACGTTGTTTGTTACGTTTCCAGAACATGCCTTTGTCGAGAAATTCTTCCGGAATACTTTCTTCTAGCTGGGCTCTCAGCGTAGCTGAGGGATCAAGTGATGATGTTGGATCTTGGAAAACCACAGCAATTTCACGACGCATAATAACGCGGCGTTGCTCGTTCGACATGGCTAATAAGTTCTGGCCTTTCCAGGTTAAGCGGTCGGCTGTGATTACCCAATGGTCGGGTACTGCGCCAATAATAGCACTTACGATCAAGCTTTTTCCTGAACCGGATTCTCCAACCAAAGCTCTAATTTCACCCCTTTCAACGGTTAAACTGACTTTGTCTAACGCTTTTACAAATTCAGAGCCAGTGTCTATTTCAATAGTCAGGTTCTTAATATCAAGAAGAGGCATTAGTGTATCAGCCTATTACGTAACGCAGTGCGAAGCCCTTCGCCTACAATATTGATGGAAAGTACCATAAGAAAGATACATAACCCTGGAAGTGCGACTAGCCAAGGAGCAGTGTAAGCTACCTCAAGACTCTGCGATAAACTTGCACCTAACTCGACAACTGGGCTTTGAGCACCCAAGTTCAAGAATCCCAGAGCCGAAATGTCAATTATTGCTACCGACAACGCTAAGGTGCTTTGTACCACCAATAGTTCGAACATGCCGGGTAATATAGAAGACCAAAATATCCGGGGAGAACTAGCTCCATCTAGTTTGTCGAGCAATATGTAGTCTTTTTTCATTTCCTCACGCACAAAGGTTCGTGTTTGATGCACGAATTGAGGAATGAGCACTAATATAATCGCCCACATACTATTCCACAGACCAGTGCCTAATATCGCCACAATAATAATTGCGACTAGCAAGGTAGGGATCGCCATTAAAGAATCGAGTAGGTGATTTAGTACACTAGACTTAATCCCTTTTTTCATGCCCGCGAGAGTACCGAGGGCAACCCCTATAGTAGCGGCAATTAACACTAAAAAAATACTTGAACCAAAGGTCACTTGGCAACCATATAGCGTGCGTGAAAACACATCACGACCTAAGGTGTCGGTACCAAATATATGCGCGATACTGCCGTTTCCCTCCCAAGCAGGTGGTAGCAAAATGGCATTTGTATTTTGAACATTAGGATCATATGGGGCTAACAAGGGAGCCAAAATAGCGATAGCGCAAAATAATAGAAGTATGGCGAATCCGATGAGAGCAAAATGACTTCTTTTGAACTCTAGCCAGATATGCATTAGTGGGGAAGGATGAAACTCCTCCTCATAGAGATTAAACTGCGCCACGTTCAAATTTATCCCTTGCTGGGTCGAATGCTCGACTAATGAATTCAATAGTTATTGTAAATGTAACAACAAATACAGATACAACCAACATGCCGATGCGTATTGCTGGATAGTCACGCTGATAAATTGCTTGGATAAGCCAATTACCTATTCCAGGCCATGAGAAAATAGTTTCAACCACCATTGCATTAGTCATCAGCGTTGATATTTGCAGTGCCATCAATGGTATTATGGGTAGCAGTGAGTTTCGTAAACCGTGTTTGAAGAAAATCTGCTTAGTGGTAAAACCTCTCGATTTAGCAGCATCGATATAGCCCTTTCGCATTTCGTCCATAATAGAACGACGTGTAAAACGAATGAAAATAGCAGTGGTCACAACTGCGATAGATGCTGTGGGCAATATCAGGTGCCTAAGCGCATCTGCAAACGCATCCTTTTTGTTCGGCGTATCGGCAACTAATATGTCCCAAAGAATAAATCCGCTGTTATGGGGTATTTCATATAAAAAATTTACGCGTCCGGAAAGTGGTAAGTAACCAAGTTGTAGGCAAAATATGGTAATAAAAATTAACGCAAGCCAAAATACAGGAAATGAATAACTGACGACACTAAAGGTCACAACGCCAAAGTCGAATGGCTTGTGATGCCAAATACCACCAATAAAGCCGATTGGGATCCCAATGAAAATAGAGATTAATAGAGCGTAGATTATTAACTCAAGAGTGGCGGGGAAGGCTGTGCTAATTTCATCTAGCAGGCTTACTTGTGAAGAAAAACTTACTCCCCAATCGCCGCTGACTAAATTATCTAAGTAAAACCAAAACTGCACAAAGATAGATCTGTCCAGTTTAAATGCGGCCTCAAGTGCCATTCTTTGCTCTTCGGATTGCGGCACAATACCAGATATGTTGGTTAGGGTATCTCCGGGAAACATATACGCTAAAGAAAAAGAGATAATGACTAATATGGTGATCGTCACCACCATCAAATTGATATAGCGTAGTAACAAATTAATCATTGTTTGCGAACCACGTCGTCAAACCGAATTCCACCAAAAGGGTTAATTGTTATGCCCTCAATTTGATTATTCACTGCCTGGTATTGGAATGCATGCGCAATCGGCACTAAGGGTGTTTCCCTAAATATAATTTGATTTGCGCGGTGATAAAAAATACGACGCTGATTAGAGTCCTCTGTTTTTAACGCGCCTTCGATCAGATCATCGTATTCTGGATTACACCATCGTGCTCGATTTGTGCCAGAGGGAATCGCAGCACAGGTTAGTAGCGGACGATAAAAGTTATCTGGATCTCCATTATCGGCAGCCCAACCAATGAGCACAGAATCATGCAAACCAGCAGTTAAATTTTCTCTAAATCGAGTCCAATCGTAGCTAACAATGTTAACGGTGACACCAACGTCTGCTAAATAAGTACTCATTAGTTGTGCCATTTTCATTGCGTTTGGATTGTAAGCCCGTTGCACCGGCATTGCCCAAATAGTCATTGTGAAGTCAAAGGGAATTCCAGCTTCGTCTAACAATTTGCGAGCAACAACAGGATTATAGCCGATATCTTGCATGTTGGATTGGTGAGCCCATGAAGCCGAGGGTACCAAACTTTTAGCTCTGGTTGCCTGGCCTAAATAAACGGCCTCTAATAAAGAAGTTTTATCTATAGCAAGCGCCAAAGCGCGACGTACTTTAGGATTATCAAATGGCGGTTTACTTGTGTTAAATGCCCAGAAACCGACGTTTAGACCTGGTTTTTCCAGTAACGTTAAATCTTCTCTTTCTCTTATTATTTCAAGATCATTTTGCGATGGAAAAGCCACAGCATCACATTCGCCTGTAATTAGCTTGGCTACGCGCAATGAGCTTTTAGGCGTAATATCAAACACAAGATTTTCAGGCCCGGTGGTATTCAAGAAATAATCACGATGACGTTGGTAACGAATAAATTGATCTTTACGATAACTGACAAATTTATAAGGGCCAGTGCCAATAGGTAGAATATCTAAATTGCTTGGTGAGCCCTTTTCCAGCAAATTCATGGCATATTCAGCAGATAAAATAACGGAAAAGTCAGTCGCTAAGTTTGCTAGAAATGAACTGTCAGGTTTATATAATGAGATCTCTACCCGGTAGCCATTTATTCTTTCAACGTTTTTGATGGTACTTTTCAAGCCTAAGCTTTGAAAGTAAGGATAACTGCCGCCCGATATATCATGGTAGGGGTGTGAATTTACTCGCCATCGATCAATGCTGAATACAACGTCGTCGGCATTGAAGTTACGGGTTGGCGTAAAATATGAAGTGTCATGGAATGAAACGCCTTTACGCAACTGGAAGGTATAAGTAAGGCTGTCGTTACTGACTAACCAACTGCTAGCTAAGCCAGGTTCTATTTCCCCGTTTTCAGTATTAAATTCAAGTAGTCTATCGTAAATTTGATGCGAAGACGCATCAGCAGTGGTGCTTGAAGTGTCTAATTGTGGGTTAAATGAGGCTGGACTGCCTTCTGAACAATAGGTAATACCTGCTTGGGTTATTTGAGTTTTTTGTTTGGAGCAACCTAACATCAATATTAGGCTGAAGCTCAGTAATATTGCGCTTTTTATAATGCTTGACTGGTCGTTTAGATTCATTATTCGTCGGTTTTATCTAACAGATTGTATTTTTTTAAATAGCCTCTTAATTGATGATACGTTAATGAAAGCTTTTCTGCAGTTTTTTTCTGATTAAATTGTGCATCTTTTAATGCGCTATTTAACATGTGTATTTCAAAGTCTTGTGATTGCTCTTTTAGATCAACAGGAAAATTAAACGCTTGTTCGGGAGGTGATGTGGATACGGCTGTTAATGCATCATCACTCGACTTCGCTATAGCATCAACCAGCGTATTATTGTCTACAGGTCCTGAATTTTGCGTTGAAGCAATACCAGAGGAAACATGCAAAGGTGCTTTCGTTCGATGCTGTGGACGAAATTCGGATAAAAAAGGATTTACGACGATATCGTGTACAGGCAGGTTCGGATTAGTTCGATAAACGGCGCGTTCGACCACGTTTTTCAATTCACGGACATTACCAGGCCAATTATAGTCCAGTAGTGTCTTTTTCGCTTTCGCGGTAAAGCCACTAAACAATTCCATTTCCAACTCACGCGCCATGCCAATCGCAAAATGTTCAGCGAGCATCATAATATCTTCTTGCC
>Ga0307489_10000919_pt1 | contig 18758 bp, 29 predicted proteins | sample SB12metaG_FD_202247 | JGI IMG/M metagenome (GOLD analysis project Ga0307489, IMG submission 202247) | Sea-ice brine microbial communities from Beaufort Sea near Barrow, Alaska, United States - SB 1.2 | ecosystem: Environmental > Aquatic > Marine > Coastal | place: USA: Alaska | collected...
CTGGCGGAGCTGACGCGAGTCGCGGCATCCAGCCTTCCAGAGACCTCGGCGTTCAGCAGTCACTACGCCAACTGGGTCCCCGCGCTGCACGGCCGCCGCATGCGGGCCGAGGTTGGGCCTCGCAAACATGCTTGCCACGTCATCCCACGCATTTTAAACTTTCGTTTCTTTAGTTGATGGCATGGGCATCCTATAACATGGCGATGAATATCTGCTGGGCCGTAAGCGGAGATGGAAATTGGGGTGCAGTTCATCGACAAGCCGGGGATGTTCGCGCTGGTGGCAGGGGCTTACACTCGTCCACATCTTTGCTCAACCTGAGCCGTTTCTGTCACTGAAACCAGCAAAGCACCCCACCACATGGGACCAAAAGTGCTCACGTTGAGCTGAAAGGTGGACGAGTGTAAGCCCCTGGCTGGTGGGCGCCGACGTACCCGCGGTCGTGATGGACTTCGTGCCCGACGCGGACGCGCCCGTGCCGCGGGATGACTCCCAGGTTTAGGGTTTAGGGTTTAGGGTTGTGATGACCGCCGCATTGCCGAATAGGAAAGCGAGTAGTTTGTAATTGGTATGTAAGTGTAAGTGTACGATCATGTTTGTTTAAACACAATTCAATTCATGTTACGAACGGTCATCGAGCGGTAAGGCGCTCACATGGCGGGCATTAAAGTACCCCGACGCACCAGTGGAGAACTGTTATGGCGTTGAGACATTTCGTGCAGATCCGCTGGCGAGAGTTACCGAATTGTTATATGTGCAAATCCGCTACTCAGCCGTTGAATCTGAGCCACGGACCCCCAGCATTATCGCGCGCACCCCGCGACGTCAGCGACGGAAACACTCCTGACGGGCTCCCCGACGTGTGCGTGGCCCTCCGAGTGATTGCTCACCCGTCGCCGTGACCTGACGCCAAGCGTGGGTGGGTGAACCCCGGCCTGTTTCATCCTCGTCGCGGGCACCCGACAGTTCGCGTTCGGTCGCGACGGTTGCTCGGTCCGTCCAATGCCATCACGTCAGGAGCGCCGGAAAGCGGAACGTGACGCCGCCAAGCGCGCGCCGGCCAATGCGAGAGCCGCAGGGAGCGGGGCAGCTGCCAGCGCTGCCGGCGCTGGCGCAAACGTCAACGTGAACCCGGTCGGTGGCTGGAAAACGCAACAAGAAAACCCGTGGACCTTGATTGACGCGCTCGGGCCCAAGATCGTGGAGCAGAAGGCCGCTGCGGGTGACAGGGCGGCGCAGTATAGCCAGGCAGGGCGTTACTGAGAACAAGTACTCGCTCGACGCAGACTCCTCCTCCGCATGCTCCGCGTGTACGTATGCGCATTCACGCTGAAGGTACCAGTAAGGTACGCTCCGATCTTCAGATCTTCGTCGGGTGCTTGTCCTCAGTGACCCTCCTGACCATTCCACTCATAGTCATGCTCCGAGCTCGGTCGGGTGCTTGTTCTCAGCGTCCCTCCCGCCAGGGCGTCTCATTAATGAGGGCAGCGGGCATGGGTGCGCAGGGCTATCAAAATCCGCAAAAGATGGAGGTAGGTTTGGTGCTGCTTTGCACGACCTTGTACGAGCAACCCTAAACGCGGCCGCGCAATATGAGCCCCGCCATGAACGCCCTGCAATCAACACTACGCGGGCGCGCAATCGCTCCTTGCTCTTTCGCACCGCAAAGTTTTGGCCGCTCATCAGACCGCGGTGCATTGATGTGGTCACCTGATGACCAAACATTTTGTTTGCGGGTGCACCCTCGGCGCAGGAGGGCATGGCGCTTCTGAAGAAGGCGGCGGGGCAAGGACACGTGGTGAGGCGGTGTAGGTTGACCCTATGGAAATCACGTTGAAGCCGCCCGGAACTCAGTGCTTGAAACTGAAATGCGATAAACAGTTTTCTAACTTTGCTTTCAATTTCAACTTGAGCCACTGCAACGTGCACGCTATGGCCGCGGTGGGAGGTCTTTATGCCCAGGTGAAGGAGTACGAACAAGCCGTGGAGTGGTTTACGAAGGGCGCTGAGGCCGGGCTGCCTGAAGCGATGTTCAATCTTTCTGGGTCGGGCTTGGCGGATAATGCCTGCCACGTCAGCCTCCACGGGGGTGGCGAATAATGCCTTGTCGCGTCATCCTCCACATTTCCGACCCTTGTATTCTTTTCAATTGGCATCACATGACGTGGTGAGCATTATTCGCCAGGCCCTAATCTCGGGTGTACTCTCGACTCGGGAGAGGGCGTGGCGGCGTCGGACTACCCAGCGGCGGCCGACTGGTACAGGCGCGCGGCCGACGCCGGTCACGAGTTAGCTGCGTACAACCTCGGCAACATGTTCTCAGTCGGCCGCGGTAGGGCCTGGCAAATCTACCTACCACGTGGAATCCACAGTTTAGACCCTCGTTTCTTGAGTCAGATAGGTTTCAATGACGAGGCGTGCATTATCTGTCGGCCGCGGTAGGGCCTTGCAGATAATACCTATGCCTGCCACGTGGTAATCCACATTGTAGACTCTCGTTGCTTGAGTGAAATAGCTTCCGACGGCGAGGCGAGCCCTCCTATGACGAGGCACGCATATATGCAAGGCCCTCGGGCGCGGCGTCAAGCGGAGCAAGCGGAAGGTGCAGGAATGGATGCGCAAAGCAGGGCGGTGCATGTTGACCCGATGAATCCCATGTTGAGACCGCCTAGAGCTAAGAGCTGAAACTGATTTCGGATTGGCGCACCAGACACGCCATGCCCGCCCTCGAGCCGCCAGTGATAGGAGAATAACATGATGAAATGCGTCCAAGTTTTCCCATCAATTCAACTTGCGCCGCTACTGCGAGGCCGCCGAGAATGGCCTGGCCGAAGCGTGCGAGACACTTGCCATTCAGGTGTACATAGACCGTCCGTACGCCCGCGAGGTTGGGCACGTGGAGGACACCGCCGGGGTTGCCACGGCGGGTGGGTTCATGGAGGCAGGGGCCTACACTCGTCCACTTTTCACCTCAACGTATGCGATCTGTGTGGGCTGCACGCATCCACTTTTTGGCGTGATGTTAGCATGATTTGTGGGCTATGTTGAGAGGGTATATAGGCAAAATCGTCTTAGGTTGAGCCGAGACGTGGACGCTTGCTGTGGCTTCTGTAAACAAAAGCGGCTCAAGTTGAGCTGAGAAGTGGATGAGTGTAAGCCCCTGCACGTCGGGCGGGGTCATGGAGGGCCACGACGTCCCCCCGGATGTCTTGACTTCCGTAGTATATTGGTTGCGGAAGGAGTGCAAGACAGAGCGAAAGAATCCATCGAACGAGCTTAACTATTTTCGCAGGAAATTGCTGAAGGGGGCGGACTACTGCAACAACGAGGGGTGCGCGGTTGTGGGCCACCTGAAGGACTTCAAGGTTTGTCCGCAGTGCAAGACCGCCCGGTACTGCGGCGACGCGTGCCAGAAAGAGGACTGGACCACGGGTGGGCACAAGGCGACGTGTGGCACATTCGACAGAGCCAACGCGCATTCGCAACAGTAAATCGATCTATCACGAGGGAACGAATAAATGTATGTAAACTGGTCACTGTAGGACCTGTACTAATAGCTAGTGCTGTGTAAATAATCCTCTTTCATTTCCAAACAAGACGCTCACTGCGCAGTTCAGTTCAGACGCCCGTACACGGGTATCTGACAATTGGCCGATTTCGGTATATCGCCTGGGTGAAATGCCCATACAGAATTGCGGGCATAACGTCAGCGCTCCGCGCGGGAAAGCGGGCGCCAGGTTGAATGCCCATACAGAGTTGCGGGCAAAGCGTCAGCGCTCGGCGCGGACAGCGATACACCGAAAGACGGAGGAGCGCTTCTCTAGAAGCTGGATCGATGCTTGTCGTTACACCGTCACATTCTGCTCCCTACCCTCCCCCCAACTTGCCTCCAAATATCATCACCAGACACAGGCACGCTTCACTCACTCCCTCCACCTCCCCCCGGCCTCTAACTCCTCCGTCGCATAGCGTACCCGGACATGCACGCCTGCTCCTCCTGTACCTCCTCTCTCGTCACCTGTAGGGGGCGCGGAGCTAGTGCCTAGTCTGTAAAGCGTACTTCCTGTAGTATCTCGTACTACCCGTTGTAAGTAGGCGTTTGGTGATTTTCACCAAAAGTCGTTTGACTTTTGGCCAAATTACCAAACTCCAGCTTACTGTAAGTTGCTAGCTCACATATGAGGCACTAGGGCACCGTGTACACCGGCTTGGGCACGCGCAGCACCCCGTGGACAGGGGCTTACACTCGTTCACTTTTCAGCTGAACTTGAGCGCTTTTCATGGGATAGGGGGTGCGCGTAGGGGTTGTGCAGCCCATCTTAAGGGGGTGTTAGGGGGTGTTCAGGGTGTGTAGGGTGTTTTTGTGTGTCAGACACGGCTCAAGTTGAGCTGAGAAGTGAACGAGTGTAAGCCCCTGCCCGTGGATGATGAACAGGCGCAGCAGTGACAGCAGCCACAGTGCCAGGCGAAACGGCGAAAGGACGATCACCCCCACCCGCGCCATCTTTCCCATCGCAGGCTCCTTCCTTTAGAGACAGATAGGTCATGCTTGCCATGTCATCAAGCACACGTCAACCATCGTTTCTTAACTTTTGAAGTGTGCCATCATATGACGTGGCGAGTAATGTCTGATGCCAGGCCCTGCAAACATTGCCCACCACGTCATCGACACGAATTTGAACCCTCGTTTATAGAGTTGAATGACATCCTATGCCGTAGTAAGCAGAGCGTATCTGTCCCATATGGGCGGGGCCGTCGTATGGGGGTGACATTGAGGTGTGCGAGGCTCATAACTCGGCACCAATAGGCCGATTCCGGTAAATCGCTTCCCGCGCCGAGCGCTGACGCTTTGCCCGCAACTCTGTATTGGCATTCAACCTGGCGCCCGCTTGCCCGCGCGGAGAGCTGACGCTTTGCCCGCATGTCTGTATGGGCATTTGACCCAGGCGATATACCGAAATCGGCCTATTAGGCTCTTTAGCTGGACACGTTTCACCCTGGTCTGAAAAACAAAATGAATCTATCCCTGCCTTTTTTTTAACGATTCCCCCGACACCGCCCCGCCCCGCCCCAGCGCCGCGCGGGGTGCCGCCGGAGCCCCGCACGCCCGCGCCCTGCGTCCGCGACACCAGCGGCATCCGCCCTGCGTGCCGGATTTTAAGGTGAAGCATGTCAGTTTCGAGTCGACAGGATGCTGGTTTGAGTTGACAGGGTGTTACGGCTCACGTTGAAACGATGTGACTTGTGAGGCTCGAGTTGGCAGGATGTTGAGGTTCAAATTGAAGCATGTGGGTTTCGGGTGGATGGTATGCTAGTTCAACTGGACAGGACGTCAAGGTTCAAGCCGAGAGGACGTGAAGCTTGAAGTGCATGCTTTTCTTACCGGTTTTGATACTCCTCGGAGTTAGCCCCCCGCCGCCCGGGGTTCGCGGCGAGCCCGCCGCCGCCGATCCTGCCGCCGCCGACTCCTCCGCCGTCTCCTCCCCGAGTCGTAGCTCGCCAGAATCCCCGCTACCTGACCCGTCGTCAAGCAGGTTGATGGCCCGCCGCACACGCCCGGGCGTTTGGACCCCCAACTGCGGCGCCGCCGGTGCCGCCTCCAGCGCGCACTTTCTCGTCACCCAGTCGTACAGCATCTCCTCCCCCGGCCCCTCGCCCTCGCCCTCGCCGCAGGGGCTTACACTTATTCACTTTTCGGCTCAACTTGAGCCGTATCTGACACACACAAAACACCCTTCACACCCTTCACACCCCTTAACAACCCCTTAACACGGGCTACACAACCCCTACGCGCACCCCCTATCCCATAAAAAGCGCTCAAGTTGAGCTGAGAAGTGGAGGAGTGTAAGCCCCTGCCTCGCCGCCGCCCACCGTGATGCGCATGAGCGCCCGCCCGAGGTCCGCCCCGCTGTTAGCCGCCGAGCACAGGGAGGTACCCGCGCCGCCCAGCGCACAGCTGTAGGTCCGTTCCGACGCCAGCACGGCGCGGAACATCTCGTCCAGCGGGTGCTGCCGCGTGCTGGCGTCCGCCACCGCGTCGTAGTAGAACACCCCCCCGGTATCATCCTCCATCTCCGCCCAGCTACAGGGGCTTACACTCGTCCACCTGTCAGCTCAACGTAAGCGCTTTTGATGGGACAAGGGGTATTTAGGAGGTGCCTAGAGATTGTTTCAGGCGGGTGTGGAGGGGGTGTTTGGGCGTTGAGGGGATGAGTTGACTGTCACAAACGGCTCAAGTTGAGCTGAGAAGTGGACGACTGTAAGCCCCTGCCCAGCTCTCGGGCAGGGGCGCCATAGAGGCCTGCGCCGCGATCCACAGCAGCCGCGGCTCACTCGCCGGATCCATGCCCAGGTATAGGGCCAGGCCGAATATGCCGGCATTACTTTTGGCATAATAGGCAAACCGAAAATTCCCGGCATATGCCGGGAATCTTAGGCATTGTCGAGGGAATTTTAGGCATTATTGGGCATGCTTGGGCATATTTGGGCACAATTCGAGCATGATAGGTTGAATTTGGGGAATTAAACATAGGGAATTTGGGCAAAAAAATGCACATTCGGCCTGGGCCTACCCAGATAGCTCGCCATCTCCAGCACCTCCTCCTCCCTGGGCGGCGGCGCCCCTCCGGGCCCCGCCCTCAGCACCCCCCGCATGCGCCCGGCGAGGTCGCGGTAGTCTTCGTCGTACGGGTGCTCCCATGACGACTCCCCCGTCTCGTTGTGGAGGTAGAAGGAGCGCCCGAGGTGCAGGGGCTTCCTCTCGTCCGCTATTCAGCTCAACTTGAGCCGTTTCTGACACAAAGCACACCCCGAACACCGCTAAAACCCCCTACCACCTCCTAAACACCCCCGAGACAACCCCTAACTGAACCCCCTGTCACACGGAAGGCGCTCAAGTTGAGCTGAAGAGTGGACGAGTGCGAGCCCCTGCCGAGGTGGTCCTCGATGATGCGCCAGTCCTCGGGCACCGGCGCGCATAATGCTTGCTCGGCGATCCAGAGCAGCTCGCCGTCGCGCCCGGGCTTCAGGCCCAGGTATTGAGCGTACTCGGAGACCTCCAGGTCTGTCGGTCGGCCGTCATCCACCTCCGCCTTTGTGGGCTTGTTCTCATCCTCGGCCTCGGCGGCGGCAGCGGCGGCGGCAGCGGCGGCGGCAGCGTCGGCGTTAGCGTTGGCGGCGGCGAGTTCAGCTCCAGCGGGGGCGTCGTGCCTGGCCGCCGCCGCCGCCGCCGCCGCTAGCCGCGTCTCCGGGTCCGTGAGGTCGAGCTCGGCGGGGGCGGGGCCATCTGCTAGGACCGCGGGGGGCGCCGGCGGCCCTGCTCTCACTCTGGGAGGGAGCTCTTTGCCGCTGTGGCTGACGGGCGGCGGCGGGGGGCGCGCGGGGCCGCCGCCGCGTCCAAGCGGTCCCGGCGGCGGCGCCGGTGGAGGCGCCCCCATCGCCGGCGGAGGTGCCCCCATCGCCGGTGGAGGCGGCCGCATCGCTGGCGACGGCTTCGTGAACAGGGCCTTCGTGGAGGAGCCCGCCGGCGGCGGCGTGGATTCACCGCCGCCGCCGCCGTACCCACCGTACCCACCGAAGCTAAGCGGCATCGGGCTCGCGCTGGAGTAGTTGCTGCTCGGGGGCGACGTCCCAGCTGGAGCGCTGAACAATTCAGCCTTGGCCTCGGCGAGGGCGGCCGCGGCGCTGCGCAGCTCCTTGTGCGCTGTATGCACCACCGCCGAGGTTCCGGGGGAGAACTGGCTGGACTCCGACCTCACCTGTGGCGTTATCCGGTGGCGCGTGGGTATGGGTGAGGCAATGAGAAAGGAGGAAGAGCCCGCGCCCGCGCCGGGCTTCTCGGTTCGTAAGCAAACTGAGGACAATTTGGAAAAAGGGAGATTTCAATGAGATTGCGGGCGTTGTTCTCACCCTTTCAGGGCTGGCGGCGGGCGTGATGTTGTCGCCCTGTTCGTCCGTCACAAAGCCAGGCGAGAAGTCGTGCAGCCCGGCGTGATAAGCGGGGTCAGCGGAGGGGGCGTCTGCGTCATAGCCAGGATTGTCGTAAACGCGTTGTAATACTGGCGAGGCAGGGTCTACAGGGGGCTCGGCGTTTTGGCGCGCGGCGGCGTTTGGGCTGTGGGGCGGCGAAGTCCCCGACATGGAGTGATGTACGCGCAGTCGACCCCGGGCGTGGGTGACCGTGGGTTAGTCGATGAGAGACCCGCGCGCGCTGCTTATGCCGCCGCTTCTGGATGGCCCAAGTGTCATTTCAGGAGCATCCCTGAAGTCGGCACATATGCGAGACCATCCCCCCACCGGATCTGCGCAGACAGGCAGAGTACAGCTCCTGAGTTTCAAAAAGAATCTCCTTCCCGGCAAACCTCGCGCCGCGTTGTGGTCGCCCCGGGAGCCGCGCACGGCCAGCGCGCCGGAGAGCGCCGCAAACGTGTCAAGAGAGGTGCACTTGGTCTTGTCGGGCGGCGCTGGGTGGCGCTGGTGAACGAACCCAGTGGGGCTGGTTGGCTGGTTGTGTCGTGGCTGGCGATGGACACCCATGCCCACGGCCGGGGTGCCGAGGGCGGGGCCGGCGGGGCCGGCGGAGTGGGGCCGCCAGGGCGCAGGGCGCTCGGCCACGCTTTGGCGTCGGCGGGCGCCAACGCTCGGCACGACTCGTGGATGCGGGAGTTCTACCTCGGAGGTCGGGCGGTGCAGGGGTTGAAACGTTTGAAATCCGTGTTGAATGCGCTGTGTCACGTCAGCGCTTGAAACTCAAGTGTTGAACTGCTTTCACTCTTGCATTCAGTTTCAACTTGCGCCTCTACGTCGAGGGCCCGTAGTGGGCGCGGCAAAGGCGACGGCGAACGAGCACAAGCATAACCGCCTGGTGCCCGAGCCTAAGCGTGAGCCGGAGCCTGAGCATCCGCCATTGAACCAGGAGAAGGAGGACGAGCAGAGGCGGCGACAGTGGGAGCATCAGCAGGAGGGAAAGGAGAATCATGAGCGAAGGCGAGGGTATCTACTTCACCACCAGCAATATCAACAGCAGCAGCAGCAGCAGGAGGAGGAGGGGCAACGGCGGCGACAGTGGAACCAGCAGCGGGAGGGAGCAGACGGTGACGAGCAGCGGCGGCAGCAAGGGGCGGGGGCGGGGTCGGGGGCGGGGCCGGGGCCGGGGCCTCCCACCCGCCCGAGTCCCTCCGTCGCCGCGGTGCTGGACTGGAGCGGCAGGAGCCTGGGCACCCTGGCGGGCATCTTCGCGGGTACGGCCTGTCAGATATTGTATTACTGACGCCGATGACTTGGCGAGCAATATCTGCCAGGCCCACCAGTGACCGCCGCGTCATCGACACGCATTTGAACCCGCGTGTCTCGAGTTGAATGGCCTCCTATGACGAGGCGAGCTCTATCTGGCAGGCCCCACTGGCGGGGCTGAGGCAGCACACGCAGCACGTGCGGGTGCTCAACCTCTCCAACAACGGGCAGGGGCTTACACTCGTCCACTTCGAAGCTCAACTTGAGCCGTGTCTGACACAAAAACACCCTACACACCCTAAACCCCCCTCTAACACCCCCTTAACACGTGCTACACAGCCCCTGCGCGCACCCCCTGTACCGTGAGCAGCGCTCAAGTTGAGCTGAGAAGTGAACGAGTGTAAGCCCCTGACAACGGGTTGCTCAAACTGTCGGGGCTGGAACACCTGCCGCTGCTGGTAGGGCCGGCCGGGTATTGCTCGCCACGTCATAGGATGCCTGTCAAAATGTTAAGAACCGGAGGTTCGAATCGTGTGTGGGTGATGTGGCGAGCAATATCCGTCAGCCCCTGCTTGGCACGTCATAGGATGCCGTTCAATGAACGAGGGTTTAAACCGTGATGGGTATAAACGTGGCGAGCAATGTCTTTCAGGCTCTCGCAGCTGGAGGACCTGGACGTGAGCCACAACCGCCTGGTGCGGCTCGACGGCCTGTCGCAATGCGCGCGCCTGCTGGCACGGCCTTCCACTGGACCACTTCTCAGCTCGACCTGAGCCTGTGTTTAACAGCGAAACTTCCCAACGTATCCTACGAAAGGTGCTCACGTCAAGCTGAAAAGTAGACGCGTGTATAAGCCCCTGGCTACTGGTGCTGGACGCGTCGGACAACTCCCTGACGGCCATCGGCGGGCTGGACGGGTGCCAGCACCTCAGCTTCCTGAGCCTGGCGCGGAACAGCATCGCCCGCGTTGAGGGGCTGCGCGCGCTGCGGCGCCTCGAAACGCTAGACCTCAGCCGCAACAACGTGGAGGCGCTGGGGGACCTGTCGGCAGGGACTTACACTCGTCCACTTCTCAGCTCAACTTGAGCCGTGTCTGACACAAGAAAACACCCTACACACCCTACACACCCCCTAACACCCCCTTAACACGGACTACACAACCCCCACGCGCATGCCCTATCCCATACAAAGCGCTCAAGTTGAGCCGAAAAGTTGACGATTGTAAGCCCCTGCCTGTCGGCGTGCGCGCGGCTGACCTCGCTGGACCTGAGCCACAACGCCATCGCGTCGTTGGCTGCCGCTGGGCGCGCGCTGCCCCCCTCCGTGACGGCGGTGGACCTGGGTGCCAACGACCTGGTGGACGTGACGCAGGCAGGGGCTCACACTCGTTCACTTTTCAGCTCAACTTCAGCCGTGTCTGACACACACAGAACACCCTCCACACCCTAAACACCCCCTAACATCCCCTTAACATGGGCTACACAACCCCTACGCGCACCCCCTATCCCAAAAAAGCGCTCAAGTTGAGCTGAGAAGTGAACAAGTGTGAGCCCCTGGACGCAGGTGCGGCACCTGGCGGCGGCGCCCAAGCTGTCCTCCATCGTGTTACGCGGCAACCCGTTGTACGCGCTGTCCATTCCCCTGGGCTTCGAGGCCAAGGCGGTGGTGGCGTTCGCGCTGCCGCGCCTGGCCGCGCTGGACGGTGAGGGCACCTCCACGGCGCCGTGGGCAGGGGCTTACACTCGTCCACTTTTCAGCTCAACTTGAGCCGTTTCTGACACAAAATACACAATAAATACCCCATAATATCCATACACACCCCCTAAACACCCCTCAAACACCCCTTGAAACCCCCTAAATCACCCCAGAATGCAACCCCTTTCCTGCGGAAAGCGCTTATCCTGCGGAAAGCGCTTACATTGAGCCGAAAAGTCGACGAGTGAAAGCCCCTGGCAGTGGGCGGCGGCGGGGCAGTCCAGCCTGTTCCGCAACGACGCCGGGGAGCTGTGCCCGGATTTGCTTCGGCTGCTGTCGGAGGGCCCGAGCCGAGGCTTGTACCGGTATCTGGCGTCGGTCGTGCCGGCAGTGTGGGAGTTGTCGTCGTCGTCAGCGGCGGCGGCGGCGGCAGCGGCGGCGGCGGCGGCGGCAGAGGCGGCGGTGGTGACGAAGGTGGAGGGGGAGGAGAAGACTGAGGTGGATGCGGCAGCGGCGGCGGCGGCGGCGGCGGGCGGGGCGTGCACGCCGAGGGACCAAATCAAGGCGGCGGCTCATCGTGATGGAGCGGCGGCGGTGGCGAGCGCACACGGCGTCAACGACGGCGGCGGCAACGGGGTACGGTACGGGGTATTCGGCGGCGGCGGGCGGGGTACGGCGGTGCAGGTTGACCCTGTCAAACCCACGTTGAAACCGCCTGGAACTAAGCGCTTGAAATTAAAATGTGACGAACAGCTTTCAAACCTCGCTTTCAATTTCAACTTGCGCCGCTACAGCGGGGCCCGCCGGGCGGCTCCATGTACACAACCTCCAGCTTTGTGCCCGTGGACCTGTGGCGGGGCCTGGCGCATGCTGCTCGCCACGTCATAGGATACCCATCGCCACGAGGGTTTGAAGTGCAAAGTGCGTTTGATGACGTGGCCAGCCATATCTGTCAGGCCCTAAGTTCTGGTCGCCGCCGCCCAGCGCGCCCCCGCCGCCCAGCCTGCCTTCCCCGCCCAGCGCGCCCCTGCGGCCCTCCTCAGGCCACAGCGGTAGGCCCTGCCAGATATTGCCCATCTCATTGTCGTCACGCGGTTCGAACCCTCGTTTCCTGATTTGAATGGCATCCGCTGACATGGCGAGCAATGTCTGTCAGGCCCTACACAGCGGCAGCGGTGGCGGGGGCAGCCCAGCGAGTCCTGATATCACAGGCGGACATTCAGGCAAGGTGGGCAGCCCAATGAGTCCTCCTGTCACAGGCAAACAGTCGGGCAAACTGGCCGGCACACTGGCGGGCAAAATGGCAACCTCGGTGGGTGACTGGACAGGTGACCGGGCGAGTCCTCCTGGCACAAGCAAACAGTCAGGCAAATTGGCGACATCGGTGGGTGACTGGACGGGTGACCAGACGGGGGTGGGCGTGGGTACCTTGGTACCATACGAGGAGGAAGTGAGGTGGCACCGGGATGCGGCGGATAGAAGAGAGGCGGAGGTGGAGTTGGAAGCGAAGTGGCGGCAGCGGGAGGCGGCGAATCGCAGAGAGGCGGAGTTGGAAGCGAAGTGGCACCGGGAGGCGGTAGAACGGAGGGAGGCGGAGGATCATCGGAGGGAGGCGGAGGCGGAAGCGAAGTGGCGGCAGCGGGTGGCTGCTGAACGGAGGGAGGCAGATGCAGCGGCGGCGGAGGCGGCTGCGGCGGCGGCGGCGGCCCGCGCGCGGGCCTTGGAATCTGAGGCGGCAGCGTTGCGCGACAAGCTGGCGAAGGAAGCGGAGGCTCGGCGGGCGCTAGAGCGGGAGGTGACGCTGCTTCGCTCCGAGGTGAGCCGCGCGCGGGGCGAGTCGGGCTCGCCGGAAGTCACGCCGGGGAAGCGCAGGCCGGGGGAGTTGCTTCCCGCAGGAGGGGGCAGGGGCGGGAGTGGCGGGGGCGGCGGCGGTGGCGGCGGCGGGGGCGGCGGCGGCGGGGGCGGCGGGGTCGCTGACGACGAAAGCTTCGCGACCTTCGAGGGCACGCCCGGCAGCTCGCGCAGCGTCTACGCGTTCAACGCCGTTCTAGACAGCTCGTTCGCGTCAGACACCAGCATGCTCATCGACCGACCACTGCTGATCGGCGATGAACGGCTCGTTTCGACGCCAAGCGCAGCTCAGGCAATCTGGACCGACCGAGCAGAGCAACCAGTACTCGAGGTAGGGCGGTGCAGCTTGACCCTATCAGACCCTTGTTGAAAGTGCCTGGAACTAAGCGCTTGACACTAAATTGTGATGTACTGCTTTCAACTTCTGCTTTCAAATTCAACTTGCGTCGCTACATCGAGGACATTGACTCGCTGACGCTGATGGAGGGGGCCGAGCTGCTATGGGAGAGGGACGAACTGCTGTGGGAGAGGGACGAGCTGCTGAGTTCAGTGGGGCGGGGGGGGCGGGGGGCGCGAGGGGCGCAGGGGGGACGGCTTGGCACGGGGCTGGCGTATCAGTCGCCTGCACGGCGGTCCACGCCGCCGTCCGTCATGTCGCCTCAGGCAGCTAATCCGGGCGCTACGCAGCGTCAGCGGCTGGCCGCGGCGAGGGTGGTGAGGGCGGCGTCGGGCTCGCCGGCGGCTTCACCTCGGACGGCGTCCGGGGCGGGGGCGGGGGCGCGGGCAAGGGCAAGGGCAAGGGCAAGGGCGGGGGCGCGGGCCCAGCGAGGGGCTGGCGGCGGCGACGACTCGGACGAAGACTCGCTCGGCCCAGACGCATGCCTACGTTCGGCGGTGGCGGAGAGGGCGGCGGGGCGTGCCGCGACGGTGACGCCGCCGGGGGGTGTCGATGGTGGTGATGGGAAGATGTCGGCGCTCGTGGCACAGGTGCTGATCGCGGGAGTGGCAGCAGAAATGACGATGCGACGGGGGGGAATCGAGGAACACAGGAGCGGGATATCAGAGTTGAGGGCCAGCAATTTTGCACATTCGGGGGAGGTGGTGAAGGAGGAGGAGGAGGAGGAGGAGGAGCAGGAGGATGTGCAGCCGCCGTGGCCAGCGGTTGACATCTCTGACTCTGAGTCTGACCGGGAGCGGCCTGATGAGCCGGACACTTTCATGCGGTCATCCGGGGCGGAGCGGTCATGGATGGGCACCTTGCGGTTTCCTAATGTCGGCGCCGCCGCCGCCGCCGCCGTAAGGGAGATGTCGCGAGACGAAGAGGAGGACGAGACCCCGCTGCCGCCTCCGCCGCCGCCGCTGCCGCCGCCGCCGCCACGCCAGCTGCCGCCGCCGCCGCCGCCGGCACCGCTGCTGCCGCACATCCCCGCCTCCGCCAACTCGCCGTCTCTCGACACGCCAGCATCCCCTGACACGTCAATCGACGATTCCGACGAAGACTTACCAGGACCCAGTTCTTTCTGGCGGACGGCCAGCGCCAGGAGCAGCGTCGCCGCCGCTGCCGCCGCCGCCGCCGCCTCGGTAGGCCGGTGCAGGTTCACCCTATCAAACCCACGTTGAAAGCGCCTGGAATTAAGCTCTTAGAACTGAAATATGGCAGACTGCTTTCAAAGTTTGCTTTCAAATTCAACTTGCGCCGCTACGACTCGGTGTCTCCGGGTGCGCCGCCGTTGTTTTCACGGATGCCCGCGGCCTCCAGTTCCTCGGAGGCATCTGACGACGACGACGACATACTCGACAGCGAACAGGCGTGGGCGGCAGCCAGGCAGGGGCTTACACTCGTTGTCATTTCGTCTCAACACAAGCGCTTTCGATGGGATAAAGGGTGCATTAAGAGGTTGTTTAGGGGGTGTTCAGGAGGTGTCAGAAATTATGAGGTGGTGATTAGGGTGTATTTTGTGTCAGAATTGGCTCAGGTTGAGCTGAAAAGTGGACGAGTGTAAGCCCCTGCAGCCAGGGCCAGCGCCTTCGTGGCGGGGCGCGAGCGTGCGGTGTTGCAAGACGTCGTCGCCTCGATGCGCCCGAGCACGAGCACGAGGGCGAGGGCGAGCTCCTCTTCTGCTTTTGTTGCGCGGGTGCGGCAAGCCTCCGCGGCGACGGTGGTGCGCGCGGGGTCGGGTGAGGACGGGGACGACGACGTGTTCTATGACGGGCTGGGCGAGGATGAGGAGGCGGCCACCAGCGGTGACAGCGGCGGCGGCGGCGGCGGCGGCGGTGGCGGGGGGGGGTTGTCTGACGACAACGCCGACGACGCAGATCTGCCAGGGCCTGAGTCTTTCATGCGCTCGGCGGCGGCGCAGAGGTCGTGGATGGGAGCGTTGCGTCCTCCCATCGGTGGCGGCGGAGACGGCGGGGACTTGCGCGCGGGTAGCGGGTCTTCCCCGGACACGAGCGGCGCCGTGACCGCCTCCGAGGACGAGGGTGTTGCCAGTTGGAGGCACTGAGGCCGCCCCGGCCGGATTTGGAATCGGCACCCCCCTCTCGGGCATACTATGATAATGTCATATATGTGTTCGTGATATCATAACATGTAGTTTGTTCTGACCCGGAAGCGGTGGTTGTGAGAAATTACGTAATACCAGCAGGTGAATCGCGTTGTGCCGTTAAAGCACGTTCGCGCGACCAGAATATCCGCGAATGTCCGCGTGGGCCTCGGTCGGTGGGGACATGCGGCTCAATCGAGGCCGAGGCGAAAAAAATGATTGACAAGACAGGCAAAGGCAGGATCTGGCCTTGGACCTCACGCAGTCAGGGGGTTCAGGGGGCCCGAGGCGAGAGGAGGAGCCTCGAGAAAACAAAAAACGCGGAGGGAGGGGAAGGGGTGGTGATCGGCCTCGAGCCCCACTAATCATTTGCGTTGGTACCGCGTAGAGCTACTACTGGGCGGACGTCCAATCAATCAGATAGCTTATTATATTTTTACGTAATTATCATAGTCCACCCTCGACTGCAGCAGTCGAGGCGGAGACTCGTCGTTTACAGAGCGGAGCCTCAGAACTTTCACAAACGCTCCTGCCTCTTATACCCCGCGTGAGCACATACGCTCCTCACAACGCACGTGCCCCACACGCCCCCGCCCTCCCCGCCGCCGAGTCGATATGCTATCCATGCCGCGCCTCCGGGCCGCCCCCCTGCTCCTGCTCGTCGTCGGCGCCGCGCTGCTCGCCGCCGTGCCTGCGCTCGCCCAGCTCCCCCCCAACGCCCACGCCGAGCACCGCAACCTGCTCGCGGCGAAGCTGAAGGGCGCGGTCAGCGGCTCGGGGACGGTCAACGTCGCCCCGGGCGGCGCTGAGGGGGCGGCGACTGGCTCGTGCAGCTGGCCAACGAAGCAGAGCCACATCGTGACACACGACGAGCACAACCACGACCGCCGCACCCTGATCGAGACCCCGCTCTCGCCCTTCCTGCAGCCCACGACTTTCATCCGCCTCGCCCTCCTCATCATCAGAAACAACGCCCTCGACAACCCCGCCGCCGGCTTCCTGCAGTCCATCCTCACCACGGAGCTCGCCTACACCCGCTTCTCCAACGTCTTCGCCTCCTTCGCCGCCGCGGTGGTGCAAGACTTCAGCCAGGTAGGGTCTCACCCCGCGCCATATCGCCGCGCGCTCTCTTTCCGTCCCGTCACACTCACCTCGATCACATCACCAGCGGTTCGGGAGTCACGTTTTCGGGGGCTTGGGGGGGTTGGGGGGCGACAAGCGGAGATAGAGACGCTTTTGCGTGTAAACGAGGCACCAGGCTTTCGCCTTGCCCCCCGTGGGGTGGAGGGGCGGGTCCCTTCATCCACTCGCGCCGCCGCCTGGTGCCACCAGCGTCGCGGACGCTGATCACTGTCGGTTCGCCTCGTTTCTGTCGTAAAGGCACTTTTACTTTTGGTCCTTGAGGTGACTTGAGGCGACTTGACCTCCCGATTGCCCAAGGGGCGCTCGGCGCCGCAACCTCTTTGTTTCAGAAAGCTAGCGGTCGAGAGTGTCGAATACTTTTACGAGTTGCGCGAACAGAACATGTCGCATCAATCTGACATTTTTTCAAGTGTACGACGAGTGATGGGACCCCTGGCCTAATCCAATTTTGGTGTTGGAGTGATGGGACCCTTGCCCCGGGGCCTGTCCGACGCGGGCGCCGTTGCTTCCGAGTTTGTCATTGACGGCGAGACGTCCCTGGACGCCTCCCTCACCTCCGAGTTCGTCTACGGCGGCGCGTTCGGCTTCGAGCAGTTCTACGGTAGGGGCTTACACTCGTCCACTTCTCAAGCTCAACCTGAGCCGTTTCTGACACAAAATACACCCTAAACACCCCCGAATACTGCATCATACCCCTTGAGACCTCCTAAACGCCCCGTGAGCAACCCCTAGCTGCACCCCTATCCCATAGAATGCGCTCAAGTTGAGCTGAAAAGTGGACGAGTGTAAGCCCCTGTTCTACGGCGTGGGGTTCGAGATCAGCGGCGACGCCGCCGCCGCCATCCAGCAGTCCCTCCAGCCCTTCATCCCCACCCCGGCGCCAGCGGTAGGGATAAACCCTAAACCCTAAACCCTAAACCTAGGGCGCCGCAGCCGCACCTTCACCCCATACTGACCCCGAGTTGACCGCGCTATATCTCAGCGCTTGAACTTGAAAATATGATGAACCACTTTCGAACTTTGCTTTCAATTTCAACTTGCGGCCCTACAGAGTGGATCCCGCCCGTAAGCTGCTCAACGTGGATGTGGTAGGGGCAGAGGCTGCATGATACTCTTTTCGTAATCCATAATCTACTCATAAATTCCTGATGAAGCTGCAGAGGAGCTGGTATTCCCTGTCAGACACTACTCAAAAACGTTTAACACATTTGCCAACCCTCGATTCTTTGTTACATTCCACCCGCCTGATGTTTCGGATACATTTTCTGCCGGGCCCTAAGAGCCGGAGGCTCCGACCGACGCTGAGGAAAAGATTGAGAGCCGCCGGCGGCTGCTGGCGAGCCACAAGACTGGCAGGACGCTCAGCTCGGTAGGGCACTGCAGGTGGACCCTATCGAATCCAAGTTGAAAGCGCCTGGAACTAAGCGCTTGAACCTAGAAAAATGGTAAACTGTGTTCAATTTTGCTTCAATCTTGCTTTCAAATTCAACTTGCGCCGCTACAGCTCGGAGGAGGCCACGCAGAAGAACTTCCCCGTTGGCGCCACGATGCTGACGCAAGTGCGGGCAGGGGCTCACACTCGTCCACTTGTCAGCTCAACCTGAGCCGTTTCTGACACAAATTACACCCTAACCCACCCCTTATACCCTATAATACCCCCTAAACAATCCCTCAATGCACCCCCTATCCCGCAGAAAGCGCTTACGTTGAGCTGAAAAGTGGACGAGTGTAAGCCCCTGGCTGGGGGTGCCGCTCAAGAACGGGACCGCTGACATCCAGGCCGCGCTCGACATGAACAAGGAGCGGAATCGCCGCAAGCTGCTCCAGGACGAGGTAGGGGCAGATGATGCATGACACTCTTTTCGTTGTCCATGATGCATTCATACATTCCTGAGCAGTTGATTGTCTGAGTTTAATGTCATCCCATGATGCTGCGCGCGTGAATTACCCGGCCCTGGTACCACCCTCGCTTATTGAGTTATTGTCATCACATGATGTGGCGAGCGTCATTTACCACCTGGCATTAGTACCATCCTCGTTGATTGCTGTGAATGAATGTCATGCCTTGACGCGGCGAGCATGATTTAATTTCACCTGGCCCTACACTGAGGGGGAATTCACCCGCACGGAGGCGATCGATCCCATTACGGGCGCCGACATCGGCGGCCTGACCAGCAACTTCCTGAACTCGTTCCCCGCCGCCCTGCCGCAGTCCATCCGCGACCGCCTCATCGCGCAGCTCGAGGAGTTCGTTGTCAACCCTCAGGTGGGGGTCAGCCCATCACTCGCAACCAC
>Ga0307489_10000920_pt1 | contig 18755 bp, 28 predicted proteins | sample SB12metaG_FD_202247 | JGI IMG/M metagenome (GOLD analysis project Ga0307489, IMG submission 202247) | Sea-ice brine microbial communities from Beaufort Sea near Barrow, Alaska, United States - SB 1.2 | ecosystem: Environmental > Aquatic > Marine > Coastal | place: USA: Alaska | collected...
GGTGGATGCGTTTATCGCGATGTTCCCGGCATACTCACGGACGCGCCACTGCAAAAACTGCGCACCACGGCGGACGGCGTCGGTGAAGATGGTGTTCAGTAAGAAAGCTGAATTTCCGTGTCGGCACTTCTCCGTCTTTGTTTCTCGCGCGGCCAGTGCAGCGGGTTTTTTCACTGACACGTTCGCTCGCGGGGCTGGTGGACGCATCCTTCACGACATCCCTCGTGTAGTGTTCCATGGCGGCCACAAAGAGACGGCGCAGTCGGCGCCGGCGCACAGATGGTGCTTGCGGGCTAACAGTCCTGCGTGTGCGGGGACCCTCTGTCTTCATTTCCGTCAATTTGTTGTTTTTCGCACAATCGAATGAGGGACAATCTTTGTCACGCCATCATGCGTACCAGCGAAGCGCCCGCCACCCGTAGGCGATGGACGCTGTTAACAGGACGGTCACGATTATTCCTCGCGAGCGGGCCACGAAAGAACTTGCGCCCAGCTGCGCACAACGCGCGCAGGCGCGAGGAGAAGATGGTGTGTTGTCGTCGATATCGACTTCTCAGAGTACGTCAGCAGAGCTTTTGGTTCTGGGCCGACAGGACACCATCTGTGGCGGCGCCATACGCCGTTTTTGCGAAGGCGCGCCAGTGAGTAACATACCGGGGACCCGTCACAAAAGCGTCCACCGCATCGCGAGCGCGCGCTTCCGTCCAAAGAACGGCGCGCCTGGCGTCGACGAGTGCAACATCACCACAATCAGTTGCTCACGTGCTATTGCCCTATTACTCAATTGCGAAACTGATATCGCAAACGGCAGTCCTTATACTTCGTACTGCGCAGATCCGGTGGGGTCCTTATCATGTCCCCCAACGGATTCCCCTGCTCGTTCGGACTCCATCTCGTCCACAGTTTGACAGTCCTGTCGCTCATTCTGTGGAGCACGGCGCTCGTGACTATGCTGTTGTCGGCGCCCTGTGCTACGCCCGTCCGTAGCACGATGCTGCGCCAGATGTGTGCTCGGGCGGCGCATCTCCCTGCGCGCGCCGCCGCCGCCGCCGCGTCGCCCGGCGTCGCCCACGCCCGCCGTCAGTCCTTTGTAGCGCCCACCGCGTTCACCTCGAGGGTGGCTGGGAATGGCAGCCGACTGAGCGGCGCCGCCGCCGCGTCTTGCCCTGCCGCCGCGCGCCGGCACCACCCGCGTGTGCGGCCCTGGGGCTCGGGCCCCGCGGCGGCGCGCGGCAACGGCGGGCGGAGCGCGGGCCAAAAGTCCGCGGGCCCCATGTTCCCGATTCCCAACGCCGCCGTCGACGCCGTCGCCTCCGACTCCGCCGACGATGAGTCCGCGCCCCCCGCGCCTGACGCCGCCTCCTCCGACGGCGCCGGCGCCGACGCTCCGAGGCAGATGACTCCCGAGGAGGTGCTCGCCAGCGTCCCCAGCATTTGCCCCGGCTGCGGCGTCGGCCTGCAGTGCAACGACAAGAACATGCCGGCAGGGCCCCACACCAGCTCGCTCAACCGTCGTCAATCACATCGCAGCTGTGGTCTGCCCTGGTGCGTCCCTCGTCCCTTCTCCTCTGTGCCTTGCCCCCCTCTGACGGCGTCATGACACCGCTCTACAAACAGGGGACTTACGGTGAGACGGGAACGAGTGCCCCGAGGCCACAGATATTGCTCGCCACGACACAGTGCCATTTGGCTCAACAGGTGAGGGTTTAAAACGCGGTGAATGACACGGCGAGCAATATCTGCCAGTCCCCCTGCCTGCCGGGCTTCTTCGTCGTCCCGGAGCGCCTCATGAAACCCAAGAACCGCCACGTCGATGAATTCGACGATTACGCCGCACTCAACGCCGAGTTGGCGGCTGCAGCGCACGGCGCGGGGCAAATAGGCGGCGACGACGACGACGAGGACGAGGACGGCGACGGCGAGTACCCGCCCGTGAACGATGGGCGCAGCATCGAGAGTAGCAACATCCGCGACATCGGCGAAGAGGAGTGGGACACATACGCGTTGGGGGACGACTTCGACGACGGGCTGGGTCTCGACCTCGACGACCTAGAGGATGACGGCGATGGCGACGACGATTCGTTGTGGGGCCCGCCCGAGGCATCGCGGGGCGAAGCGGGCGGCGGCGGCGGCGCGGACGAGGACGGCGTGATGGGCAGGGGCTTACACTCATACACTTTTCAGGTCAACCTGAGCCGTTTCTGACACAAGATACACCCTGAACACCTCATGTTATCCCCTGCCACCCCCTACCTCGTACACTCCCCCTAAACAACCCCTCAATGCACCCCCTTTCCCACAGAAAGCGCTTACGTTGAGCCGGAAGGCGGACAAGTGTAAGCCCCTGGTGATGGGCGCGTTGGACGCCATGTTCGACGACCCCGAGGTACATCGGTGCAACCCGAAACCACTTCAACCCGTGTCGAAACCGCCTGGTTTAAGCGCTTGAGGCTAACATGCGAGGCCACTGCTTTCAAGTTTCGCTTTCAATGTCAACATGCGGCACTACCCCAAGGATGAGGGAGACGCGCGGCGGCAGGAGCGGGAGGCTGCCCGCAAGGTAGGGCGGTTCAGGTTGACCCTATGAAACCCAATTTGAAACCGCTTGCAAATAATCGCTCAAAACTAAAGTTTGATGTACTGCTTTCAAATTCTGCTTTCGAATTCAACTTGCGCCGCTACAGCAAGGAGCGCGCCAACAGCCCCACATCCGTAGGGCCTGGCGTGAATCGCTCGCCACGTCATTCTGCGCACTTTGAACCCTCGTCTGTTGAGTTCACGGCAATCTATGACGCGGCGAGCAATGTCTGCCAGGTCACGGCATACTATGCACTTTGAACCCTTGCTTCTTGAGTTCAACGGCAACCTGTGACGTGGCGAGCACCGTCCGGGTGAGTCCGTACACCCGGGTGACGTGCGCGCGGTGCTACTCGCTGCGCACTTCCGGCAAGGTGAAGAACGCCGCGGCGGAGACACTGATGCCGTCGTTCGACTTTGGGCGGGTGGTGGGCACCCGTCTGGCGCGCCTCGGCCGCCCGGGCGCCGCCGTGGCAGGGGGTGTGCTCAGAACAACCTCTCCACCGCTGAATCTCCTCCCCATTCACTGTACACTCCGCGCGTCTGTATGAGCATTCACACTTTAGGTCAGCCATGCTCAAGCCGTGGCAGGGGGGTTGCTGCAACAGCCACTCCACCGACATTCATTCCACCCCTGTCCTCTGCAGGTCTGTATGAGCATTCACACGCAAAGTAAGCCGTGCTCCTACCTCGGTCGAGTGCTTGTTCTGAATGACCCTCCGCCGTGGTGCTGCTGCTGGTGGATGTGGTGGACTTCGATGGTGGGGACTGATCAATAGTGCTCGCCACGTCATCAAACGCATTTCAAACCCTCATTCCTTGAATTGAATGGCATCCTATGACGTGGTGAGCACTATCCATCGCTCGCCACGTCACCCAACGCGCTTCGAACCCTCGTTTCTTGAATCAAACGGCATCCTATGATGTGGCGAGCACTATCCATCAGTCCGTATTCGACGGGTCGTTCCCGGTGGACGCCGTGGACTTCATCCACCCGTACATGATGAAGGGAACCGTGGACGTGCTCCTGGTGGCTACCAAGGTTGATTTGCTGCCGACGCAGTGCACGCGCAATCGGGTGGCGCAGTTCGTGCGCCGCCGCGCCAAGACGTTCGGCAGGGGCTTCCACTCGTCCCCTCGTCCACTTCTCAGCTCAAGCTGAGCCGTTTTGGTCACCGAAACCACACAAAGTGTCCCGCAAAAGTGCTTACGGTGAGCTGAAAAGCTGACGAATGTAAGCCCTAAACCCTAAAACCTAATTTTTAACCTTAAACCCTAAACCATAGAGCCCCTGACATTCGGGCTGGAGCGCGCGGCGGGCGTGCACCTGGTGTCCGCGCACACCGGCATGGTAGGGCGGCGCAGGTTGACCCATTTGAAACCCTTGTTGAAAGCACCTGGGTTTAGCGATTGAAGCTCAAATGTGATGAACCGCTTTCACACTTTGCTTTAAACTCGAATTGCGCCGCTACAGCATGGGCGTCGACCTCCTGTCCCAGCAGCTGGAGGTCATGTTGGACGTGGCAGGGGGGTCATTCAGAACAACCACTCGATCCACGTTGAGTCTCCTCCTCCTCCGTACACTCCGCGCGTCTGTATGAGCATTTACCCTGAAGGTAAGCCGTGCTCCGACGTCGTTCGAGTGCTGGTTGTCGCTGACCCTGCTGCCGGGGCAAGGAGGTGTGGGTGGTCGGGTCGCAGAACGCGGGTAGGGACTGATGGTTAGTGCTCGCCACGTCATCAAACGCATTTCGAATCCTCGTTTCTGGAGTTAAACGACACTCTATGACGTGGCAAGCATTATGCACCATTCCCGAAACGCGGGCAAGAGCTCCCTGATCAACCGCCTCAGCAAAAAGTACGGGGGCCCGGGCAGGGGAGACTGATGAGAACAACCACCTGACCAGCGTTTGAATCTCCACCTCCTCTTCATGCTCCGCTCGTCTCTATGAACGTTTACCCTGAAGGTAACCGGTATAAAGCCATGCTCCAATCTTGGTTCGAGTGCATGACCCCTAACCGCTCACCCCCAACCCCCAACCCCTAAACCCTAACCCCTGACCCCTACACCCCCATGTCCTGAATGGCCCTAGACCCTGAACCTTAAACCTAACCCCTAAACCCTACACCCGCATGTCCTGAATGGCCCTAAACCCTAAACCCTAAACCGTAAACCCTACACCCGCATGTTCTGAATGGCCCTGGTGGTTGGCGAGAAGGACGGCGGGCCAATCGCGTCGCACCTGCCGGGCACCACACTGGGGGTGGTGAAGCTGCCCAGCCTGCTGCCCAACGGCTCCGTAGGGCGGCGCAGGTTGAACCCATGAAAACCGTGTTGAAAGCACCTACAACTAAGCGCTTCAAACTAAACGTGATGAAGCGATCGAAATGTTTGCTTTGAAATTCAACTTGGGCCACTACAGCTCGGACGTGTACGATACACCGGGTCTGCTGCAGCCCTTCCAGGCGCGGGGGGTGTTGAGGACAACCACTCCACCGACGGTGAATCTCCTCCTCCTCCTCCCCTGTATACTCCGCGCGTCTGTATGAACCGGGACTTATTGATGACAAGCACTCGACCGACTTTGAATCACTACTCCTCTTCCGCGTGTCTGTATGAGCAATTACTGTTCAGGTATGTCGTGCTCTGATCTCGGTCAAGTGCTTGTCTCAATGACCCGTCTGACACATTCACCCTGAAAGTTAGTCGTGCTCCGATCTCGGTCGAGTGCTTCTTCTCAATGACCCGTCTGGCACATTCACCTTGAAGATTAGTCACGCTCCGACCTCGGTCGAGGGCTTGTTCTCAATGACCCTTCTGCCACTGTCACCCTGAAGTTAAGCCGTGCTCCGATGTCGGTCAAGTGCTTGTACTCTATGGCCCTGCTGCCAGGTGGTGTCGCGGCTGAACAACGAGGAGGCGCGGATGGTGCTCCCCCGCAAGCGGCAGGGGCTTCCACTCGTCCACTTTTCGGCTCAACCTGAGCCGTTGTCATCATTGGAACCACTTAACGTATCCCACAGAAAGTGTTAACGTTGAGCTGAAAAGTGCACGAGAGTCAGCCCCTGGCAAGCGGCTGACGCCCCGCACCTACCGCGCCGAGATTGGCAGCACAATCCACATCGGCGCCCTGGCACGGGGGTTATTGCGAATAAGCACTCGACCGATGTTGAATCGGTGAACCGAGCCCGCGCGTCTGTATGAGCAAAGCAATCACTCTGAGGGTAAAACATGTTCTGATCTGGATCCAGTGCTTGTTCTCACTGACCGACGTTGGATCAACGAAGCGAGCTTGCGCGTCTGGAAGGGCAATCACGCTGAAGGCAAGTGATGTTGTGATATCGGTCGAGTGCTTGTTGTCAATGACCCTCCTGCGAGGCCCGCATCGACATCCTGGACGGCCCGCAGCGCACGCTCTACCTCACTGTGTGGTATGGACTGATGCACCCCGCTCGCCACGTCATCAATCGCATTACGAACCCTCGTTTCTTGAGTGAGATGGCATCCTCCGACGTGGCGAGCACAATCCATCAGCCCCACCCTAAACCCTAAACCCTAAACCCTAAACCTCGCACCATCCATCAGTCCCTGCCGGGAGGGCGTCGGGCGACATCCCCACGCACTACATGACTAAGTCCCAGGACAGAGCCGAGCAGTTTTTCGAGAAACACGCCGGGGAGAAGCTGGCTCCGCCCATCGGGAAGGAGCGCGTGGGGCAGCTGGGTAAGTGGCAGGGAGGTCATTGAAAACAACGACTCGACCGACGTCAAATCGAACGGAAACGTCGGCACGTCTGTATGAGCATTCACCCTGAAGAAGGTCATAATCAGATGTGGTTCGAGTCACGTTGGCACGTCTGTATGGGCATTCACCCTGAAGGAGGTCATAATCCGATGTGGTTCGAGTCACGTCGGCACGTCTGTATGGGCATTCACTCTGAAGGAGGTCATAATTCGAGATGGTTTGAGTCGTTGTTGTCAATGACCCTGCTGCGCGGGGGTTCCGCACGGTGAGCGTGTTCGGCGAGGCGTGGGACAAGAGCGCGCGGGACATATCCATCGGCGGCAGGAGCTTACAAACCCTAAAACCCTAAACCCTAAACCCTGGACCCTAAACCCTAAACCTAAACACTCAACCCTAAACCTTAAACCCTAAACCCTTGTCCACTTCTCAGCTCAACCTGAGCTGTTATTGTCACTGACAGACTGAAACCTCCCAACGCTCTTATAAACAGTGCTTATGTTGATCCGAAAGTGGACGAGAGTAAGCCCCTGATCGGCGGGTTGGGATGGGTGGGTGTGGGGGTGACCGGCAACGCGTCGTTCCGAGTGTGGACGCACGAGGGGGTGCAGGTAGAGACGCGGGAGAGCCTGGTTCCTGACATGGCAGGGCGGTACAGGTTGCAACGTTGACACCCATGGAACCCCGTGTCCAAGGTGCCTGGGAGCAGTGCTTGGTACTAACATGTGACAAACTGCTGTCAAATTTTGCTGTCAATTTCAACCTGCGCCTCTACAACGTGGCGCGGGGCTTCAACTCGCCAGGGTTCTCCTTCGAGAACGTGGGCGGCGGCAGCGCCAGCGCCAAGAAGCGGCCGAGCAAGCGGATCGCGCGCCCCAGCCGGGGGGGGAAGAAATGATGACGCGACGTGCCAAGCGTAGCCGGGGTGAAGAGTGATGACGTGCGAAGCAGCTTTCGTTATTTTGGATCGTGTTGCCTTGCTAGCTAGCACTAGGAGAACATGATTATGCGTGATGATTTCGCTTCGTCGATGCGATGCGTCTACCTCGTAGCATTTGAGCCGAGAAGGGAACCGGTGTTCTGGTGCAAGGCCCTCTGCCTCTTTGTACAAGCGGCACCACCACCCGTCCACATCCACTAAAAAGAAACCCTATCCGAAACCCTGTGATTAACCCTAAACCTGAAACCGACCCGGAGCAACAGAAAAAACACGAAACGTGGCAACATAGGCACCCTCTGACCTATCGCCAAACCCAGCCCTGCCCCGCGCTGGCTCAGCCCATTACTGTGACGCGCCCGACGAAGCAGCACCGCCCGCCTCAGCCTTCGCGGCCGTTTCACCGCCTGCGAGCCGCTAAGGGGCCGCGCACGTCACAGCCCCGTGTCCACACAGCCCATTCTATAAACTCAGGGAACACAGAGGAAATAGGATTCGCGATGCTGCTCACGAAGGTGCTCGGGCGGGTGGCACGCTCCCCGAGCGCGGCGGGGCAGGGCCTGGGGCAAATGGATATTGCACTCCACGTCCCACGATGCCGTCAAACTCGAGACGCGAGGGTTCAAAGTGCGTTTGATGACGTGGCGAGCTATCCATATCCATCAGGCCCTACTACGGGGGGAGGGGTAATCCGCGGCGGCGCCGTGGCAGCCCCCGGGGTTGGCGCGCTGGGGCTGGCCGGGGTGGGCGCCCCACTCGGGGCCGCGGGGGTTGCCCCCTCCGCCCCTGCGTCCTCGTCCTCAGGCGCGTCGCGCGCTTTCGCGGCGGAGGCAAGTGGCGCCACCGTCCCCGCCGCAACCGCCGCCCCGGGCATTTCCGAGTTTCGCAATAAGCTGGCGTCCGGGCCCGGCTTTGGCGACTTCGTGAGCGGGCACGAGCTGCCCGGCAGGGGGGTTTGTGAGAACAAAGACTCAAACCTACAACGGAGCACCACTCACCTTCAGGATGAATGCTCGTTACAGACGCGCAGACTCGCTTCGTGGTGGCCAGAACGGCCCATCAGCATGAACCTACGCTCGGTTGTGGTTTTTCGCCCATCTCATCTAATCTAACGTTGGTTGAGCCGTGTTCACAATGACCCTGCTGCCTGGCGCCGCGTACTCCCTGGCCGCGCCCGCCTCGCTCAAAGACAAGACCATTCGCAAGCCCGAGTGGATGAAGCGCACGATCCCGGGCGGTGAGAAATACACGATGATCAAAGCCAAGCTGCGGGAGCTGAAGCTATCGACGGTGTGCGAGGAGGCGAAGTGCCCCAACATCGGCGAGTGCTGGGGCGGCGGCGACGGCAAGACGGCCACGGCCACCATCATGATCATGGGTGACACCTGTACACGCGGCTGCCGGTAGGCCCCGACACTCCATAACTTCCACTTCTGGACTTGACGTGACTTGAGCATCTTTTCAGGGATATGTTGGGTGGTCTCAGCGATTCTAGTGACATGAAACGGCTCAGGTTGAGTCGAGGAGTGGAGGAGAGGAAGGCCCTGGGTGGTTTCAGTGATTTTTGTGACGCAAAGCGGCTGACGTTGAGTTGAGAAGTGGAGGGGATGAAGGCCCTGGGTGCGGGTTCTGCGCGGTGAAGACGTCGCGCTCGCCGCCGCCGCTGGACGTGGACGAGCCCGCCAACGTGGGCAAGGCCATCGCGGCGTGGGGGCTCGACTACGTCGTGCTCACCTCGGCGGGGCCGCAACACTCCAACACGCCGTCGCCTCAACTTCAGCCGTCTTTGTCACTGACATCATCGAAAGTATCCTATATCAAAATTGAAAGCAGTTTATCATATCTCAGCTTTAAGCGCTTAGTTCCAGGCGCCTTCCATGTGGGTTAAATAGGGACAACCTGCACCGCCCTGCTACAGCATATTTGCTGACGTTGAGCTGAAATGTGGAGGAGTGTTGCGCCCCTGCACCTAGGTGGACCGCGACGACCTGCCCGACCAGGGCGCGGGGCACATCGCGTCCACCGTGCATAACCTGAAGGCGGTGGCCCCCGACATCCTCGTGGAGGCAGGGGCTTACACTCGTCCACTTTTTGGCTCAACGTAAGCGCTTTCTGTGGCATAGGGGTTGCATCTACCAATTGTTTAGGGGGGTGTTTAGGAGGTGATAGGGGGTATTAGTGGGTGTTAAGGGTGTATTTCCGGTCACAAACGTCTCAGGTTGAGCTGAAAAGTGAACGAGTGTAAGCCCCTGGGCGGAGGTGCTGTCGCCCGACTTCAGCGGCAACACCGAGCACGTGCGCCAGGTGGCCACCTCGGGCTTGGCAGGGGGGTCATTGAGAACGAGCCCCGAGCCCTCGACGACGTTGAATCGACGAATTGAGTCCGCGCGTCTGTGTGAGCATTCAGCAGTATAAGGCTTCAGTAAGTCGTGTTCCAATGCTGACTCGAGTGCTGGTTCTGTATGACCCTTCCGCTTGGACGTGTTCGCGCACAACGTGGAGACGGCAGGGACCTACACTCGTCCACTTCTCAGCTCAACCTGAGCCGTTCTGATTACTGAGACCACCCAACGCATCCCACAAAAAGTGCTGACGTCACGCTGAAAAGCCGGGGAGTGTCAGCCCTTGGTAGACGGTGCCGGAGCTGCAGAGCCAGGTGCGCGACCGCCGCGCCAACTGGAAGCAGTCTTTGGTTGTGCTGCGAGAGGCCAAGGCGGCGGGCGTGCAGATCACGAAGACGTCCATCATGCTGGGGCTGGTAGGGTGCTGCAGGCTGACAGTATCAAAACCCGTGTTGAAAGCGCCTATGGTTTCAGCGCTCGAAGCCACAATATGATGAAACGCTTTCAAAACTTTGCTTTCAATTTCGAGTTGCGGCGCTACAGCAAGGGTGAGACGCGCGAGCAGCTGGTCAGCGCCATGCGTGAGCTGCGCGACTCCGGCGTCGACGTGGCAGGGGGGTCATTGAGAACAAGCACTGCACCCACGTTGAATGAATTCAATCTCCTCCTCCTCCTCCGCGTCCCTGTATGAGCGTTCACCCTGAAGGTGAGCCATGCGGGCTATTCCAATCTCGGTTGGAGTGCATGTTCTGAATGGCCCTGCTGCGTGGTGACCTTCGGGCAGTACATGCGCCCCACCAAGAAGCACATCGCCGTGGTGGAGTACATCACACCCGAGGCAGGGGCCTTCACTCGTCCACTTCTCAGGGCGGCATAACCCGTTTTGGTCATTGCAACCACCCAATGCATCGCACACAAAGTGCTTATGTTGAGCTGAAAAGCGATGAGCGTAAGCCCCTGGGCTAAGGCTTTCGACATGTACAAGGTGATCGCGGAGGATATGGGGTTCCTGTACTGTGCGTCGGGGCCTATGGCAGGGGGGCTGTTGAGAACGAGCACTCGAACGACGTTGAATCTCCTCCTCCTCCTCCTACTCCTCCTCCTCCTCCTGCTCCTCCTGCTCCTCCTCCTCCTCCTCCTCCTTCTCCTCCTCCGTGTACTGCGCGCGTCTGTATGATCATTCACCCTGAAGGTTGGTCATATTCCGATCTCGGTCTCGTGGTTGGCCCTGCTGCCCGGTGCGGTCGAGCTACCGCGCGGGGGAGTACTTTCTGGAGAACGTGTTGAAGCAAAAGAAGATTGCGGCGGCGGCGGAGGCGGCGGCGGCGGCGAATGGGGGGGTGACGATGACGGCTTGAGAGCTTCAAAATCCTGTGTACTATTATGGTTTTTGGGGGGCAAATGCTAATTCAAATCGCCAGACCATTTCTTGTGGACGGGGTTTGGTTTGACGCTCACCACATGACCCTTGGGATTAAATTTCGTTTTCATTGCAGGTTTAACGAGCCTCAGGGCTCGATGAACGTCAGTACGGAAATATGCTTTTGGGGGGTCAATACAAAGTCACAAAACCAGGCGTTGTTTATATACAGTATTTATCTCTCGCGAACTCGCGTCGTGGAAAGGAACGCGTGCACGCATTTGCTCTCAAGTATGGTCCTGTCAAGTGCATACAAGATATTGTCATCGCGCGTGCAGTTCAGCTCGCGAGCAGACTGCTGATGCTGAAGTTATTAAATGGATAGATACATTGATGTACAAGGAGTAGTCTATTTCACGGCAGCCTGGGGCGAGCCGGGGTGCCACCGAGACCTGCTGCGGCGGTGCGGACCTGCGCGCGACTGAGGCGAGCTTCGGTGACGCCCCTCGAGGTTGGTCGCATATGGATGGCTGCGGCGGGGGCTGCGGCGGGGGCGGGGGCGGCAGGGGCTGGGGCAATGGAGGGGGCTGGGGCTGGGGCTGGGTCTTGGACTGGAGCTTGGGCTGGGGCAGGGCCGAGGGCGGCGAGGCCGGCGGCGTCGTAGAGGAGGGGTGTCCCGTCGGTGTACACTCGCCTCGTCGACACGTCTTGTACGACTGACGCCGCTCCCAACGCCGCCGCAACCTCCTCAACGCTCACAGCCTGCTCAAATTTATCCGCCGCCGCTGCCGCCGCAGCCACAACCTCCAGAACCGCCGCTGCAACCACCACCTCCTCCTCCTCGTCCTCCACCACTACTACCTCCTCTTCCTCCTCCTCCTGCTCTACCTCCTCCTTCTCCGCCGCCGCATCCCAATCCCGCTCCAGCAACATCTGAGGCTCCTCCTCCTCCTCCTCCTCCTCCACCTCCTCCTCCTCCTCCTCTGTCGCCGGCGCCGCAGCCAACACCAGCGGTTGCACCCCTCCTCGCACCCCTCGCTCCGACCCCGGCACTGCCTCCCGCCGCTCCGACCCCGCCAACCAGGGGCTTACACTCGTCCAACTGTCGGCATGACATGAGCACTTTTTGAGGATTACATTGGGTGGTTTGAGCGGTTCCAGTGACCACATACGGCTTAGAGGTTGAGGTGAGAAGTGATAAGGTGCAAGGCCCTGCCGGCGGCGCCTCCAGCCTGCGCCCGAGCACACCGATCCGCCTCTCCTTCTCCAACAGCAGTAGACGCAGGTACTGCAGCTCCTTCGCGCAGGGACCCGCCGCAGATGACTCTGGTTAGCAAAGCATTCCACAACACGCAAACTGTTCCACACACAAACCGTTCCACACATAAACCGTTCCACGCACAAACCGTTGCATGCTGACTGCCATCGCCGCATTCTGTGCCAGCCTGGCAGTCTCTGCTTTGTCAGCTCACCAACATCGCCACGTGACAAGCTGACAAGCTGACAACCTTCATACCTTCTTTTGTCTGTGTTTGATTTATTCACGTGAACTTTGCATTCCAAAGTGACGGCCTGACCTGCGCTTGAAACCTCGTGACCTTCTCCAGCGCGTCCAGGCCGCGCGGCGTCGCCGGCGCCGGCGTCTGCGGCAACGCAGTCGGCGGCAGCGAGGAGGCCGGGGGTTGCTCCGCGTGCGGCGCCTTGGACGCTTGGGAGGGCAGCCACCCCTGAGCCTCCAAAGCGTCCTCCCAAGCATCCTTCCTCGGCGTGTTCTTCGCAGAGTCCATGTCAATGCCCCTACTGCACTCCACACTGCCGTAACTGCACTCCGAGCCCACGTCCTCCCCCCCTGCCCCCGCCCCCACCCCCGCCCCTGCCCCCGCCGCCCCCGCCCCCGCCGCATCCTTGCCCTTGAGCGACGAGGTATGACCCCTCGAAACGCCTCCAGCCGCCGCCTCCAGCTGTGCGAGACGCGCCAGCGCCTGGTCCCTCTCCCGCACCAGCCTCTCCACCTCCTCCACCACCGCCGCGGGCAACGCCTCACCCTTCTCGCTCACCGCCCGCGCCAGCTCCAGCATCGCCCGCCACTAGTGCCTGACAGATGCTGCTGCTGCTCGCCACGTCAACCAACGCACTTAAACCCCTCGTACCTTGACTACGAGTAATTCGTGGGAAGCAGAGCAATTTGAATTGCCAGGCCCTACCCGCAGCGCGCGCTTGGTGGGGGTGCTGAATGGCGAGCGCCGCGGCCGCCCGCGCCGGTCGTCCGCATCCTCGCCGCCGCCGCCGCCGCCGCCGTCGCCGCCGCCGAAGAAATCCCTCGCCGCTGCCAGTAGGAAAGGCGCAGCAACCAGCAGCCCGATGTGGGCTTGACTGCACACCATTAGCCAAGGGCTTACACTCGTTCACGTGTCGAGCTCAACTTGAGCAGCTTCGGGACACATCCATGGGCTTCAGTTGGGTCATACGGGGGACAATGACAGCTCAATTTGAGCGAACATGGGAACGAGTGGCAGACCCTGCCAGTTCCCGCCCCGCACCCAGCATTCCCACTACGCCTCCTCCGCGGCCTGGAATGTTGCGCGGGAACGTGGCGTATGAGGAGGCGAGCGCGTCCCCCGGGGGCTTGACATAGCGCACGGCGGAGGAGATGGGGATGGGGACGGCGGCCGCGGGCGACGACTGCACCCCAGGCGCCACGGCGGCCTCCGCCTCCGCCTCGGCGTCGCCCGCAGCTCGCGCCTCCGCCGTCTTGCTAATAATGGGTTTCACGGGGCGTTTTATACCAGTGCCCCAATTGCCCCTGCTGTGCCAGTAGGCCTGGTGGACGGCAACCCCGCCCGCGGCGCCGCCGAGGGCCCACTTGCCTGACGCACCGCCCGCCAAGAAAGAGGCCATGTATCCCGGCGAGTGCCGGCGGGGGGTTCGTGGGCGAACCCTTGAGTGGGTGCGGCGTGGCGAAGCGATTCTTGCATCTTTTATACAGCTGTGCTCCTTTTTGCGGGTGGCGGGGTAGGCACCTCGTTCGAAGGCCATTTTTCCACTACCCGAGCGCGCCTTCTCCGTTACACCTCCTGCACGCACATCCGAACACCGGCTCGCGGGGAGACATACACCTTCTGCAATCCACCACCCCCCCAACCCCCAGACCTGGCGGCGGCGGTGTCAGACAATACCCGCGCCCGTCGCTCCACACCGTCAGAAAGCAGACGACTTGCAATTTGCGCTCCAGCACTCCAGACGGCGGGCGCCGGCGCAGCTCCCGTCCGCGCGCGACGTCGGCTTCGCGGGCCCCAGCAGCAGTCCTCTTGCTTTCAGTGATTCCCTGACTGCAGAAGGGCGAGGAACTCAAGGTTGGGCCTGGCGATACTATACTACTCGCCGCGTCATCGGATACCAGTAAAAACTCAAGAACGAGGGTTCAAATGGATGGAGGAGGCGCCCGACGAGGCTGGCAAGTGTGTCAGGCACTGGTGCGGGTAGGGACACCATCGCATGGGAGGTGAGTCGGGCGGCGCGCCCACCACCACCAAGCTCGTCGTCACCGCCGCCGTGGTGGGAGCAGGGGCGCTGGCATACTACCGCTACACCAATAAGCTGTATTCATTTAACGCCGAGACGAAGAGCGACGACGCGATGGAGGCAGCGGCGGCGGCGGGGGCTCACACACACACGGAGGCGTTTCCGGCTGCCGCCGCCGCCGCCACCCCTACCGGCACATCATTAGCGGGCAATGCGGCAGGCCCTCTACCGCCGAGAACGATGGAGGAGCTCAAGTCGCTGACGATGGAGGAGCTCAAGTCGCTGACGGTGGAGGAGCTCAAGTCGCTGGACGCCCAGATGTCACGTCACGCGTCCTCCCACGACGGAGAGAACGTCGCCGCCGTGGAGCAGCGCGTGACAGACGTGGTGCTGCGCACCTCCGCGACCGCGCCCGCGCGCGCCGCCCTCGCCGCCGCCGACGCCGCTAAGGCGGGATGGCGCTGGATGACAGTATCAAAACCCGCGTTGAAATCGTGCCTGCTCTTCTCAGCGCTTGAAAGTACGTAACATGTGATGAACTGCTTTCAAACGTTGGTTTCAATTTCAACTTGCGCCGCTACACCAAGGCGCGTGGGAACACGGCGTTCACGAGCGGCGCGTTGGCCGCCGCCGCCGCCGCGTACGCCGAAGCCCTGGTAGGACGGTGCAGGTTGACCACGAGTTTAACCCGAGTTGAAAGCGCGCCTGGTTTCAGCTTATGAAACTAACATGGGATGAACCGCTTTATACAGAAATGCTTTCAATTTCAACTTGCGCCGCTACACCCTGGTAGCCGTCGACCCCGCGGGCCCCGCCACTCGGGAGCCTACAACGAGCTACGCCGTCGAGTGCGCGCGCCTGACCATCCTCGCCAACGCGGCGCAGTGCGCGCTGAAGAATCCTGCACAAGGACCATCCGCCGCGGCCGACTTCTGCGCGGTCGCGCGGGGGCTCAGCGTCATCGCGGCCAAGCCGGAGCTGTTCCGCAAGGTGCTGGTCCGGCCTAACGAATAATTCCCGCCACGTCATCATCCACATTCTTCGACCCTCGGTTCTTGATTTATTTTGCATCCTATGACATGGCGTACTCGAGCGTTATCCGTCAGGCCCTAGGTGCGGATGCGCGCCGTCGCGGCGCACGAGGCCAACGGCAACGACGATGCGGCGCTCACGGTGGCGGCCGAGGCGCAGCTGCGCGGCATCGGTTCTGTGGAGTTCGACGCTGTGCAGCGCAAGCACGAGCAGTGCAAGCAGGGCGCCTTGCGTGAGGGCATCACGATGGGCAGTTTCATCGTTTTCGCGATGCGCGAAAGCGCGAAGGCGGAGAGCCTGGTCAAAATGCGGTGGTTTCTTCAGAGCGGCAACCTGCCGCACGTGGACCGCCGTGACGAGGTGGGCAACAACGTGCTCTGGGGCGTGCTCGCTGGGATAACATCCAGCGCCGAGGTGCCGGTTGATCGCAACTATAATCCTGATGGCGAGGCCTGCATGCCGATGTTGGCGATGCTGCTCCAGGCCGGCGCCGACCCAAACCAGCGCTACGAGAACGGGCAGACCCCACTGATGTGGGCGGCAGGGTCGGGTTATGCCACGGCGGTGGCGGCGGTGCTGGGTGCCGGCGGCCGCGTCGATGCCGCGAACGATCAGGGCAAGACGGCGTTGCACGTGGCGTGCTCGACGGGCGGCGGCGATGGCGGCAAGAGTGGTGAGGCGAACGTGTTGGGTGTTGTGCGCGCGCTTCTTGACGCCGGCGCGGACCCTTCGCTGCAAGACGCAACAGGGCAGACGCCGCTGATGTTGGTGGCGGTGAGAGGGATGTGTGGCGTGGCGGTGGAGCTTCTGCGGGAGCGCCGGGGCGGGGCAAAGTTACTGCGGCAGCGCAGCATGCGTGGCATGTCAGCCATCATGATTGGCCACCGGGCGCAGAAGAGCGAGGTATGGCCCGGCATAAATAATTCAAAGCTTCAAAATGTCCTTCGACACCTCTGCCAACCATGGTCGCTTGAGTTGATTAATACGCCACACGCCTTGATGTTTTGAGAATTTTCTGCTGGGGCCCCACAGTAAGATGGTGGCTGACCTCGTGGCCGCAGCTACGACGGCGGGGGGCGACGTGGCGGCGGAGGCGATGCAGGACAATACGATGATGCGGTGGGTTGCGGCGCGCCAAACCATGGGGAAAGCGAACAGCGATGCGATTGACCGTCATACGTCGGGGTCGGCGCATTCGGAGGCGAAAGCAGGGGATGACGAGGGACACGCGGAGATGGATCGAGCGGTGGCCGGGGCGTGGCTCGAGTCGTGCGGGTTCGGTGCGCTGCCCGCGGGGAAGTCGGCAGGTGGCCTCGACGGGGCGCAGGCGGCGCATAACCAACATGGTGACGTGTACGGCGCCATTCACCGCCACATCACGGACATCATGCCGGCGGTGGTGCTCAAGACGTTCGACCCGGTCTCGTCGCCACCTACCGATGCCGAGTGTGGGCTGCTGTGGTTCTACGCTTATAGGGGCAATGCGAACGAGCAGGGCGGCAAGGACCTGGTCACGTGGGACTACGGCGGCGTGCAGGCAGCTGACATGGGAACTGGCATGCAATCTTTGGTGCTTGAGCCCCTGCAGCACTGCTTCGCGTTTGCCGTGCCGAGCACACCCGCGCTGGATGCCATCGCGGGGCTGGGCTGCCCGGTGGTGGAGCTGGGAGCGGGCACCGGGTACTGGGCCGCGCTGTTGCAGGGGCGCGGGGTGGACGTGCTGCCCCTCGACCACAGCCCCCCCACGCCGACCGCCCTCAACTCCAGCTCCAATGTGTTTTTCCACGGCACCTTCACGGCCGTTTCGGCGGGGTGCCCGGCCGACCTGGCCGCGCATTCCGACCGCGCGCTGATGCTCTGCTGGCCGTACAACTTTGAGGTTGACGTCGCTTGGGACGTGGAGTGCTTGGACCACTGGACAGGCAACACGTTGGTACACATCGGCGAGTGGGTGCAGGCGAGGAGCGCTACTTGGGGCACGGGAGTTGGCGGGGTGCTGACCTCGGCCCAGTTCCCCCGGGGCACTGCCAACACCAACTCGAGCGGCAACACCACGTCGCGGGCGTTCCAGGCAGGGGCTTACACTCGTTCACTTCTCAGCTCAACTTGAGCGCTCTTTGTGGAATAGGGGGTGCGCGTAGGGGTTGTGTTGCCCGTGATAAGGGGGTGCTAGGAGATGTTTAGGGTGTGTAGGGTGTTTTCTTGTGTCAGACACGGCTCAAGTTGAGCCGAAAAGTGAACGAGAGTAAGCCCCTGCTTCCAGGAGCGGGTGGAGCGCGAGTTTGTGATGGTGCGTCACGTGGTGCTGCCTAATTTGCCGAAACTTCGCGATGACCTCACGGTTTGGGAGCGGAGGAAACCGAAGTGAGCGCACGGCAGGGGCGATCCACACAAAATATACAAAGTGTGTGTACGGGTACCAACGTGCAAACTGGTCACTGTGAGCAAACATTCAGTCTTCGAGTGACGTGACCCACGTGGCGCATCACGCCAGATGGTGCTACGCGCCACGATTATCGGCGCGGCGGAGAGGAGCAGGTGAGGTGAGTGAGTGATGCAGGAGATAGCGAGTAAGACTAGATCGTAGATGTCAAGTAGCTATTATTCTGTCGTGAATAGAAGTCCAATGCGGAAAACACTCCTCCAATGCCTCCCCGGCGATATGCGACTACCTATGCATATCGATTTGAAGGTCACCGATTTGGCCAGCGCTCAATCTGACCTTACCGTACTCTCGCAAAACTGTTGAATGCGGGCCTCCCTTCAGATGTATGGGCATTCGTGGTGAGGACATCTGGACAGGGCCCCACATGAACCCCCAAAAGACTGTCTTTGCGGCATCTTCGCTGACGCCGACGCCACTGCGCGCCGTAAATTTCGGTGACGCGCCATGTCATCAGGCGGCGATTGTTTGCTCAATGACGCTGCGGGCATATCATTTGCGGACGCTTCGCCCCAGAAGCGCCTTGCAAGGCCGCCTGGCGCCGACAAAATAGGCGGTGTCGGCGCATTCTTTGTCTCTGAACCCTAAGCCCCAAACCCTAACCCTAACTTCTATCCCTTTAACCCAAACTCTAACCCGAAACCCAAAAAGCGAGGCGCGCGGCGCCCAATCATTCAGTCCACGCTGGGCAGCGAGGCTAATTTTGAGAATCCTGACTTAATACAGGGGAAAGGCCGAAAACAAAGCGTGCCGACCCCCCCTCCGCAGCGCTTGGCGCATTTCTTCGCTTTGGCCTGTGG
>Ga0307489_10000921_pt1 | contig 18751 bp, 29 predicted proteins | sample SB12metaG_FD_202247 | JGI IMG/M metagenome (GOLD analysis project Ga0307489, IMG submission 202247) | Sea-ice brine microbial communities from Beaufort Sea near Barrow, Alaska, United States - SB 1.2 | ecosystem: Environmental > Aquatic > Marine > Coastal | place: USA: Alaska | collected...
GGCTTACACTCGTCCACTCTGTAGCTCAACTTAAGCGCCTTCTGTGTGACAGGGGGTGCAGCTAGGGACTGTTCCGGGGGTGTTCAGGAGATGGTATGGGGTATTAGGGGTGTTTAGGGTGTGCTTTTGTGTCAGAAACGGCTCAGGTTAAGCTGAAAATTGGACGAGTGTAAGCTCCTGCCGACGGGCTCCTTCAGCGATATCCGCCCCAGCACCAGTGCCGTGGTGGGGTCGGGGTCCGGGGGCATGCTGGAGCATGGAGGGGACTTTGACTTCGATATGAGCACCCGGGCGGCTAGGACCAGTTCCAGCCGATCGACGAGGATGAGTGCCGGGAACAGTGCTGATATTGGCGGCGGCGGCGGCGGTGGCGGCGGCGGCGGCGGCGGCGGCTGGGTTGGCGCCGGGGGCGGCGGCGGGGGGGTAGAGGTTGGGGCGTCTGAGGCCGAGGTGAGTTGGGGCGAACAGCTGGCGGGTATGCACAGCCCGCCGCCGCGGGCTCCGTCCCGCACGAGTCTGTCGGGGCGCCCGGCGTCGGGGCGCCCGGGGTCTGCGCGGAGAGGCGGCGGCGGGGGCGGCGAAATCGGGGGTGGCGGCGGCGCGATGGAGGACCTCAGCATAACGGGGAGCACCATCACCGACACGAGCACGTCGGCAGGGGCCTACACTCGTCCACTTTTCAGCTCAACGTAAGCGCTTTCTGTGGGATAGGGGGTGCATTTATGGGTTGTTTCGGGGGTGTTAGGGGGTATGAGGCGTTGTTCAGGGTGTATTTTGTGTCAGAAACGGCACAGGTTGAGCTGAAAAGTGGACGAGTGTAATATCCTGCACGTCGGGAGAGCGACCGCGACCCACGCGCGGCAACTCGGCCTCCGCGGTCCAGTCCACCGCTGAGGTAGGGCCTGGCATATGTTGCTCGCTACGTCATAGGATGCCGTCTAATTCACTACACGAGGTTTCAAAAGGCGTGTTGATGACGTGGTGGGCGTTGGCTGACGTGTTGGGCGTTGGATGACGCGGCAGGCGTTGTGTGACGCGGCAGGCAACATTTGTTGTCCCTAGACCGAGGTGTCGCGGCACTGGGAGCTGATGGAACGCCCCCCTTCGCGGCAGCGCCCGCCTCCGGAGGCGCTGCACTTGTTTGAACATTCGCGGACCAAGCCGGGCGCAGCGGGCTCCAAGGCAGGGGCTTACACTCGTCCACTTGTCAGCTCAACTTAAGCGCCTTCTGTGTGTCAGGGGGGGCAGTTAGGGATTGTTTCGGGGGTATTTAGGGGGTGATAGGGAGTATTAGGGGTGTCTAGGGTGTGCTTCGTGTCAGAAACGGCTCAAGTTGAGCTGAATGGTGGTCGAGTGTAAGCCCCTGGTCCAAGGGCAGTGGAGTGAACGACGGCGGCGCGGGGCGCGTGCGGCCGAGCACGGCGGCGCCCGCAGGGAGGTACACCGGCACCGGCGGCGGCGGCGGCGGCAGCGGCACGCCAAAGCGCACGCCTGCGCGGCCCAAGGCAGGGGCTTACACTCGTCCACATTTTGGCTCAACTGAGGCGCATGCTATGTGATAGGGGTGCAATTAGGGGTTGTTTAGGGGGTGTTCAGGAGGTGTTAGGGGGTAGTAAGGGGTATCAGGGGGTGTTTAGGCTGCATTTTGTGTCAGAAACGGCTCAGGTTGAGCTGAGAAGTGGACGAGTGTAAGCCCCTGGCCCAAGGCCACAGGCCCCGTGCTGGAGACAGGCGGGCCGCGGCCGCCGTCGCGCCAGCGCCCGCCACCGGAGTCGCTGTTCCTGGAGAACTCCCCGTCGCCGCGCAGTCCCGTCGCCGTCGGTCCGACCGGCGGCGACGGCGGCGGCGGCGGCGGCGGCGGGAAGGGGGGTGGGCTTGACTCACCGTACGGACTCGTCGGCGGCGGCGGCGGCGGCGGCGGCAGTCCCACGCCGGGGCTAAGCAAGGTAGGGCAGTGCAGGTTGACCCTATCAAACCCATGTTGAAACCGCCTGGAAATAAGCAGTTGAAACTGAAACGTGATGAACCGCTTTCAACTTCTGCTTTCAGATTCAACGTGCGCCGCTATAGCAAGGGCGTGCGTGTCGCCGGTATGGCGGCGGCGCTTGGTGGGACCGGTCAGAGCCGACCCAGCTCGGGGCGGCCGATGTCTGCAGGGCCGCGGCCGACCTTGGTAGGGCGGTGCAGGTTGACCCTATGAAACCCATGTTGAAACCGCCTGGAACTAAGCACTTGAAACTAAAATGTGACATACTGCCTTCAACTTTTGCTGTCAAATTCATCTTGCGCCGCTACACCTCGGCGTTAAACCCCAAGATGCGGGTGTCGAGGGCGGGCGGCGGGCGGACGTCCGACCACCCGGCGGGGACCCCGGGCGGCGACCTGGAGGAACACGAGGAGGCGGCGCTTACCAAGGACATCTTCGACTAGCAAATCCACAAGCTTGAAGACCCGGCGACCTGCGACAAACGGCGTGGTGTGTACGCGCGCGGCGGCTGGGAGCGCCATGTTGTGGCAGGTTATTGGGCGGTCCGCGGGGGTACTACATACTATTATGCTAGAGAAGACACGTCGAGCTTACCAACGTTGTCTTATACTTAAGAATTCCAATTTATTGTTCAGGGCAGCTACAGCACTTATTCATTTGTAAGCGCGAGAACGCCGTCGTGTTTGGTACTACTACGTGTGCTATCACACCGCCGCTCGCCCCCCCTACCGTTGCCCTCCACTTGTGAATAAATATGATTGTGTTTCTCACTTCAGAGAGAGAGAGATATAGAGAGAGAGAGAGCGAGAGAGACGCTCCCGCGTGCATGAGGAGGCACCAGGCTTTCGCCCTAGCCCCCGTGTGTTTGTTACTTCAAGTGCGCGCCCTCGGTGTAGCGGCGCAGGTTGAAACTGAAAGCTAATTTTGAAAGCGGTTCATCATATATTGCTTTCAAGCGCTGATACCTTAGGCGCTTTCAACACGGGTATTTGAACTGTGAACCTGCACCGGCTTACCTCGGCGTAAGGGGTGGGCGCTGCGATGGACATGAGCACGGGAAGCAACACCAAACCGTGCAGGAGGCCGAAGACCAGGGTCTTACACTCGTCCACCTGTCAGCTCAACGTAAGCGCTTTTGATGGGACAAGGGGTATTTCGGGGGTGTTTAGGGATCGTTCAAGGCGGGCTTTGAGGGGGTGTTCAGGCGTGCAGGGGATGTGTTGAGTGCAGGGGCTTACACTCGTTCACTTCTCAGCTCAACTTGCGCGCTTTGTATGGAATAGGGGGTGCGCGGAGGGGTTGTGTAGCCCGAGTTAAGGGGGTTTAGGGGGTGTTTAGGGTGTGTAGGGTGTTTTCTGGTGTTAGACACGGCTCAAGTTGAGCTGAGAAGTGAACTAGTGTAAGCCCCTGGTTGAGTGTCGGAAACGGCTCAGGTTGAGCTGAAAGGTGGACGAGTGTACGCCCCGGCCGAAGACGATGCACAGGAACAACTGCTTGAAGAAGGTGATGAACACGTACGTCTCCGAAAACCCCAGCTGTAGCGGCGCAGGTTGAATTTGAAAGCAAAACTTGAAAGCAGTCCATCATTCTTCTGTTTCAAGCGCTTCGTTCCAGGCGCTTTCAACGTGGGTCTGATAGGGTCAACCTCCACCGCCTTACCCAGCACGATAACGGCCAGGAAGGTTGAGATCGCGCCGTTCAAAACGGCGACGCCCATGTCATAGCGGCGCAAGTTGAACCTTGAAAGCAAAAGTTGAAAGCGATTCATCAGATTTTAGTGTCAAGAGATGAGTTCCAGGCGCTTTCAACTCGGGTTTCACAGATTCATCCTGCACCGCCCTACCATGTCTCTGAGGCACGCCTGGAGTCGCTCGTTGGGCGTGCCGTGCTTCTCCATGATGTAGCGGCGAAAGTTGAATTTGAAAGCAGAAGTTGAGAGCAGTATATCACACTTTACTTTCAAGCAATTAATTCCAGGCGGTTTCAACTTGGGTTTCAAAGGGTCGACCTGCACCACCCTACCATGAACGACCGACCGATGTGCGCCGAGTAATCCACGGCCAGCCCGAGCGCGATGACCAGCATGATCACAGTAATACTGTCGATGCTTAGTCCCCAGAAGTGCATGTAGCCGATGATCAGGGGCTTACACTCGTCCACTTACCAGCTCAACCTGAGCCGTTTCTGTCACTTAAAACAACCCGTACAGCCCTAAACACCCCAGAGTGACAAGATATCCCATATCGATATGGGAGATGATAATCTCGATACTGTCATCTCCCATATCATTAGCCCATATCCCATATCGATATCCAGGATGACCATATCGATATGGTAGATAACCATATCGATATACCGTATCCCATATCGATAACACATATCCCATATCGACATCCCTATCGATATCTCATTGATGTCCGATCTCCCATATCGATATCCCATATCGATCTCTCGATCATATCTTGTCACTCTGAAACACCCCCTCTATCCCCACCATCAATACCCCATAAACAGCCCCTGAACACCTCTTGTCCCACGAAAAGCGCTTACGTTGAGCTGGAAGTTGAACTAGTGTAAGCCCCTGCCGATGATGTTGATCACGATGAGCGCTAGGCAAAAGTATACCACCGCCACCGCCATGGTGTGGCGGCGCAAGTTGTGATTGAAAGCAACGTTTGAAAGCGATTCATCACATTGCAGGTTTCAAGCGTTGAAACTAGACGCGCTTTCAACTCGGGTTTGGACACGTTCAACCTGCACCGCCCCGCCATGGGGTTAACCAGCAGGATCATGATGATGACGCCCATGACCGCCATGGTCGAGCAGATGTTTCGGATCGCCTCCAGCTTGATCGCCTTGTATTGCTCGTAGCTCAACCACGCTTCGGAGTACGCGAACACCTGTCGCCCGGTGCCGGTGCTCGCCTCGCCGTTGATGGCGATGTCCTTGATCAGGGGCTTACAATCGTCCTCTTTTCAGCTCAACCTGAGCCGCTTCTCACACAAAATACACCCTAAATACTCCCTACGAACCCCTGACACCCCATAAACAACCCCTGAGTACACCCCCCTATCCACAGAAAGCGCTTACGTTGAGCTGAAAAGTGAACGAGTGTAAGCCCCTGCCCTTGATGCTGTTGCGGAGGGAGTTCATGGAGTCCACCTTGCCCGCGGAGTCCGAGCTCTTGATATGGTTTCCCCGCATCCGCGTCGACACCACGCCCTCGTTCGGCACGTCGTTGGTTTCGTTCTTCCAAACCACGTCGCTGCGGAAGCTCGCGCCGTCGCCGCTGACCCAAGCGTGCAACTCAATGAGCGTAAAGGCCCCGGATGAGTTGCGGTGCGCGTTGAAGTCCTCGATCCAGCTCGACACGGATTTCGACGAGACGTAAGCGTCGCCTTTGAACGCCGCCGACGCCGCCAGCATCAGCGCCGCGCCCTCCGCGGTATGCACTGCGGTGTCTCGGCTGTACACGCTGATGCCGGCGCCCAGCTTCAGAAACAGAGCGTCCGCGTCCGCAAACCAGTCCTTGAGGTACGAGCCGGGAGGGATGAAGTCGTTAACGTCGGCATCCACCTTCATCATCGCGCACCCCGCGAAGCCCCCGGCGGCGAGGGCGGCGGCAGCGGCAATCACGGCGCACTTCACCCACGGCCTCGTCAGCGCGCCGCCCAGGCTGTCGCCCAGGAAACTTTGCATGCGGCCCTTGCCCGAGGGCTGGGGGGCACAACACAGGCAACATGCGTTCGCGGGGCATGTGAGGCAGCACGCGAGGTCCCCCCTGTTCCCGGTGTGGAGCGGCGCAAATTGTATTTGAAAGCAAAGTTTGAAAGCAAATTTTGAAAGCAAAGTTTGAAAGCAATTCATCATATTTTAGCTTCAAGCGCTGAAACCATGGGCGCTTTCAAGACGGATTTTGAAACTGTCAACCTGCACCGCCTCACCACTGCGGCGCCACTCGTCGATGGTGAGCCAAGCGACGAACCAGGTGATCTGATATAGAAAGTCGAAGAGGATGCCGACGGCGGCGTAGATGCAGAAGTAGCGCAGCGCGGGGAGCGAGGTGTTGCTGCCGATGAGGAAGGCGAACACGTCGGTCATGGAAGTCACCAGCCAGTAGGGCCCAAGACGAGGGTGCACATGCTGTCAAAATCACCCAAAACGTCAGCACACGTGTGGTCAAAGCACCCAATACAAGGTACATCGCGGTGGACGTCACCGTGATGGACGCGCCGGCGGTGGCGAGCGTGCGGCCGTTGTGGAGCGGCGCAAGTTGAAATTGCAAGCAAAATTGAAGCAGAATTGAAAGCAGTTTCCAAACAAAACAGTTTCAAGTGCTTAGCTTCAAGCGCTTTCAGCTTGAATTTCATCGGGGCAACCTGCACCGCCCTACCAATGCGCGTGGGGAGGTCCAGACACTTATCTGTGAGGTCATACGCGTTGACGATGACGAACATGTCGTCCACCCCCACGCCGAGATGTAGCAGCGCAAGTTGAATTTGAAAGCTAAACTTGAAAGTAGTGTATCATACTTTAGTTTCAAGGGATCAGATCCAAGCGCTTTCAACGTGGGTTTCATAGGGTCAACCAGCACCGCCCTACCGAGAAGGAGGAAGGGCAGCACGGCCATGAGGGGCGAGAAGAACATGCCGAGGTAGGCGCACAAGCCGTACGAGGAAGCGATGGCCATCCCGATGGATAGGGAAGTGCCCAAAACTGCTCGAGAACGCTCAAAACTCAAATTCCCCCAAATTCGCCTGAAATTCCCGGCATATGCTCGAAAGCGCGCTCCCACCTATAATGCCAACAGAAATGCCGGCATCATTGGCACCTCCCTACCGATGGAGAAGATGCCGGAGAATGTCAGCGACACACGGGACCCCACGCAACCCTGGTCCCAGCGGCTCAGCATGAGCGCGGCGTAGCACAGAATGAGGATCAACGCAATCTCCAGCTTTACGATGTCGCCGTTGAGGGCGGCTCCGAATTCGTCGGCGAAAGAGCGGGAGACGGCGAAGGTCAGCTCGATGCCAGGGACACCCGCTTGGAACAGGTCCAGCAGCGGGGCCTCGAAACCGTCGCCCCGCTTGTCGACGTCATTGCCGTCGACGACCTCGACGAACGGCTTCATCTGGAAAGCGATGCGCAGCCCGGAGGCGCCCGTCACGGCGCTACTCGCGTCATTCGTGACGCCGCCGAGGATTAGGGGGGTGCCAATTGTGCCGGCATGTCTTTTGACAATTTAGGTGAAGGCGATCATTTGCGCACATGCCAGGAATTTTAGTGGTTTTTTGGGGCGGATTTTGAGTTTTCTTTTGCAACTTTGAGCAATTTCACAGGCATTTTAGGCTGGAAGCCCGGCATTTTGGGCAAAAAAACGCATAATCTGCACTTCCCTACCGAGGATGGAGTCGAGGAAAACGGGTTGGCCGGTCACGACGGAGATCGGCGCGGGCAGCGTGTTCAGCTTGGCGAGAATCTTGGCGGTGGTGTCGTAGTCCGCGGGGGCGGCGAACATCTCCGTGACGTAGGAGATGTCGCAGTCGGGGCCGATCCGGACGCACTGGTCGGCCCACGTGATGTGGTCGCCTCTGAAATCGATGGAAACGGCCTGCATCCAGGGGCTTACACATGGGCTTACACTCGGGGGTGTCAGGGCGAATGACTACCGAATGTTCCCGGCATTCGGGTGAGTCAAGGCGAATGACTACCGAATGTTCCGGGTATTCGGGGTAGTCACTGCGATTGACATTCGCATTCGGAATTCGCATTCGGTATTCGCGAGTGTAAGCCCCTGCCTGCATCCCCGCAAGCAGCGTCGCCACACCCGCGAACACCTCCGGGGTTAGCGCGTCACCGCCGCCGGCCGCCCGCACGATGACCTCCCCGAAGCGCGTGACGATGCCGTAGGTGCGGTCCACGTACTTCTTGTCATCCTGCGCCTGCGTGCCGGCCGGCACCCACAGCTTGTCATTGCGGTTTTCGAACGTGATCCCCGGGGCCCCTATGCCCACGGCGAGCAGCGCGGTCAGGAGCAGCGAGGCGCATATCATCATACGCGGCTTCTTGCCGATGCCGTACCCGAGTTTGAAGAACGCGCCCTGCAGCGCGCCGTTCATGCGGTCGGCGAGGCCGTCCATCAGCCCCGCCTTCGCCTTGGCGGGCGCCGCGCCGCCCATTGAAACAACAGCAATGCCTCCACCGACGTTCGCGTTTTTTTTCTTGTACTTGTGGGACGCCGGTTGCATTCCCAGTGCGATGCGACGCGACGCGCGGCGACGACCGTGGGGGGAGGATGCGACGCGACGCGGCGGCGCGGCGCGCACTCGACGCTTCTTGTCCTCGTGTGCGAGGGATGGTGTCGAACGCAAAGCCTCTGCAGCTGCAGTGCAGTTCGAGTTGGCCACCAAAAACCAAAATTTGGGCGTTCAACATGCTGACGTGTCATCCGGAAGGGGGTCATTGAGAAGAAAAAACGAAACACGAAATAACAATGTTTATGACGAATAAAAAAATGTTATGATCTGGGATCTGACCGAGTTCTCAAGAACCCCCCTCCATGTCCTCCAGAATTTGTTGGCCGTTTTTATGTCACGCTGCATCCGCCTCCGCCTTCCCCGGCGCGCCCTCCCACCGTGCCCTCCCGCCGCCCTCGCAACAGACTTCCCCGCCGCTGTCGCCGCCGCCGTAATAATGCCCCCATCCACGCCTCCCTCCCACGTCGACCGAGCGATGCAAAAAGGAGCAAAAAATATCGTGCCGGTCGGTCGGCGCCGGGCGGCGGGTGCCCACTCCAGAACGCACGGCTTTTTGTTTCCAGAAAAGTGCTTGCCACAACACTCCGGCAGGACTATACCGCTCCGCGCAATGCTGAGGGCGGCCGGCGCGCCATCGTCATTAACCTGCGCCAGAGTCGCCGTCGAGCGCATAGGCAGGGGGGCCATCAGCAACCGCCAAGTTTTCAGCGTGAGCCACAAGTTCTCAGCGTGGCCCAACATCTTTGAAAAAGGATACCTCGCCTCCTCCCAGTTCAGGCTCCGGATTGGCTAGTCAGGTTTCAGTTGGTCAACGTATGTATCCCGTGGGGCCTGGCAGATGCTGCTCGCCACGTCATAGGATTACATTCAACACTCAAGAAACGAGGGTTCAATGTACGTGTCGATGACGTGGCGGCGAGCATCTACCAAGACCAGCCCGCCAAAGTATGTTTTATCTACTCGTAGCAGTAGAAAAACGCCAGAGGTGTCAGCGCAACGTGTGGTTTGCCTCCAGTGGCAGAGGTGACTATGGAATATGGATGGAGGTTTCAATTTACATCAAAACGCATTTGAGTGTGCGTGCCCCTACATGTCCACACTCCCACACCCTCCCATTAGTGGATTTATTCAACCGACTGCATCCACTAAAACAGGTTTGGCAGTATCATTCACTGCGATAAAATTCATCATCATTGCGGGGAGGCGCTGTTCATTATGTGTATGTGTGTGTGTGTGTGTGTGTCAATGCATGCATGCGCGTGTTGTTTCCTTCATATCTCACTCCCCGCCGGTGCCGGGATGGTTGGTGTGTCATCTGGTGCCCCCCCCCATTCAAATCCTCGATGTATCCGCTTTGACGCCCGCCACCGCCGCCGCCGCCTTCCGGGCCGCACCCCATGCCGCGTGAAGCGCCTGCCGCCTCCGCCGCATGCCGCCTCCGCCAGCGCCTGCGTGGCTGCCTACAGAGCTGCCTGCAAGACCGCGTTGGCTGCCACGAAAGCCGCCCCCGCCTCACTGGCCGCCTCCACCGCCGCCGCCGCCGCTGTCTCCGCCGCCTGCACCTTCGCCACCAGTTTCGCTTTCTTCTTCTTCTCCTTCTTGCTCGCCGCCGGCGCCGCCAACATCGCCGCCCTCGCCGCCGTCAACGCCCTCTCAGCTGCCCCCCTCACCGCGCTCGCCGCATCCACCGCCGACTTTGCCGCCTCCACCTGCGCCGTCTCCGCCGTCGCCACCACCTCCAGCACCTCGTCCATCGCGCACTCGGAGTCTTCGGCCCTGGGATTCGCGGACCCCCCGCCCGCTCCCGCCGACTCGCGCCGCCGGCTGCGGCAGCGGAGCTTGTGCGGGTCCGCCAGGCTCTCCCAGTGCTACAGCTGGCAGCCCTTGTCGCAGTACCGCACGTTGCGGCACTGCGAGCATATCATGTGGTGCACGTCCAACTTCCCGCACGCCACGCACTTGCGGAGCTCTTTCAGGACCGCGGCGGCCTCCTCGAAGCCCTGCGCGGCGCTTAGCTCTAGGTACCGCTTCCCAAGAGGCAAGTCCTTCTTCACGCCGTCCCCACGCGCGTTCCACGTGCCCACGCGAAACTGCGCGAACGAGTTACCTTGGTCGGCAGCCTTGCGCCCCCACTCCGCCGCCAGCGCGAGGTTCTGCTCCACGCCCCGGCCGGTGTGGTAGCAACCGGCGAGTGCGACTTCCGCGGCCGCGAACCCGAGGTCGGCCGCCTTGCGGACCCACGCCGCCGCTGTCACGGCGCTCAGCTGGAGGCCCTCCGCACCTTGTAGGTGCCACAGGCCGAGCGCGAACTGAGCCGACGCAGAGCCACCCTCGGCCTCCCTGCGCGCCACCTTCGCGCGCTCACTTCGGCGCCATCTCGGCCCGTCGCCCCCCTTGCGCCTCGCCGCGGATTACTGGCAGCACACTCGGACCCCGCGCGGTGCGTTGTGGCGGCGGTGGCGCGACCCTGTCTTGCGGTGTAAGGGTAACTCCGATCTCAGATCAGTTTGAAATTCCCTCCTGACCAGTCGGGCTTGACTCGTCATTTTTCTGTAGAAGTGAACGGCTGCTAGCGCTGCCGCTCCACGCTGGCCCATCCACACTCTGCACCGCCACCACCCCTCGACGCTGCTCACAGGTAAGCCGCGTGCCTATCAACGCTGCCCGCCCCCGCCATCGCGTTCAACGCAGCGACGCTCACCAACATGACCCCTCCTCGCGCGCACAGCGCGGCGCGCCGCTTCTCCTCACTCCTCATATTCCTCACTCCTCCGTCGCGCGCGCTCGCACACCGCCGTCGACACTCCTCCAACGCAGGCTCCATGGCTGACACGCTGAGCGACGAGCAGATCGCCGAGTGCAAGGAGGCGTTCGCGATGTTCGACAAGGACGGCGACGGCACCATCACCCTGCAAGAGCTCGGCACCGTGCTGCGCTCGCTCGGGCAGAACCCTAGTGAGGAGGAGCTGCAGGGCATAATCAACGAGGTCGACGGCACCGGCGAACTCGACAACACCCTCGACTACTCCGAGTTCCTGGTCCTCATGGCGCGCCGAATCAAGGACACGGAGTCCGGGGAGGAGCTGCGCGATGCGTTCAAGGCAGAGACTCCAACTCGTTCTCTCCTCTGCTCATCCCGAGCCGTTCTTGTCGCTGAGGTACACTGCAATTACCCGACGTGTCCCTCAAGAAGTGCTCCCTATATTCAAGCCGAACAGTGGACGAGTGTAAGTCCCTGGTTCAAGGTGTTCGACACGAACGGCAACGGCTTCATCTCCTCGACCGAGCTGCGGCTCGTCATGGCCAACCTCGGAGACGCGCTGACGGACGAGGAGGTGGACGACATGATCCGCCAGGTACGGGGGCTGGTGCCTCCTCATTCACCGGTCCCCGCGCGCTTGCGCGCGGGTCATCACACGGGGGCCAGGGTGGAAGCATGGTGACCCCTGATACACGCGAAAGCGTCTCGCTCTCCTCCTCATACACGCTAATTGACGCGTCTCCATCCTCTCCTCCCCGATCCGCCAGGCGGACACGGACGGCGACGGCCAGATCAACTACGCCGAGTTCGTCAAGATGGTCATGGCCACGTAACCGGCGAGTATACACACGCACTCTACTATCGCATGGCGGGAGGTTGCCGTTACATCCAGTCGGTTCCGTTTGTTAGTCTGTCCTTACGGGTTTCTCTTGGCGACGTTCCGAACGAACGGAGCGGGGCTTCCTATAAGGGCGAGGGATGGCGCTGGCAGTCTAGGGCGAGGGAGGAGATTGCGGCGGGGTCCGCGTTGAAGGGGAGGCGGGGCCGCACGGGTGCGGGGAGGGGCTGGACAGGGCGGGGCGGGGTGGGGCGGGGCGACGCAGTGGATCACCGGGGCGTTGACGTCCTTTGAGGATGGGGCATCCCGCGCTCTAGTTTCCAGGGGCCTGGGGCACTCAACACATTCCGTGTGTGGAATACTAGCTTAGCTGAGCCAAAGCTGGTCGATCAACGTAATAACGGAACAGACACATGAATTTACAGTCACATCAGCGGCGACGCCAATCAGCGCAGCATCCTTGTCTCGCCAGTCAACACCACACCACCTCACTACCTCACCACCTCTATACATCTCTCCCTCCCAGGCCCCACGTCGTCTCACCCCACGGCGCCACGGGTAGTCGTGCGACGGCACCCACTTCAGCACGTCCAGATGCCGACCCCAAAGCGGGTGATGCCCGCCCCAAGCGGCTTGATGCACATGATCCTCACCCCACGGGCATTCATGCGCCCGTAACCGCATCAACGCCTCCAGGCGCCCGCCTGTCAGGAGCGGCGCTCGCACAACAGGTTGTATCCGCGTCCTCGACGCTTGCATTCCACGGGCATCCATGCGCCCACGCCCACTGCAGCACCCTCTAGTTGCTCCCTCGAAGCGGCGGAGTGCACACGTCATCTCGTCCCAGTCGCAGTGTGTCGTGCCCCCGCGCCCGCTGCAGCGCCTCCCGGTGCCCGCCCGAAGCGGCCTAATGTAAAGCACACGAATCCCAATCCCACGGACAGTCGTGCTCCCGCACCCACCCCAGCAGCCCCAGGTGCCCGCCCGCATCGGCAGGGGCACAACGTTCGCTCCATCCCACGGGTAGTCTTGCTCCCGAGCCCACCACAGCACCTCGAGTTCCCCGCCCCGCGCGGCGCAACGCACACGTCCGCCAAGTCCACCACGTCCACGGGCAGCCGCAGTTCTGGCCCACCCAGCCCCTAATAAAGACGGCACCGAATCCGCGGCAACCTAATCCGCTAATCCGCGGCAACCTAATCCGCTATTCCGGCAACCTAATCCGCTGGCGATGCCATCGTTCGATCACAATGCTCCAGTGACAAATAGACACATGTCAGGATTTATTCTGGAATCGCGTTATGGAATCATGTGCCACACACGGTCCGCCACAACTAACCGCCGAGCGACACACGTGCGACGCGACTGTCAACCGCCACCAACATACGAAGCACAGTTCAATGACCGTGTCCTCGTCTTGCCGCCGCGCGCCCGCCGCGCTCGCGGTCCTCCTGATCGTCGCGATGCAGGCCCTCGCGCCCGCGGAAGCTCAGTACCTCGGGTCTTATACCGGCGGCAGCATCGGTACCGCCACGGGCCACCTCCGGACCTCGCGCGCCGGCGGCATCCTCGGCTCCAGCCACGGCCGCAGCCGCGGCAGCAGCCGCGCCCGGAGCATCGGCCGCCGCCTGCTCGCCGCCGACGACGTCCCCATCCCTGGCACGGCCCCCATACTAACGCCCCCCCCCCGAGACCACGGGACAAAACCCCCAACCGAACTTGTGGAAAATAAAATAACAATCTTGACAGCTGGCAACTGCGACGCGAACGGGCACGCCACAATTATCCGCCGAGCGACACACGTGCGACGCGACTGTCACTACCACATCGACCCAGCACCCCAACGCGTCCCCGACGATGTCCCCGTACCCGGTACGCACTCCAAGCCGAGGACTGTGTCGGACCCTAACGTCTGGCGGCGCCGCCGACGCTGCCACGTTTCCTGCGAAGGTCGTAACGGACATCGACGCCACCGCCGCCGCCGCCACCGCCACCCCCGTCGCCATCGCCGCCGCCGCCGCTAACGCCGCGGCTCTGGCGGCGAACGGCGGCGTCCAGGCGGGGCCTTTCCATCGTCCCCTTTTCAGCCCAACTTGAAGGGGGGCAGCGAAATATTGATGTCTCCTCGTAATGCGAGGCGTCGCTCTGATAGTCTGAGTAGTTTCACCCTCGATACCGACTGAAACCACACGAAGTTGCTGAAGCCAAGCTGGAAATGGAAATACTGGAAAACCCTACCTGCTCCCATTTCGATTCTTACTTTTTCCTTATCGATTCTCCCATACGCGGTTTCAACACGGGTTTTGATACGGTCAACCTGCACTGCCCGACTTGCGCCAGGCCCTGCGCGGAGCAGTGCCGCACTCTGATGGAGATCATCGACACCGAACCGCAGCTGGCGCGCCTCTCGGTAGGGGCTTACACTCGTCCACTTTTCGAATGACGTGAACACTTATTGAGGGGACACGTTGGGTGGTTTCAGTGGGTTGCAGCGATAACAACGGCTCAGGTTGAGCTGAGGAACGAACGAGTGGAAGCCAGGGGCTTACACTCGTCCACTTCGGCTTGACGTAAACACTTATTGAGGGAACACATTGTGTGCTTTCGGTGGGTTGCAGTGACAATAACGGCTCAGGTTGAGCTGAAAGGTGGACGAGTGGAAGCCCCTGCCTCTCGGAATCCACCATGGTAGGGTGGTGCAGTTTCAACCGATGAAACCCATGTTGAAAGCGCCGGAAACCAAGCGCTCAAAACTAAATCATGATAAGCTGCTGCTTTCAAGTTTGCTCTTAATTTCAACTTGCGACGCTACAGCAAGGACCTCCCCAATGTCCGCGAGGCGCTGAGCGATCGCACGTCCACCGTAACCTTCTTCGCCCCCACGGTAAGGGTGGTGAAGGTAAAGGACGATGCTTTTGCACATACGATTTTCCTGACAATTCTGACTTATGCCATGAGACCTTGGGTGATTGGTCATCTGATCCCGCTACATGCCAGTAACACAACCCGTGTTGAAAGCGCCCGTGATTTCGGCGTTGGAAGCAAGAATATCATAACCTGCTTTCAACGTTTGATTTCAATTTAAAATTGCGCCCCTGCCCCTTGGACGACTGCATCCAGAAATTCTCCGAATGGGCGGGGTACACCGACCTCAAGGTAGGCCGGTGCAGGTTGTCCCTATCAAACCCACGTCGAAAGCGCCCGGATGTTTGCTCTTGGAACTAACAAATGATGGATCGCTTCAACACTTTGTTTTCTGTAAGAAGCCGGTGCAGCTTGCGCCTGTCAAACCCACGCTGAAAGCGCTCTGATCTGCCCTTGAAATTAACACATGATGGATCGTCCTAAACTTAATGTGAGCCGGTGCAGGTTGACCCTATCGGACCCACGTTGAAACTCCAACCTGAAAGCGCCCGGATCTATGCTCTTGAAACTAGCATATGATGAACCGCTTTACCACTTTGCTTTCAATCTCAGTTTTGCGCCGCTACATCAAGGAGGGACTGAAGGAGCTGCTCGGAGACAAGGCAGGGCGGTCAGACTGACACGATACTGCGTATCGATATACACGACAGTATCGTTACTGTCATCTCCCACATCGGTTTCCCAAATCCCATATCGATATCCAGGATGACCATATATCTTGTCACTCTCGTTGGGCGCTTCGTGTTGACCCGATGAAGCACACCCTGAAAGCGCCAGTACCTTAGCGCTTGACACTGGAATGAGATAAACTGCTTTCATTTTTCTATTTCAAAGTCAACTTGCGGCGCCACGACAAGGAGTGGAAGGGGTACCTGATCGCCTACCACGCGGCAGGGGCTTACACTCGTCCATTTTCAGCTCAACGTAAGCGTTATTTGCGGGCTACACGCGTCTATTTCTCGGTTTGACGCGATCACTTTATGTGGGCTTTGCTGGCAGGTGTCATCGGCAAACGCGTCTCAGGTTAAGCTGAGAAGTGTACGCTTGCTGTAGCTTCAGTGACCAAACACGGCTCAGGTTGAGCTGATAAGTGGACGAGTGTAAGCCCCGGCCACGCGGTGCCCGACCAGTTCCTGACCCTCGCCGACCTCGCTGCTCTCAAGGGGGACGACCGCTACCTCAGGGACGCCCTCATGGTATGGCGGTGCAAGTTGAACCAGTCAAACCGTGTTGAAACCAAACCGCCTGTTACGCTGGTAGGAACCAAGCGCTTGGAAGTAAAATATGATAAAGTTAACTGTTGCCATGGCCCCCGTAGTAGAAATGACCCGCTCCTGCGTGTATAAGGAAGAACCAGCCTTTCGCCCTGGCCCCTGTAAATCGCAACTTGCGCATGTTGATTCCGGACCCTGGCTGCCGACTGACTTGCCGCTGATGATTGAGGTCAACAAGACGGTCACCCCCGGTACTGCGGTGTAGGTGGACCCTAACAGACCCGCATTGAAAGCGCCTGGAAGTGAGCGCTTGAAACTGCCATGTGTTAAACTGCTTTCGAGTTTTGCTTACAATTTCAATTCGAGCCGCTACACCCCGGAGACAAGCTGGTGAAAAACATCACCGTGATGGGCGTCGGCTCCATGGCCAAGCTCGAGGGCGGTGACCTTGTGGCAGGGGCTTACACTCGTCCCCTCTCGGCTTGACGTGACCACTCTTTGCGGACACATTGTGTGGTCTCATACCTACGCAGTTCTGGTCGGGGGGTCAAATGGGGATGGTGCGCGGCGCGGTCTGGTCACGATCGTGAAGTCAATAGACCCTCGCCCATACAATTTTCAAGTTACCGTGTGTAATTATTTGATCTACACTGTGACTTGTATGAACGACCGTCTATTCACTCAAGCAAATCCAAATCCCCGTTTGCCTCCCCACCCGATCTGCGTAGACAGTTCCAGTGATGAAAACGACTGAGTGTGAGCTGATAAGTGGACGAGTGTAAGCCCCTGCCTTGTGGCCTGCAACGGCGTGCTGCACCTGGTGGGGTTCGCACCAGGGGCATACACTCGTCCACTTCTCAGCTCAACCTGAGACGTTTTTGGTACCTACAGGTGGACGAGTGTAAGCTCCAAGCCCTTGCCCACCATAGGGAGACAAGATGCCCATTAGAGGGGGGCAGGTCTCATTATATGGGGATCAGTTGCCCATCATAGGTTGGTCTGGTGCCAATCAAACCATCCAACACACCCAACGTAACCCATACAGAGTGTCGAGGTCAAGCCGAAATGTGGGCGCGTGTGAGCCCTTGCTAACCACTATGGATGCTTTGGGCGATTTTCAAAATCACGCGTACACGAAATATGACAAAGTGCGCCAAACCACTTAGACACTTGGTCTGACTTAGTGCTACTTAGTCTGATTGAGTGCCCGCTGGACCAATCAGAACGCTCCATTTGGACAGCTCAGTACTACTTGCTGCTAAGTGTCTAAGTGGTTTCCCGCACTTTGTCATACAGCATGGTCGGCTAACCTCACCGTGTAACTTGTGAGCTCGACCTACCTGGCGCCAGGGTCTTGCATTCGTCCGCTTTTCGGATCACCGCAAGCACTTTTTGAGGGACTCGCCGGGTGGCTTCAGTGGCTCAGCGAACCAAAACGGGTCAGATTGAGCTGAGAAGTGTACGAATGTGCGTCCCTGCCTGGCGCTCAACGGCACCGTGCTGCTACCCTTCGATGGCAACGGTACGGACCAGAGTGACAATGTATCCCATATCGATATGGGAGATGACCACATCGATACTGTCATCTCCCATATCATTAGCCCATATCCCGTATCGATATCCAGGATGACTATATCGGTATGGTGAATCCATATCGATATATCATATCCCATATCCCACATCGATAGCACATATCCCATATCGAAATTCATATCGATATCTCATTGATGACCGATCTCCCATATCGATCTCCCATATCGATATCGAATCATATCTTGTCACTCTGGTACGAACTGATGAATAGTGCTCGCCACGTCATCAAACGCACTTAGAACAAACGCAGTTAAAACAAACGCAGTTAGAACAAACGCATTTAGAACAAACGCAGTTAGAACAAACGCAGTTTGAACAAACGCAGTTAGAACAAACGCAGTTTGACCCCTCATTTCTTGAGTAAACTGGTGGCCTATGACGTGGTGAGCATCACCACGTCATGAAACGCACTTTGAATCATAGTCTGATGAGTTAAATGGCACCCTTTGAATTGATGAGCAGTATCCATCAATCCCTCGGCGACGGGACGCTGGACCCCGAGCAGAAGGCGCGGGTGCTGGAAGGCAACCGGCAAGGCCTCATTCATTGCACCTGACCCCCCTATGCTGGGCCAGAGTGACAAGATGTGGAGGATCATCTCCAGGATAACCATGAATCCTGTCATCCTGTCGGGTTGAGGATGACCTTGAAATCCTACATATGGCCTTAGAATCCTGAGGATGACCCCAAAAATCCTGTCATCCTGTCATCTTGTCGGTCGACCGGACAGTATGATCAGATCATATCTTGTCACTCTGCTGACCCCCCTATACTGGGCACCTGACCCCCTATAATGGGCACTTGATCCCGCTGAACTCGGCACCCGACCCCCCAATACCGGGCACTCCATCCCCCAATGAGATCCTGCCCCCCTATCATGGAACCTGATCCCCCTACAATGAGTACCCCCGTATATCGGACACCTGACCCCGCCCTTATAATGGGCACCTGACTCCGCGCCCTAGATGGAACACCTGACCTCCCTATAACGGGTACCTGCACCCTCTATAATGCACCTGCATCCCACTATGACAAAGGGAATGAAGGTGTCGACGATCGATCGATCGATCGATCGATCTCCACCTGCTGTGATTGGTAGAGAGCTCAACTGTTTTTTTGGCTCGACCTGTCGACCAATCACAGTAGCGTAGAATCGATGAAAACCGGTAAAACCGT
>Ga0307489_10000922_pt1 | contig 18750 bp, 21 predicted proteins | sample SB12metaG_FD_202247 | JGI IMG/M metagenome (GOLD analysis project Ga0307489, IMG submission 202247) | Sea-ice brine microbial communities from Beaufort Sea near Barrow, Alaska, United States - SB 1.2 | ecosystem: Environmental > Aquatic > Marine > Coastal | place: USA: Alaska | collected...
GACCACCAGCCGAAGCCAGGCAGACTTCAGGTAGGGAGACACCCGCACCCTGGCGTCCATTCATCATCCAGGCTAGTTTGGAGGGTGCCCAAATCTCTTTCTCGTTTTGCACCCCATCCCACCTCATCAACCCTTCGCAACAGCGCTCCCGCGGCGTGGCTCATGGACCCCATCCCCCGGTTAGACGTCATCACGGAGTTCCTGGAGGCCGCGGTGCACCACGTGCTATACCAGCGCGGGGTGTACCCCAAGGTAGGGCCTGGCAGATACTGCCAATCACGTCACCCGATGTATTTTGAACGCTTGTATCTTACTTAATCGCCATCCTGTGACGTGGCAGGCAGCGTCTGGCAGGCCCTACCTCATGGAGCTCTTCGAGGCCCGCCAGCACTGCGGCGGGGCCCGACACTGCTCTCGACTCTGGACGCTGGCCCTCCATTCTTAGTTTCAGCTCAACGCCGAGCCTTCGTCACGTGTGTTTTCTGGCTTGGGAGGAAGTGCTCGCGGTGACGTTGCTGTCCCTGCAGCCTGCACCAGGGGCTTACACTCGTCCACTTTTCAGCTCAACCTAAGCCGTTTTGGTCACACATTTGTGTAACCCCCTGTCTAATAGACTGGGGGGAAATCATGCACCCGACGTATCACACAAAAAGTGCTTACATTTAGCCAAAAAGTCGACGAGTGTAAGCCCCTGACCTGCACCCGCTGAAGCTACCCCAGCTCAATGCCTCAAGATTCGACAGTTGAGCTGAAGAGGTGACGAGCATAAGTCGCAAGGCCCCGCCCTACGGCGCGCGCGTACAGAGGGCGCGGCACCCCGACCTTGATGAGTACATCGCCGACGCCATCGCCGCGCTGCGGGCAGGGGCTTACACTCGTCCACTCTTCAGCTCAACCTGCGCCGTTTCTGACACCAAATACACCCTAGACAGCCCCTGATACCCCCTGCCACCTCCTGAACATCCCCTAAACAACCCCTACATGCACCCCCTATCGCACGAAAGCGCTTACGTTGAGCTGAAAAGTGGACGAGTGTGAGCCCCTGGCTGCGGGCGCCCATCGGCCGTGGCGACATCAAGCGCGTCGTGCTCGTCATCAAGGCAGGGGCTTACACTCGTCCACCTTTCAGCTCAACTTGAGCGCATTCTGTGGGATAGGGGTGCATGCAGAGGTGGTTCAGGGGGTGTTTGGGAGGTGTCAGGGGGTATTACGGAGTATCAGGGGGTGTTCAGGGTGCATTTTGTGTCAGAAACGGCTCAGGTTGAGCTGAGAAGTGGACGAGTGTAAGCCCCTGCATCAAGGACGGCGACGCGGGCGGAACCGGTCAGCCCCTGGAGCGGGTAGGGCTTCACTGCCTTTGCACCCCTCGTTTATTGAATTAAGTGATAGCATGTGCTCACCGCGTCACACTCTTCACACTATAAACCCTCGTGTGTTGAGTTGATTGACACCCTGTGACATGGCGAGCATGTTCCGTGGGACCCTAGGAGCGGTTCACTTTCGACTTTCTGCTCCACGTCAGATTCCTGTCAGGCGAGAAGCCGTCGAAGGCAGGGGCTTACACTCGTTCACATTTCAGCTCAACATAAGCGCTTTCTGTGGGATAGGGGCCGTGCTTAGAGGTTGTGTAGGGGTTGTTCAAGGGGTGTGTAGGGGGTCCTAGCAGGTAGTTGGGGTTGTACAGGGTGTATTTGTGCCAGAAACGGCTCAGGTTGAGCTGAAACCTGGACGAGTGTAAGCCCCTGGTCGAAGGATGACGTGGACGAGGTGACGCGGTCCTTCGCCGCGTGCATGAGCAAGATTTCGTTTCTGGACGCGATACTGCCGCCGCTGCCGGGCGGCGTGGGGGGGTGCACATTTGAGATTGTGGCATACGCGACGCGCGCGGGGCTGGTGCACGAGCTGGGAACCGACGCGTGGTCCGAGGAGAGGGTAAGGCCCTGACAGTTTGGTCATAGTGTACACCCTCCCACCCACTGTGTGGAACCGACACGTGGTCCGAACACAAGGTAAGGCCCTGACATGTGGGGGGAAAGGTGGTATAGGGTTCTAATGATTGGAGCTAATCGGTAGGTCGTAAATTAAATCAAGGGCTCTGATGCCATTCTCTCACCATGCCTTGACTGGTTGCTCATAATTTGCATGGGCCTTAGGAGCGGGTGGAGGGCGCATCAGCGGGCGGCGGGACGGGGCACGTGGCTCCGCCCATGGAGTTCGGGCCGCACTGCGGGGGGAAGGAGGCAGAGGCTTACACTCGTCCACTTTTCGGCTCAACGTCAGCGCTTTCTGTGGGATTGGGGGCTGCATTTAGGGGTTATTCAGGGGGCATTTATGGGGCGTCAGGGGGTATGAGTAGTAGGGGGTGTTCAGGGTCTGTTTTGTGCTAGACATGGCTCAGGTTGAGCTGAAAAGTGAGCGAGTGTAAGCCCCTGGAAGAAGGTGTACGCCGTCAAGTCCACCACCACCGGCCTCATCAACATGGACCTGTTCGTCGAGCGGAGGAAGGCGCCGCAATGATTTGGACGTGGATTTGTTGTGTTGGTCTTGGTTTCAAACGCGTGTATTAGTTTTGTCATGATTACAGAATGTGCAAATGTAGCAAATAGAGCCTAGACTAGAGATCAATGTCTACGGGACTCAAGCCCCTGTGTCGTAAAAAAATACCCATACGGCAGTCGAATCGACCTGATTCGTATGGCGCAAGGACAGCACACTGGTATCGACCCTCCATTTCGTCCCATCGCCGACCGGATTCGGCCGCGTGATTGCAGTTTCCACACTTGGGACCGGCCGACCAAAGCGCCATTTTTTTATGACACAGGGGCCTGAGTCCCGTAGGTAATCAATAGAGACAAGAGTATTGACAAAAACAATATTTACAATGGCACATGATGATGAATCACTACCGTAAGAGACCGTGCCAGGAAGCACCTTGCAGAAAATTAGCGACTGAATTTCACTAGCTTTCTTCGAGTCCTCAGGCCATGTCAAGCCGACAGATCAAACGATCTGGCGATGTTTAGGCCGTATCGACGGGCAATCTACTAGGCCTAAGGTTCTTGAAAAGCTAATGCGAAATACGCAAAATTACCGAGGGCCCGGAGGAGCGCCGCTCAAGACGTCATAAGGTTCCGCCGCCTCCGACTCTTCGTCCATAGAGTACCGCTCCGAGCGTTCCGTCAGGCATTCCACAATGCCCTCGCACGTGCGCTCGATGTCGTCGTACGAATCGCATCCCGCCTGCTAGGGCCTAGTAGATATCTCTCACCGCGTCAGGGAATGCCATTCAGCTCAAAAAACAAATGTAAATATCGCTCGCCGCGTCATGGAATGCCTTTCAAAACTCAAGAAACAAATGCAAATAACGCTCGCCGCGTCATGGAATGCCATTCAACTCAAGAAACAAGGGTCAAACGCGTGTCGATGGGGTGGCTGGCAATGGGCCTCGCGGAGTTTTCTCGCCTCCACATGAAACACTATTTACCTCAAGTAAGGCAGGATCGAAGTGCTGTTGATGACGTGGCGAGCAATTATGGCAGGCCCTACCGAGACCGACGGCGGCCCCGCGGCGGTGAGCGCGCCGCCGGTCAGCCGTTCTTCGACGTTGCACGCCGCCGCCAAGGGGCTTACACTCGTTCACTTTTCAGCTCAACGTAAGCGCTTTCTGTGGGATAGGGGGTGTGGTTAGGGGTTGTTCAGGGGGGGTGTTTAGGAGGCGTCAGGGGGTATTAGGGGGTGTTAAGGGTGTATTTTGTGCCAGAAACGGCTCAGGTTGAGCTCAAAAGTGGACGAGTGAAAGCCCCTGCCGCCGACTCGCTGGGGCTGCGCAGGATGGACCCTGGCTGCTGGCAGAAGACCATGGTGTAGCGGCGCAAGTTGAAATTGAAAGCAGAATTGAAGCAAGATTCAAAGAAGTATATCAGCGGTTTACTTTCAAGCGCTTGTTTCCAGGCGCAATCAACGTGGGTTTCGTAGGGGCAACGTGCACCGCCCTACCATGGTCTTTACGTGCTCCGCCTCGTCGTTGCGCACGTTCTCAAATACGTCGTATAGGTTGTCGATCGTCGGCTAGGGTCTGGCAGGATATACTCTCGCCACGTCATGTTATGCCAAGTCACTGAAGAAACGCAGGTATGAAACGTGGATGATGGCCAAGCGGCCCACGGACCCGCTGTATAAGAAAATTTGCCTCTGAGTGGTGAGTTCTGGAACCACACTGTAACTCAGAACTCACGACCAGCCATTCTTCGACCGGCCGACACCGTCTGATTAGCGTAATTGCCGACCGGAGTCCGACCACTAATTGCCGACCGGAGTCCGACCACCCTGATTTTCTTATACAGCGGATCTGGGCCGCGTAGGGCGTGGCGGGCAACATCTGCCAGCCCTACCTTGGGCCGCCGGCGCCCGACGTTTTGCTCCGCGGACATGGGCGCGCCGGTCTGGAACTCGTCGAAGAGGAACAAGTCGCCCTCCGTGTAATAGTGCACCGCGACGGCTCGCAGCAGGGTCATTGAGAACAGGAGGGTCATTGAGAACAGCAGGGTCATTGAGAACAAGCGCTCGGTTCAAGATAGGAGCATGACTGACTTTCAGGGTAAAATGATGGTACAGATGCACAAAGGAGGTTCGTCGATGCATCGTCGGTAGAGTGCTTGTTCGTAAACTCAGTGTCGGGGTTCAGCGGAACGCGTATCTCCTCGAAATCGGAAGTCAATTTACTGACGGATGGCGACCTGGTCGGACTTTCGTCGAGCCGGTCAGTGGGATTTTTCGAAATGGATTGGTCGGACTGTATTCGGTACGCATCTCCGGTTTCAGACCCGACACTGAGTTTATAAGCCTCCTGCCTGGTGGTGGCTGCGACTTGAGATGCTCCTGATGGTCATTGAGGAAATTGTCGTACGTGTCGAATGCGTGCAACTGGCAGGAGGGCCATTCGAACTGAGATATGAGCAGGGTACATGCTGATACAGACGCTCGCGCTCCGAGGAGGAGGAGAATTCAACGTCGGTCGAGTGCTTGGTGACAATCTGCGCGGTCGGCGCCCCTCTACTCTAAGAAACTGGAGGGTTCAGTGGTGAAGTGCGTGATTCTGTGACTCATGACCGACACCCGGCCGCGACCGCTTTCAGTGCCTTCTTGAGTTATTAACACCCCAACTCTAACTCAGTGTGATCTACCCCCCAGTTTCTTAAAGTAGAGGGGCGGTGACCGCGTAGTTGGTGACAATAACACCACCCTGCCTCGACTTGCTCGGAGAGGTTGTACGCCATGCGCGGCGAGATGAGGTACTGCGCGATGCAGATCCAGTAGTACGTCACCGCCGGGTAAGTTCTCACACCAAATACGCATATGACATTAAAAGACAAGCCCACGTTCAAAATAACATTTTAACTCAAGACGTGTTAAGTTCAACGGTCCGAAATTCACTTTTTCGAACGTCGGCTTGTCTTTAAACCCGGTCTCCGCTTTCGGAGCCGTATGGTCTGAAAGCTCTCATATGATTGGGCGACAGGATACCGGTACGCTCTCGACCAATCATATGAGGGCCTTCAGACCCTACGGTTTCGAAAGCGGAGACTGGGTTGGAGACTGGGTTTAAATGTCAGCCTGGTCCAGGTAGCACGGAAATAGTTGACAGCAAGGTACGCTTGGACGCGATGTCGTCTAGAAAACATCGGCATGCCGGGCCGTACCGCCATGTGCTGCGCGATGAAGCGGTCTTTCCACATCTTGTCGCCGCCCATGCTCTCCATGATGAGCAGGTGGTGGAACTCGTTCATGGTCTGCGCAAAGTGCACCTTGAGGTAGGGCACGGCATATGTTGCTCGCCACGTCATAATATGCCATCCAGCTCAATACACGAGGGTTGGTTCAAAGTACGTGCGATGACGTGGCGTTCAAACTGCATTGGATGACGCCCCTAATACCAGGTGAGCAATATCTATATGCCCCCTACATACACCCTATATACCCCCTATATACCCCCATATCTGGCCGACCTTGCCTTGAGGTAGTCGGCGCGGCGCCAGAAACCGAGGGTCTCGTACAAGTGCAGGATGGATAGGAAGGAGAAGTACGGCACGCGCGCCACCGTCTCCAGCGCGTAGAACCGCGGGTAGTCGCGGCCCTCGTACAGGGGCTTACACTCGTTCTGATTTCAGCTCAACTTGAGCTCTCCTGTCCACCGCGTAACCCAACTTAACTCATGAATGTGTCCTGGAGTTGCTCAAATTGAGCTCTACCGTGAACGAGTGTAAGCCCCTGCCCTCGTACAGGTTGTCGATGATGGCCACGGCGCTCTCGATGATGATGAGGTTCACTGCGCGCTCCAGGCGCGGGATGAAGGCGGTGCCCAGGGCCTCACACGAATTCCCCTTTCAGCTCAACCGCCAGCGTCTTCAAGGTGGGAGGCTCTCCGGCGTCAAGTTAGGACAACATTATCGCCAAACTTTGGGAGCAGCGTGTGCTGAGCGACGTACGAAGTCTGGCTATGAAAAACCCGTCGCGCTTGACGTGCTCATGTTTTTTCATTTGCGGGTTTTGTGTTGACGTGGGTGGGGTACGAGGCGGTGAGCCCGAAACCTTGCGCGGGGTCAGGGACAACACACAGCAGTGACGGCTGGCAGCTGGCCTGGAAAGTAAACATAGCTATACTCTGTGACGGCTGGCGGGATGAGCGGGAAAAGGGACGCCGACGTGTCTCGTGTCTCGTGTCTTGTACCAGCCTGCCTGAATCGTGCTTCTCGTCGTCCCCAATCACCAACATCTGCTTGAGGAAATTGGGCGACGACGCTTCGTCGCTGGCAGCCGCCGAGTGGACGATGGTTTTGGAGCGCAGCGGGACCTTGGCATTCGCCTTCGACGCATCCGACACGCCACGGGTGTCCTTACCGCCGGAGGTGGGCGCGGCAGCGCGGCATGGAAGGCGGTGAGAACGGCGGCGGAGAGCGACGGCACCCCTCCCCGACGTGGAGGTCAATTGTCCCAGTTGGGCATTCATGGCGAACGCCATCTTCTGTTTTCGCGCGAAAGCGGCAGCAAACGCGCGCACGACTGGTGGTTCGTGAGGAAGCCGAAGACGGACGCACGGACGCTTTGTGTTTGTATACACGACGAGGCTGGTGGTCCTCTGGGGGCGCGTAGGAGTGAGCGAGGACATCAGCCACGTGAACGTATTGAACGTTTTTACCGAATCTCACAGATCTAACAGAATCACCGAAGATATTTTGACGGCCTTTCAGGATCTCTGCCAGCCTTTCAAAAAGCCACGTGGCAAAGGCTTGCAGTGTTTGCTCATAGAGCACCGGTACACAGGTTGCCTTGTGAACTTGTGACAAAATGTCGGAACCGCGTGTCCTTGCGCCATACGTTTTCTCCACATCTGCTTTTAAGATGTCGAAAACACCGCTAGTGCCACCTGTCATCCTGTCCTTGCGCCATACGAATTCGGTCGCGTGATGCTTGTTTAATTGTTGTTAAACCTGTCCCTATCGGTCAAATTGGGTAATACGTATATAACGGTTAACCTTTCAACTTGTGAAGTTTCAAACCACGCACTCGCGCGCGGCAGTGTATTATTCAACTTTATTTGTTTTTCCTTTCGGGATGCTGCAAGCGCCGTCGCCGCACTCCTCTTCGCGCGTCGTCGCAAGACCCCCCTTCGCGCCGCCACCATGGTCGTCCTCCACACCAAAGGGGTGAGCGCCCGCGCCGCCCCTTCCCCCTCACCTCGGTGCAAGCCTTCCCTACCCAAAACCGCGAACAAACTCAAATCGAAATTTGGCTCTCTCGAAGGGCGATGCCCACATTTTGACCGGACTCGGAAGGCCGTAGGCATAGCGCCGGCGTCGCCCACGCCCTCTTCCAAAGCCAACGCCCGCACCTCGTACCGGCCTCCGCACTCGCGCAGAATCGCAAGCCAACGTCGGCGCAACGTCGACTCCCCCACGTCTGTGTGGTCTTTCACCTCACACGATGCCACTCAGTGCCGACGTCGTTGACTTCCCACGTGATGTCAGAAGGCGCGCTAGTTCCCCCGATCTCCGGGGCGTCGCGCCTTACGTTACCAGGCCAAGGTCACTGACATCCGACGCACGCACTCACTTTCGTATTGTTATGTTGTTGCTGGTGTGTGCAGAAGTCGGAGGACCAGCAGTTCCTGTTCGAGACCACGGTGGAGATCACGGTGAACCAGCTGGTGTGCGAGCTGGTGGCAGGGGCTTACACTCGCTCACCTCAGGGCTCAACTTGAGGAGCTTCGGGACACACCGTTCACGTTAGAGCTCAACTTGAGCACCTTCAGGTCAGGTCGGGTTATGTGGGGGACAATCTACGCTTAAGTTGAGCGGAACGGGGCAAAGTCAGCTCAAGTTGAGCGGAAATGGGAACGAGTATGCCCCTGGCTGGTGGACGTGCACAACACGCGGCTGCGGATCCAGCGCCTCAAGGTGCGCGCCGCGCCCCACACACCGACCCAAACAAACCCCCTGCGACTCCGCACGAGTGCTCGCGGCGCCGAGCTGGCGGGGATAGTTCCAGTGTCTCGTCGCGTGCGTTGAACCGCTCTGGCGTTCTTGGGAGTGCGAAAAATGAGCACCCTCCCCTAAATTGAGCACCCTCCCCCTCCCCAAAATGCAATGCAATTTTGTGTCAGCGGGACCAAACCCGCCGGGCAGTGGGTGACTCGCTGTGGATGTACTGACCATGCGAGTGACGAATGTGTCCCGCTCATACATACGAGTGAGCACGCACGGGGGCCAAGGCGGAAGCCTGGTGCCTCATCATACACGCGGAAGCATCTCTCTTCTCTCTCTCTGAGCACGCGACTGACGCACTTGTGTCCCGTGGTGGGTGCAGGTTGAGGGCGACGACCTGGCGCAGTACGGCCCGTGCAAACCTGTGGACAAGCAGGGGCTGGACGAGGACATCCAGGCCGAGGCGGACGGCAAGGCCCTGACTGTTTGCTCATACGAGTAGTGTACCTGCACACATCGTCCTTGGGGAGGCTCCTTCCAACTGAAATCCACCCTGGCTGTTTGCTCATAGTGTACCTGCACACATCGTCCACAGGGAGACTCTTCCCAACTGAAACCCACCCTGACTGTTTGCTCATAGTCTGCCCGCACACATCGTCCTTGGGGAGACTCCGTCAAACTGATACCCACCCTGACTGTTTGCTCATAGCTTACCTGCACACATCGTCCTTTTGGGAAGACGCCTTCTAACTGTTACCCACCCCGACTATTTGCTCATAGTGTACCCGCACAAATCGTCCTTTTGGGAAGACAACTGAAACCCACCCTGGCTGTTTGCTCATAGTGTACCCGCACACATCGTCCTTGGGGAGACTCGTTCCAACTGACACCCACCCTGGCTGTTTGCTCATAGCATACCGGGCCTTTCTTGACGGCATCGCGGCGCCGCCGCGAGGGCCCACCTTCTGCAAGGACCCCAACGGCAAGCGCGACGGCAGGGCCACATCCTTCGCAGATTTCCAGGGTACTCCAAATGGCGGTGCCAATTCTTGAGAAATAGACGATTGAATCGCCATATTGTACCGTTGTATGGCAAACCTGACAGTCTATTTACTCAAGGTCTCAAATTCGAGACGCGTTGACCGCCGTTTGAGCTACCCTGGAAAACTGCGAGGTCAGGTCAGCTCGACCTGACTGTTCGCTCGCAGTGAACCAGTGTACCCGCGCACACTCGCCGCATCCTCCTCTCTGCTGCCCTGACCACTCATTCCCTGACTGTTTGCTCATAGTGTACCAGAGTACCCGCTCGTACAGTACACGCTCGCCGTATCCTCCTCCCTGCCCTGACCACTCGCTCCCTGACTGTTTGCTCATGGTGTACCAGTGTACCCGTTACATGTACACGCTCACCGCATCCTCCTTCCTGGCATGGCCACTCGTTCCTCATTCAGCTCGACCTGTGATGCGGCGAGCGTTGTTCATCCGGCCCTACGCGGCGGCAACGCGCCAATCCCGCGGGCAGGGTCTACGCTCGTCCACTTTCCGGCTCAACGTAAGCGCTTCCTGTGGGATAGGGGCAGCGTTTAAGGATTATTCAGGGGTTATGTAGTGGGTGTTTGGGAGTGTCAGGGGTGTTTAGGGTGTGTTTTTGTGTCAGAAACGGCTCAGGTTGAGCTGAAAAGTGGACGAGTGTAAGCCCCTGCCCGCAGGTACAGGAGATGCTGCGCAAGGCGCTGGACGACGCGGCGATGGCAGCAGGGGCTTACACTCGTCCATTTTTCAGCTCAACCTAAGCCGTTTTGGTCACACCTCCGCGTGTCCCCCTGTCTAATAGACCGGGGGAAACCATGCACCCGACGAATCCCACATATTGTGCTTACGTTTAGCCGAAAAGTGGACGAGTGTAAGCCCCTGGATGGCGGCGTCCAAGAAGCAGGTGGAGTTCAAGAAGCCGCTGTCCAAGAAGGATCTCTCGGCACGGCGGTGCAGGTTGAACCGATGAAATTCAAGTTGAAAGCGCCTGGAACTGAGCGCTTGAAACTAAAATACGGCAATCTGCTCTCAAGATTTGCTTTCAAAATCAACTTGCGCCGCTACATCTCGGAGCACATCGACATCATCCGCGGCGCCGTCATGATCGCCTACCCCATGGTAGGGTGGTGCAGGTTGACCCTATGAAATCCACGTTGTAAGCGCCTGGAACGAATCGCTTGAAACTGAAATATGATGAACCGCTTTCAAACGTTGCTTTCAAATTCAACTTGCGCCGCTACACCATGGGCGTCCCCGAGTGGGACCCTGTGCGGATGGACATCGAGGCAGGGGCTTACACTCGTCCACTAATAGGCTCAACGTAAGCGCTTTCTGTGGGATAGGGGGTGCAATTAGGGGTACTTCAGGGGGTGTTTGGGAGGTATTAGGTGGCATTAGGGGGTGTTTAGGGTGTGTTTTGTGTCAGACACGGCTCAAGTTGAGCTGAAAAGTGGACGAGTGTAAGCCCCTGCGTCGAGGGCGACGAGAAGCCCAGCAACACCCCGTTGGGCATCGACATCCTGGACAACACGGCGCAGATCTGGTGGGCGGGGAAGCTGATGATTGCGGGCAACAAGCTGAGCGACCACGTGGTAGGGCAGTGCAGGTTGACTATATCAAACCCCGTGTTGAAAGCACCTATGGTTTCAGCGCTTGAAAATAAACCATGATGACCTGCTTTCAAGCTTTGCTTTCAAAGTCAACTGGCGCCGCTACAACGTGGGGAAGAACGAGAAGACCAAGATTGTGGCCAAGCTGCAGAAGAAGGGCGGCGGCGCACCGCAGCGCGAGGCGCCCATCAGCCCGGAGGAGCACAAAGCCATGATGGCCTACTACCACAAGAAGCAGGAGGAGATGAAGGCGCTGGCAACCAACTCCGAGGACGACTACACCAACAGCGCCTGGGCCAATTCCAAGGCGCTGAAGAACCACTTCAGCGGCGTGGGCAACGTCAGCGTGGCCGGGGCGCGCGGGGCAGGGGCTTACACTCGTTCCGATTTCAGCTCAACTTGAGCTCTTCTGTCCACTATGTAACCCAACTTAACCCTGAATGTCTCCTGGAGTTGCTCAAGTTGAGCTCTAACGTGAACGAGTGTAAGCCCCTGGCGCGGGGACGGGAGCTTCAACGGGGGGATGATGTGAGCTCTACTTAGGCAACCTTGAGGTATCGTGTGGGGATGAGTCGGCTGCGCGGCACGCGTGGGGGGCTTTGACCGGGGGATGATATGTGCTCAATATAAGCATACAGCACTAGGTATCGGGCGGGATTTAGGTTTTAGGTACAGATAGACAGAGAGACGGGGGGAGAGCGGGGGTGTGAGCAGGGGAGGGGATGATGTAGCCGCAATAGTAACAATTGAGATTCATTTAAACCGAAAGCAGTTAAATTATGTAACACCGAATGCTAGTACAACCGCCTGTATGTCATCGCTGATGGGCGGCACGTGTGCGTGAACAGACGAAACACTTTCAGAATATGTGATATCAGCTCTCCCTTTCTAATTTTGCAAATGCTTGCTCCTATGCAACCGCCTCCCACCTTGTTGCGCCGCCCCTCACACCCTGAGTAGCTCTGGCAGTCCTCGTCATCAAACATCATCCATATAGGCATTATAAAGTCATACACATCTATAAGTAGGCTGTGCAGCTCTCCAAAGTGTCCCAGGAAAAAATTGCACACACCCGCTGGAGGTGCAGGCGGGTGGGCAGCCGGAGGTGCTGCGCTGGACGCGGGAACACGACTGCCCGTGGGACTGGAATACCCTGTGCAGGCGCCGCTCGGGGCGAGCACCTGGGGGCTGGAACACGACTGCCCATGGGATGCCAGGAAGGTCTCCTCCTCCCACGGGCACCCAGTGTTGTGCAACCGCTTCAGCACCCCCAGAATGATGCCCGCCCGCAGCGGCGGCGCGACACGTGTTAGTGACACACGGTCACCCGGTGTTGTGCAGCCACTTCAAGACCTCCAGGCGTCCCCCCAAGTGCCTGGTATATTAGCTAAGTAAGTTGAGTAAGTAATCAAGTGATCTGACGAGTTAATAATCGTCCAAGTACTTACTATCCAAGTAATTACTTACGGCTCACAGACTAGGCACTAGTGTGGTGTCCGGGCACCTCAGCGCCCCCCCGCCGCCACCAGCGCCCGCACCACCGCCGCGTGCCCGAAGTGCTTCGCGTAGAACAGCGGCGAGTTGTAGCGGCGCAAGTTGAATTTGAAAGCAAAACTTGTAAGCGGTTCATTATATTTCAGTTTCAAGCGATTAGTTCCAGGCGCTTTCAACGTGGGATTTTTAGGGTCAACCTGCGCCGCCTTACCGAGTACCCGCTGTTGTCCGTGTGGTTCACATCCGCCCCCTGCCAGAGCAGCGCAGCCACTGCCGCCGTGCGGCCCCACCGCGCGGCCACGTGCAGCGCCGACCACCCATCATGATTGTAATTCGCCTTGTCCGCCGCACCGCTTCTGATGAGAGCCCGCACCACCGCGTCGGGGCTGTCCTCCGCGGCGATGCTCAGTGGCGACCACCCGAACGCGTCCTAGGGCCTGCCGGATATTGATCCCCTCGTCATAGGGCGCCATGTAATTCAAGAAACGGAGGATCGAAATGCGTTGGATGACGTAGCGGGCAATTACATTTGGCAGGCCGCACGGCGTCTGTCTGATGCACCGCCGCCCCGGCCGCTAGCAGCGCCGCCACCACCGCCTCGTGGCCACACTTTGCGGCGTGCCACAGTGCTGCCCGCCCGTCGATGTCACGCTGGTTCACGCCCGCCCCCGCCGCGAGCAGCGCCAGCACCGCCGCCGCGTGCCCCTGCCCCGCGGCGAACCACAGCGCGGTCCGCCGCTCCGTGTCCGCTCCATCCACCTGCGCACCCGCCTCCAGCATCGCGCACACCGCCGCCTCGTCGCCGATCCACGCGGCATATCGCAGCTGAGTTGCCTGCTCCACGGCTGCAGCCGTTGCGGCAGCCTCTGCCTCCTCCTCCGCAGCCTGAATGGCTTCCGCCGCCTGATTGGCCTCCTCCCCCGCCACCGCCTGAGCATTGAGCAGCAACATCTCCACCGCGTTCATGCGATTCTCCTGCTCCACCGTCTCCTCCTTCTCCGCCGCCTGATTGGCTTCAGCTTCCGCCTCCGCGTCCGCCGCATTGGCTTCCTGCTCCGCTGCTGCATGGAGAGCAGCGGTACTCTTCGCCTCCTCCGCCCCCGCCGCTTCGAGCCGCGTCATTTCCAGCGCCGTCATGCGAGCCTCCACCGCCGCCACCGCCTTCTCGCGAGCAGCCGCAATGTTCGCCCCCCCCTCCGCCGCAGCCGCAGCAGCCGCCGCGACAGTCCCCGCCTCCGCCTCCGCCGCCTTCTCAGCTGCCGCTCCCTCCTCCACCTTGAGCCGTGCCGACTCTGCCGTCGTCATGCGAATGTCCTGCCCCGCCGTCGCCTTGTGAGCAGCGGCAATATTCGCCTCTGCCGCCGCCGCCGCCGCAGTTGCAGCGGTGGCAGCCACCGCCTCCGCCTCCACCGCGACCTTAGCTGCCGCCGCCGCCTCCGCCTCGAGCCGCGCTGCAGTGGCGGCAGTTGCCTCCTCCGGCATCGCCTCCTCTGTATCCGCCGCCTGCTTGGCTGCTGCGTCCGCCGCTGCTGCGTCCGCCGATGCCTTGCCCTTCGCCGCTGCATTGAGCCGCGCCATCTCCATCGCCCTCAGGCGAGCCTGCTGCTCCCCCGCCGCCTTGTGCAGAGCGGCGAACATCGACTCCTTCACCGTGGCCGCAGCAGCTGCGGCGGCAGTCACCGCCTCCTCCGTCGCCTCCACCTTAGCTGCCGCCGGCGCCTGCGCTTTGAGCCGCGCCGTCTTCGCTGCCACCGCCGCCACCGCCTTCATCCGCGATGCCTTTGCTGCCACCACCGCCTCCGCCTTGCGCCGCGCCGCCTCTGCCGCATACACTGCCGCCGCCTCCGCCTCCTCCGCTGCCGTCGCCGCCTCTGCATTGGCCGCCGCCCCAGCGGCCGCAATCATCAAGCAAGCCTCCCTATCCGCCGCCGCCACGGCAGCGGCATTCTGTGCCGCCACCTCCTCTGCCGCTTGCATGCGAGCCTCCTGCTGCGCCGCCACGTTGTAGGCTGCGGCAATATTCGCCTGCTCCGCCGCCGCCTTGTAAGCCGCGGCAATATTCGCCTCCTCCGCCGCCATCCTGATTGCCGCATCGGCCTCCGCCTTGAGCCGCGCCTTTTCCATCGCCTTCATGCGAACCTTCCACTCTGCCGCCGCCGTGTGAGCAGCGGCAATCTTCCAGCAGCCGCAGCGGCCGCTGCAGCGGCAGCCGCCGCCTCCTCCGCTGCCTGCTTGGCTGATGGGCGAGCCCCGAGCAATCGCCTCCTCCTCCTCTGCCGCCACCGCCTCCACCTCTAACCGCGCCGTCTCCACCCCTTGAATCTGAGTCTCCACCGCCGCCACCGCATTGTGAGCAGCGGTAATCTTCGTATTCTGCTCCTTCACCGCAGCCGCCACAGCAGCAGTTGCCGCCTCCGCCGCCTCCGCTACCTCCGCCTTGGCCGCCGCCGCTGCCGCCGCCGCCGCTGCCTTCAAGCGAGCCTCCTGCACAGCCTGCTTTACAGCCTGTAGACGAGCCTTGCGACCCTCCTCCTGCGCCGCCACCTGGTGAGCAGCGGCCCTCTCCACGCATTCCTCCTCCGCCGCTGCGACAGACGACGCTTCCTCAATCGCCGCCGCTCGGGCAGCCGCCGCCGCCTGCGCCCTGAGCCGCGCCTCCTCCGCCGCCTTGGTGTCCGCCAGCCTCCAGCGGCGGCACCACTCCGCCGCCTCCAGCACCTGCACCACCGCCGTGTGCCCGTGCTGCCTGGCGGTATCCACCGCCGTCTGCCCAATCTTGTCAGTCTGGGTGTAGGGGCGCACGTTGAAGCTGAAATCAAAATTAGAAAACAGTTCATCATAATACAGTTTCAAGCGATTACTACAGGCGCTGACAACACAGGTATCATGGTTCAACTTGCACCGCCTTACATGGCTGAGAGCCGCCCCCGTACCCAGCAGCGCCCGCACCACAGCCTCGTGCCCGTTACCCGCGGCGGCCTGCAGCGGTGTCCACCCGTTCTTCGTGTCCGTCAGGTCCACCGCTGCGCCCGCTGCCAGCAGCACCGCCACCACCGCGTCGCGCCCCTTCCGTGCGGCCACGTGCAGCGGCGCCCACCCGTTGGTGTTCGCCATGTCCACGGTCGCCCCCGCACTAGAGCCTTGCAGATATTGCTTGCAACGTCATCCAACGCATGTGAAGCCTCGTTCCGAGAGTACAGGACTGCCTGCCAGCTGCCACATTGTTGACACGCATTTTTAACCCTCGTTTCGTGGGTCAATGTCATACTATGACGTGGCGAGCACCATCTGCCAGGCCCTACCCCGCATCCAGTAGCACCTGCAGCACTGCGTCGTGCCCCCAACCCGTATGGCCTGGAACATATCGCACGCTAAGTCATCGACACGCATTTGAACCCTCTCCACTGGAGCTTAATGGCATTCTATGACCAGAGTGACAAGATATGATATGGTCATACGGTCCGGTTGACCGACGTGATGGCGAGATGACAGGATTGTGGGGGTCATCCTCAAGATTCTAAGACCATATTTAGAATTTAAGGTGATCCTCAAAGCGACAGGATGACAGGATTCATGGTCATCCTGGAGATCGATCCTCCATATCTTGTCACTCTGTCTATGACGTGGTGAATAATATCTGCCAGGCCCAACCAGCCCGCAGCGGCGTGCAGGGGCGTCCACCCGCCGTGTCCGGACCTCGTCACGCTGTCCACCGCCGCCCCGCTGGCGACCAGAGCCCGCGCAGCCGCCTCGTGGCCCATCTCGGCCGCGGCATGCAGCGGCGTCTCCCCGGAGGTGTTCGCTTTGTCCACCTCCGCCCCCGCCGCCACCAGCCCCCACACGGCTGCCTGGTCACCCTGCTTTGCAGCGATGTACAACGGTGTTCTGCCCAAGTTGTCGAAGTCATTTACTTCGCGGCGATATACTCCGCGACAGTCTAGATGGTGCGGGACAGGGCCGCAGCGACGTACGTCTGGACACCCAGATGCTATTGATGCGCCAGCCGGGACAGGCTCCCTGACCGGTACGGGCGCGGACACTCGTCGTGCTTTACCGCCGCCGCCGCCCTCACCTCCGCCCTCGCCGTTCCTCTTCGTCCTCGCTCTCGCACTCTCGAGGTTTGCGGTCGGTGGGCGCAGATGCGGAGGTGGAGATGGGCTCGGAGCTGAAGTTGGGGGCGAGCTGGGAGGCGGGGGCGGCGGGGATGCCGGCGGCAGCGGGCTGGGTGGCCGCGGCGGGGGGCTCGGAGGAGGAGGAAGGTTTGGAGGCGGCGGAGGGTTAGGCGGCGATGGAGGGCAAAGTGGCGGAGGGCTCGGAGGCGGAAGAGGCGGGGCGGCAGCGGCGGCAAACTTCTCCGCCTCCTCCTCTGCCTCCTTGGCTTCCGCTGCCGCCGCCGCCGTCTTCCCCTTGCGGTATGCGGCAAGCTTCTCCGCCACCTCCGCAACAAGCTTCTCCTCCTCCTCCTTCGCCACCGCCTGTGTGGCGTCAGCCGTCTCCTCAGGCGGCGCGGCGGAGGCGGCGGCGGCGGCGGCGGCGGCGGCGGCGGCGGATGGGGGGACAGAGGCGGCGGCGCGCTCCAGGTAGAGCGCCACCGCCGTCTTGGAGTGGAGCCGGGCAAGCTCCTCTCCCTTGGAGAAACGACCCGTCTTGTCGCAGTCGGTGAATCGGAGCCGCGCGCCGCCCGGGGGCCGTGCCGCGAAGCGGGCGAACTTGTGGTCCACTCCGTTGCTGCGGGGCCGCGGGTTGGTCTGCATGTACACGTCGCCCTGGTAGTGTTCGTACGGAGCAGTGGCGGAGGAACCAGCGCGGGCCGGGTCGGCGGCGGCGCAGACGGCGGCGGATGCACGATCCTCAGTCGTCTTAGATGCCGACGCTGACGCCGTCGCCTCCTTGCGCCGCACCTCCTCCGCGACATCGGCCGCCTGCCCCGCCTCCTCCTTGGCCGCCGTCGCTGCCGCCGCCGCCGCAGCCTTCAAGCGAGCCTCCTGCACAGCCTCTTTTACAGCCTTTAAGCGAGCCTTGCGACCCTCCTCCTCCGCCGCCGCGGCGGCGGTGGCGGCGGCAGCGGCGGCGGCGACGGCGGCAGTGGCAGTAGGTGCGATGCCTCCGCTCGGGGAGGGAATGTTGGTGGGAAGGCAGCGGCGGCGTGGTGGTGGTATGGGTGCGGCGGCGGCGGTGCCAAGCTGGTCCCCAGCCCCCGCCGCCGCCGCCCCCGATGCCGCCACCTTGAGCCGCGCCGCCTCCGCCGCCTTCATGTCCGCTAGCTCCTGGCTCACCGCCGCATGCGCCGCCTCCAAGTGTGGTGTGGTAAACAATGCTCGCCACGTCATAAGATGCTGTTCAACTCAGCAAGCGAGGGTTCAATATGCAATGGATGAGGTGCCGCACATGTCTGCCATGCCCTACCCTCAAGTCCTCTTGCTCCTTGCTCGCCGCCGCCAGCGCCGCGCTCAGGCGGCCCACCTCCGCCGGCCGCGCCCCCTCCCCCGCGCCCGCGCGCGGCCTGTGCACCAGTCCCCCGCGCGCCGCCTTCGCCGACGGACGCGGCAGCAACCCGTCGCTGGGAAACCCAGGCTGCGCCGGGGACTCGCTCTCAGGAGCGCGGGGGCGGGCTCGGGTTTTTTTGGTTTTGAGGCGGGCCGCGAGGCTTCCCCCTGTCGCCGCCTCCGACCGGCGCCGCCACATCCCCACCTCCACCTCCGCCTCCTCATCCTCCCCGTCCACAAGGTTGATCGCATCGTTAGCGGGGGGGGCGTCGGCGTGAGCGGTGGTAGCGGTGGCGTCAGCGGGGGGGTCGTCGTCGTCGGGTGTGTCGGCTCTCAAGTCAATCTCCTCCTCGGCAACCTCCAACCCCGAGCCCGCGCCGCCGGGCACGACCAGGCGCCCCCACGGCGGGGGAGGGTGCCCGAGCGACGGCGGGTACGTCTCGAAATACGCCAGCTGTCGCAGCAGCACCAGCGCGCCCTCGTCGTCGCGCTCGCGGATCGCCTCGCGGATCACCGGCGCCACCACCGGGTGGTTGTCAACGGGCGCCTTCTTATTTTTCAGCTTCCCTGACTCCCCTCGCGGCTGCACCATGTATTCCATGTACCGCGTCTTCAGCTTGGAGAAGTCACCAGCGTCGAACGCCTCGG
>Ga0307489_10000923_pt1 | contig 18742 bp, 27 predicted proteins | sample SB12metaG_FD_202247 | JGI IMG/M metagenome (GOLD analysis project Ga0307489, IMG submission 202247) | Sea-ice brine microbial communities from Beaufort Sea near Barrow, Alaska, United States - SB 1.2 | ecosystem: Environmental > Aquatic > Marine > Coastal | place: USA: Alaska | collected...
CCTGTCGTCGTCACGCTTGCCGCCCCCAGTCAGGGGCTTACACTCGTTCCCATTTCCGCTCAACTTGAGCTTACTTTGCCCCTTTCCGCTCAACTTAAGCTTACTTTGTCCCCCATATGACCAAATTCAACCCGTGGATGTGTCCCGAATGTGCTCAAGTTGAGCTCTGACGTGAGCAATGTGTCCCGAAGGTCCTGAAGTTGAGCTCTGAGGTGAGCGAGTGTAAGCCCCTGCCCCCAGTATGCGGCGCGCCTCCGCTCGCCTCCTCCTGCTCCGTCACCGAGGGTAATGTCTTGCGGGGTAGCATTTTCGGCGCCGAAGCCAAAGCGTGGGACCATGCGCTCATGTCGCTGCGATCCACGACAGAGAGAAGAGATATGAGAGGATATACTCGAGAGCCGGACGACACGTTAGTGACGGGAGAGAGCGATAGACAGCAGGGAGAGCGCCGGAATCGCAGCCCACGCGAGATGGCGATCCTTGAGTGAAAAAGCGACGGGGTGGAAAAACGAAGGTACGCTCGGATGTGCCGGCAAGGTACGTTGCGAGCGGGGGAGAGCGGGGGAGAGCGGGGGAGAGCGGGGGAGAGCGGGGGTGAGCGGGGGGCACCTGAGTCTGCCAAGGGACGACACATTGGCCTTGCGATACTTCGTGCCCTTCCTCCGCTCGCCGCCGCCGCGGAAGCAGGACAGCATTGTGAATGTGCGACCTCTCAACCACAGCCGTTTCTTATTATGCCCACGAAGAACCGGCGGCGGGTTTTTCAAAAGAGAGTGAGGTCGACAGCGCGTGCCTAGGGTCGCGTCAGAACCTGGCTAGAGCGAAACACGCGAACGCCACGCGGCCCTCCTGGTGTTCGCGGCGGCGGCAGAAGCGCGCGATGTGCCGATGTGGGTGCGTTTGGCAAGCGCACTCGAATGTGTTGAAGCTGCTTCTGAAAAGGATACTCCTGGGATACGCCGGATTTCGACATCCGAGAAACATTTTGGGTGGATTCTGGGCAGGCTGGGGAGGCCAGTCGGGTCGAATGAGCCTAAACACAGCAGCGACTCGACACTCGAGGCGTGGAAAATCACCCAAAATGTGTGAGTGGGATATTGGGTCGGCCAAATCGATGCGAGCAAATCGAAAGGCGATTCGGATCGATCTGCTGGATCTCAGTCGTCACTGATGAGTCACCTTCACGTGGTGGATTGGAACACTCAAAAACAGCACGGCGCGTAAAAAGTGTAGACCGATGACGAAGAACGGTCAGTAGCCTTCGACACCAAACCGCCATCCAGAAGAGCGGAGGGAGATTGGTCCGTGATACACTTCGGTCTAGACGACGCCGTGCCCACAGCCCCGCCACAAGAAAGCTCAGTCAAGGGGTTAAAGTCAGTCAAGGGGTTCTTGAGCGTGGACACACGATGAGCGTGAGCCCACCTGCATCAAACTTAAGCTGTGAGCATGACGTCCAAAGGCCGCCGCCATGCGTGCGCCGAGTGGCGTGGTTTGAAACTTGACCCAATCAGGCTCAGTCGAAGCATGAGCCCCCGACACGAGACAGAGCAGTGGCTGGCCGGCTGGAGCGGCCGGTCAGTCACGTAGTTGTACTCATACGCTTTGCGAAACCAATGTTGCTTGAGTTCATAAAAATGTATAAGTATTTTTTAAACTATTCTTCTGAGTATCCTGCCGTGACACAGCCCTTCTTCGTGCATCAAATGGCCCATTTATTGATGGATTCAAGTTGATGATTCACCAGGCTTGACAGTGCCCGCGGCCCCATGCCCACCCGCCCCCCACGTCTATCTATGTATTGGTGAACATGCCGATCGCGTCCACACGCAGCCTGACACGGCATCCCTATACAGCTCAGCTGCCAGCTTCTCTCAATTTTAGAGAGAGAATGGCTCCAGAGCTCCTAATTTAATTACAATTGACCGCTAACTCCAGTTTGAATACCCCAAACTTTCAAGAATATACCCCCTTCTGAGCCGTGATCTATATCTTAGTGAACATGCCGAAGGCGTCGAGGCGCAGGGCGGCGGGGCCCACCAGCAGGGGCTTACACTCGTCCACTTTTCAGCTCAACTTGAGCGCTTTGTATGGGATAGGGGGTGCGCGTAGGGGTTGTGTAGCCCATTTTAGGGGGTATCAGGGGGTGTTTAGGGTGTGCAGGGTGTTCTCTTGTGTCAGATGCGGCTCAAGTTGAGCTGAGAAGTGGACGAGTGTAAGCCCCTGCCCACTAGCTCCCGCTCCACCCCCGCGCCGAACCCGCCGTCCGTCGTGCCGGCCGCCACGCTCTCCAACGACCGACCGACCGACTGCACCGACGCCCGCTGCTGCCCGGGCTCCCGCTCGCCAGGGTCGGATACACCATCATACTCACCCCATGTCATCGGATGATGACAATCGTTTCTAAGCTAACATTCATCGAGCCCCAGGCGCTCACATAATGAACTTCAGCCGGTGAAAATGTGGGCGACGTGACGAGCAACATAAATCATAGTCTAAATGGGGGGTTTACTGTAGGGTTTCGATCCTTAGACTTGTAATATAAAACGAAAAAAGTACAAATCTGACCCCACCGGTAGTGCCCGAAGCTTCCCATGGTGACCCGCGTGTGACGAGGATCACCGCTATCGTCATACCCCGCCGCGGGGTGCTGCTGCGGTCGATGTTGGCGCTGTGGGCTGCTCGAGAGCTGCGGCCCACCGGGCTCCCGCTGCGGCCCCCCGGCCTCTGCTCTGGCCCAGGGCCCGGGCCGGCCCCCGGGCACCCCCACCCCCCCCCCGGATCCGCTCAGCCCGCCCTCGCTTCAGGGCCTTGCACCACTACTCCAGCTCATCTCGAGCCATGTTGTCCCACTCCCAGGTTTAGATTTAGGGTTTACGGTTTAAGATTTAGGGTTTACCATGAAACCACTCGATGTAGTTCGCTTTAATGATTAACACCCTGAAGGCACGGAAGTCAGGCTGAAAGGGGAAGTACGGCAGGGCCTTGCGTCGCTGGTGGCGGGAGTGGTGAGGGCGGCGGTGCCGTGGTGGGGCGCGGCCTCCGTGCGGTGCTGCTGCTGCTCGGTTTAGCGGCGCAAGTTGAATTTGAAACCAACATTTGAAAGCGATTCATCATATTTTAGTTTTAAGCGCTTGGTTCCAGGCGGTTTCAACTTGGGTTTGATAGGGTCAACCTGCACCGCCCCACCTCGGCGTGGTGCCCGCGGCCGCCGCTGCGCTGGACGCTGCGGCTGCCGGCGCCGGCGCCGGACATGGGTGATAGCTCGTACAGACCCGTCGACCAGGGGCTTACACTTGTTCCGATTTCAGCTCAACTTGAGCTCTTCTGTCCACCGTGTAACCGAGCTTAACTCATGAATGTGTCCTGGAGTTGCTCAAGTTGAGCTTTAACGTGAACGAGTGTAAGGCCCTGCCGTCGACGAGCCCCCCGGTGATTCCGATTTGTCATAAAGGGGGTTTTCCATGAGGTGTGGCGACGCGCCGCTGCCGCCGCCGCCGCCCCCTCTTCCGCCGCCGCTGCTGCCGCCTCTCGCCCCGGCTCCGCCAGCCGGAGCAGCCATCACACCATTCGCCCACACCACACCACTGTCCCTACCCTTACCCGAACTCACGCCCGCTCCTGCCCCCACACCCGCCCCCGCCCCCACACCGCCGCCACCGCCGCCGCCGCCACCGCCGCCGCCGCCGCGACAGTCATCCGCCTTCGGCCTCCCTACCTTCCCCCCCTCGCCCTCCTCCCCGGAGCTGACTGAGCTCGCCCGACTCCTCGCAATTCTAAGCTGGTCAAGAATCTCTGTGAAGCTCTGGCCGCTGACGCGGACCTCCTCCTGCAGCGCGTTGGTGGCACGGGACAACATAGACTCGACGTAGCGGCGCAAGTTGAAATTGAAACCAAAGTTTGAAAGCAATTTACCATATTATAGTTTCAAGCGCTGAAACCATAGGCACTTTCAGCAAGGGTTCTGATATTGTCAACCTGCACCGCCCTACCTCGACGTGCTGCGCGCGGGTGTCGGACTGGCGCGCGCGGGCGGCGGCGGCGGCGGCGTCGGCGGCCTCCGTCCAGGGGCTTACACTCGTTCACTGTTCAGCTCAACCTGAGCCGTTCCTGTCAAAAAATACACCCTGAGCACCCCGTAATACACCCTGATACCTCCTAAACACCCCCTAGGCAACCCCTACATACACCCCCTATCCCACGCGCTTAAGTTGAGCTGAAAAGTGGACGATGTTAGCCCCTGCCTCTGTCACGTCCTGCTGCGCCGCCACGCGCTCCGCTTGTTTCAGCGCCGACGCCATCTCCGCCAGCGTTGCGGCCACCTCGGTGTAGCGGCGCAAGCTGAATTTGAAAGCAAATGTTGAAACCAGATTGTCGTTTTTTTGTTTCAAGCGCTCAGTTCCAGGCGCTTTCGGGTTGGGTTTCATCAGTTTAACATGCACCGCCTCACCTCGGCCGGTGACCCGCCCGCTTCCGCCGCCGCCGCCGCCGCCACCGCTGCTGGGGCCGAGTCTGCCGCCGTCGCACTGGCGAAGGTAAAGGAGGGCTCCTGGTGTACCGGTACACTATGCCGCTGCTGCTGCTGATGCTGCTGCGTGTGTACCGGTACGCTATGCCGCTGCTGATGCTGCTCTTGCCGCTGCATTTCCTGCTGGTACCGTTGATTCGGTTGTTGACGCTGTTGAGGCGGTTGGTGCGGCGGCGGCGGGTACGGCGGGTACGGCGGGTGCTGCGGGGCCGGCGGCTGCGGGTGGGAGTAGTGCTGCGTCATCGGCGGTGGAGCGTACTCATCTCGCAACTGCTGCTGCTGCTGCTGCTGCTGCTGTTGTTGCTGATGGTAGGATCATACACGTGATAATGCTCGACGTTTAACAAAAAACGGGGGTTTTACACGTGACTGAGAGAGATGCTACCGCGTGTATAAGAAGGCACCTGGCTTTCGCCCTGCCCCCCGTGGGTTCAGCGTGTGGTGGACGACGCCATAGCAAGCATTTATCCCGTGTGCCCTGCCGGATATTGCTGCTGCTGGTGAGACTGCTGCTGCTGCTGCTGCTGCTGCAGTGGGGTTGTACCGGTGGTTCAGCTCACAGATGAGGGGAGTTCAGCGAAGGCCCAGCGAGGATTCGAGTGGTCGTGATAGTTTAGCTCATATGACTGGGGAGTTCAGTGAGATCCCTTGCGGTGGTTGGGTGGTTACGCACCTGCTGTTGTTGCTGGTGCTGCTGCTGGTGCTGCTGAGACTGCACGGCTGCGGCGGCTGCGGCGGCTGCGGCGGCTAACTTGGCTTCGGCGGCCATGTTGGCCGCGGCCAGCGCGGGCCCCGGGCTGGCCTCCGTCGCCGACACAACGAAGGGCCTTGCACTACGAGTGCACTCATTAAAACAATGTCCCGTACCCATCCGGGCCATCCGGGAACGTGAAATTCATGTGTGTTTCTGGGAGCATACCTACGCTAAATTCGCCCAAAATTGAACAAAACCGCCCAAAATCGCCTCGTACAGAGCCCGGAACCTCCGGAACAACTAGGGTGCGTACCGGGCTCAGAACATTATTGAAAGAGTGCACTCGTACTTCCCGCGGCGCCTCAACTTTGGCACTAGTACAAGTCCTCACAACGTTGTGAATCAGGGACAAGATCACGCCTCCAGTTGCGTGCGGGTCACAATACGGGGGCCACGGCGAAAGGCTGGTGCCTTCTTACAGACGCGGAAGCATCTGTTTCTCTGTGTCTCATGCCTCAAGTTGAGGTGAAACGGGGACGCTGTGCGCCCGCCTTGCCTGGGTTTAGGGTTTAGGGTTTAGGGTTTAGGGTTTAGGGATTAGGGTTTAGGGTGTAGGTATTAGGGTTTAGGGTGTAGGGATTAGGGTTTAGTACGCGGCCCTGCCTGCACCGCCGCCGCCGACGCGTCCGCCGCGCGGCTGATGGACTCGTGCCAGAACGCCGGGTGCATCGGAGCCCCCGCCGCCGCCGTCAGTCGCGACGCCATGCTGGAGGGGCGCAACTCGAAATTGAAAAAGCAAAACTTAAAAGCAGTTTAGCGTATTTCAGTTTCGAGCGCTGGCTGACATCAGGCGCTTTCTACACTGGTTGCATGGACAGCGCAGGTTTAGGGTCTAGGGTTTAGGGTTTAGTGCGCAGCGCCGCACCATGGCGTTGAGCTGCTCACGCTGCTGCTCAAGCTCCCAGGTGTAGCGGCGCAAGTTGGATTTGAAAGCAAAAATTGAAAGCAGTTCCTGATGTTCTGGTTTCAAGCGCTCAGATCTGGGTGCTTTCAATGCGGGTTTCAGTGGATCAACCTGCACCGCCCTACCCAGGCCGCCGCCTCCGCCGCCGCTGCCGCCGCTTCGCGCTCCACAGCGCGGTGGCCCCGTATCCAGGGCCTGCCAGATATTGCTCGCCGCGTCATTCAGTACATTTTGAAACCTCGTTGGGCTTGATGCCATCCTATGACGTGGCGAGCCATATCTGCCAGCCAGGCACTTGCCCGCCACGTCATCTACAGGCATTCAAACTCTCGTTTCTTGACTGACTTACCATCCTATGACGTGGCGAGCATTGTTGGTCAAGTGCCTAGTCTATAAAGCGTACAATATATAGTATCTCGTACTACCCGTAGTAAGTAGGCGTTTGGTGATATTCACCAAAAGTCATTTGACTTTTGGCCAAATTACCAAACTCCAGCTCACTAGAAGCTACTAGCCCACACACTAGGCACTAGCCTTACCTGCATCTGCATGAGCATGTTCTGGTACCCCGAGCGAAGACTCTGGATTCGCTCCGCGTCCGCCCCGGGAGCCACCCCTGCGAAACCGACCCCGTTCGCGCCAAAGTCCGGCCACATCTTTGTGCCGTAACCTCCTGTGCTGCTGCCTCCCGTGCCGAAGCTAGCTCCGAACCCGCCCCCACCGCCGCCGCCGCCGCCGCCACCGCCATTGCCACCACCGCCCAGGGGCTTACACTCGTTCACTTCTCAGCTCAACTTGAGCATTTTTTATGGGATAGGGCGTGCGCGTAGGGATTGTGTAGCCCGTGTTAAGGGGGTGTTAGGGGGTGCTTGTGGTGTGTAGGGTGTTTTGTGTGTCAGACACGGCTCAAGTTGAGCTGAAAAGTGAACGAGTGTAAGCTCCTGCCACCGCCGCCGCCGCCGCCGGACATTCTAGCTGCAACAGCGGCGGCTTTAACCCGCGCCTGCGCTCGCAACGCCGCCTCCTTCGCCTCGCCCGCCTCGTGCCAGGGTCTTTCTGAACAGCATGCCGTGTTAGGCCGGGGAGGAGAATGCGACGAGTGTGTACGGGTGCACTGGTACACTTTGAGCGAGCAGTCAGCGTCGGGTATGACAAAGTGCGTGAAATCACTTAGACACTTAACAAGTAGTACTAGGTTGCCCAAATTCAGCGTTCTGATTGGTCGAGCGGGACGACTCTGCACTAAGTCTCACTCAGTGTCTAAGTGGTTTCACGTACTTTGTCATCGAGCTGAAAAGGGAAGGAGTGTAAGGCCCCGCCTGGTGTGAGAGCTCCTCCGCCTCGCACTGCGCCTGCAGCATCTCCTCCGCGTGCTGCCTCCGCTTAGGGTCTGGCAGACAGTGCTCGCCACGTCATATGATGCCGTTCGACTCGGAAACGAAGAATAAACAGCATTGGATGACGTCTGCGCAGTTTTCCAGGGTACCTCAAATGGCGGTCGCCAATTCTTGAGGAATAGACGGTCGAATCGCCACATGGTTCCATTGTATGGCAAATCTGACCGTCTATTTACTCAAGGTCTCAAATTCGAGACGCGTTGACCGCCATTTGAGGTAACCTGGAAAACTCCGTAGGTGGTTGCCAATCCCTGCCGCCGCTCCGCCGCGGACTCGGCCCGCGTCTCCGCCTTGGTTCGCCGGACAATCTCCGCCACGTCCGCGGCTGACATTCGGCCGGAGGTGACGCCCACCAGGTCGCCGGCGAGGGTCTCGGCGCGCGACTCGGCGTGTTCCCGCGCCGCGCGCTCGGCGCCGAGCTGTAGCGGCGCAAATTGAATTTGAAAGCAACATTTGAAAGCGGTTCATCACATTAAAGTTTCAAGCGCTCAGTTCCAGGCGGTTTCAAGTTGGGTTTCATAGGGTCAACCTGCACTGTCCTACCGAGCTCGGACCTCAAGCGCTCCACCTCACTCCCTCCGCCGCCGCCGCCGCCGCCGCCGCCGCCGCCGCCCCTGACAGTTTGCCCGCCGCCGCTGCCGCCACCGCCGCCGCCGCTGCGGCCCGCGTCGTTTCGACCGTGCGCACCGCTGTTCTGTGCCGGTCTCTGCGATGTCCTTCCGGGCATTTGCGGCGGTGTCCCGGGCTGGCTCCGGGCGGAGGGACCAGCGGGTGCACTCACTCTCCTGCCGTCCCTACCGCCGCCGCCACCACTGCCGCCGCCACCGCCGCCGTTTCCTCCCCCGCTACCGCTATCTCTGCCGCCACCACCGCCGTTGCCACCGCCGCCGTTGCCATTACCGCCATTGCCACCACGGTCGCCGCCGCCGTTGGCACCACCGCCGTTGCCACCACCACCGTTGCCACCACCGCTGTTGCCACCACCACCGTTGCCACCACCGCCGTTGCCAGCACCGCCGTTGCCAGCACCGCCGTTGGCAGCACCACCGTGGCCACCATAGCCGTTGGCAGCACCGCCGTTGGCGGCACCGATGTTGCTGAAGGTGGCGGTCTCCCCCATCCACTGCATGTCATCGAAGGCGTCCTCCGCACCGGCCAGCGCGCCGTCCAGCTCTGCCACCGCCTAGGGCCTGCCAGATATTGCTCGCCACGTCATAGGATGGCATGTGAATAAGGCGCCAAGAACGCGAGGAGTTCAACGCCAAGACGGCGGCGGCAGAGCAGGGCGGATTCGGACGGATTCGGTAGAGGGTCGGATTCGGACGGATTCGGACGGATTCCTGGACCCCAAATATGGAAGTCAGCAACTCAGGGCTCAACCCGGCGCCTGCCGCCGCGCCGCGCTGATGACCGGCGAGCAATGTCTTGCCAGGCCCTACCAGCAGCACGTCCCTCATCCGCCGCGTGCGGTCCATGCCCTCGCGCAGGCGGCGCCATTCCTCCTCCCCCGCGGGCTCTGGCTCCAACCCCGCCAGTATGCCCACGAACTTCCCCAGGATGTAGCGGCGCAAGTTGAAATTGAAAGCATAATTTGAATGCAGTATATCCCATTTTAGTTTCAAGCGCTTAGTCACAGGCGGTTTTAACTTGGGTTGCATAGGGTCCACCTGCACCGCCCTACCAGGAGCGACTCCACGTCGTTGGCCAGCGCCATGTTGTAGCGGCGCAAGTTGATTTTGAAAGCAAATTTGAAAGCGGTTTTTCATATTTCAGTCTTAAGAGCTGAATTCCAGGCGCTTCCAACGTGGTTTTGATGGGGTCAATCTGCACCGCCCTACCATGAGGCTGTCGCGCCGCGACTCCAAGGTGTACTGCCGCAACTTAAAACTGATACTAAAAACTTACAAACGTGAAAGAAATTTACAGTTTTAGTTTCGAGCGCTGGAACCAGGCGGTTTCAAAACGGGTGTGACGTTGCGGTAGCAGCACCCCGCCAGGGGCGCCGCCGCGCTCTGGACGCGCATGTCCAGGTTGCGGGCGAAGCGGATCTGCTCCGCGGTCTTGCGCTCCGCCAGGTCCTGTCGGTCGGTCGGTGATTGGGGCGGGCACAGTCAGGGGCACGACACATAGTGTACCGGTACGCAGTTAGGAAGACGTTGCATAGTGTACAAGTGCACCCTCTAAATAATATTCCGAGCCCGGTACGCACCCTAATTGTTCCGGAGGTTCCAGGCTCCGTACGAGTCGATTTTCGGCGATTTTGGGCGGTTTTGTTGACTTGTGGGCGATTTTTGCGTAGGTACGCTTCCAAAGCACGCGTGGTTTCCGAGTTCCCAAATTGGTACGGAATGTTAAAGAGTGCACTCGTACCAGGTGGGGAAAGGAAGGGGACGGCGGTGCGGTGTCAGCTGTAAGGTTGGGGAGGCTGGCGTTATGAGTGGGGAGTGACTGTCCTCTTGGGGGGCGGAGACGGGGCAGGTGGGCGGGGATAGAAATGTGTAGGTCCTACTGACATCAGTCAGCAGCTGAGGGATATGACGAGCGCGAGCGGACCCTCTGCATCAAGCACGTATCCTAGTCAGCGGTGCCGTGACTGTGGTTTGGAAGGTGGGCAGGTATGGGACTGTGATTTTCAAATCGGGTGCATGGCGCGCGCACCGACAGGCGCGCCTCGATGCCGTCGGAGCGCTCGACGAGGTCGGCCGCGATGCCGTGCAGCGCCGCCACCGTCTCGTGCAGCTCCACGTGCGCGCGCAGCCGCCCCGGGTCAGGGGCTTACACTCGCTCACTTCAGAGCTCAATTTGAGGAAAGTCAGGAAACATCGCTCACGTTAAATCTTGACTTGAGCACCTTCGGGACACATCCACGGGACAATATGGGTCATATAGGTGACGAAGTAGGCTTAAGTTGAGCGGACAGGGGCAAAGTAAGCTCGAGTTGAGCTGAAATGGGAACGCGTGTAAGCTCCTGCCCCGGGTCCGCCCGCCCCGGGTCCGCCCGCTGCTTCAACAAGTGGTCCAGAAAGTGCTGCCCCTCCTGCTGTTGTTGTTTCGACTGTTGCTGCTGCCGCGCTCCTGCTCCTCCGTGACCAGCACCCAGGGCCTGGCCGTCATTCCACGTCACATCATAGGATGCCATGCAACTCAATAAACGAGGGTTCACATTGCGTTAGATGAGTGGCGAGCAGCGTCTGCCAGGCCTTACTACCAGCACCTCCGTACGCAGCGCCGCGGCCGCCGCGGTGTTCAGCGGCACCGCCGCCCGCGGCCCCACCGGTGGCGGCGGTAAAGTCTCTGTCGAGGTCCCATTCCATCCCGCCGCCGCCGCCCCCGCCGGCGCCCCCGCCGACTGTCTTGCCGCCGCGCCCACTGGTTCTCCCACCACCATCTCTTCCACCCCCACCTCCATCTCCACCCGACCGTTGGCGTCCAGACGGGGATGCCCTTTGCGCGGCGCCAAATCCCCCCATCGGCCGCGCCAGCTCTCCGAGCCGCAGCGCGCGCTCGCGCCAGAAAGCCACGTCGTCCTCGTAGTAATGAGCCGCCTCAGCCTCGCTGCCGAGCGGCGCGCCCATCATGTTTCGTCGCAGCTGTCTCCCCGTGTGTCGGCAGAGAACTCGAAATCAGTGACCAAACTGATTAGGATGGGTAGGCACTAGGCACTCCTCTGACCCGGTCACAGCACCCCGACGCCAGAGCAGGTAAACGCCCTTTGCTCTGAGCCGACGTCCCGGTGATGAAGCGGTTGCCGTCAACCGGCAACAACAGCGCACCCGTTGAGGTGACTGGGGAGCGCGCGTTCCAAGATTTTCGAATAAATGTGCGTTTCTTCAACGGCTGTAGGCACTCTTCGCTCCGAACCCCGACAGAGCGAACACGCCCCGAGGCTGGGTGAGACGCCCGCCCGTGAGCGCTGTCCAGAGTCGATACACCTCGCCAATAAAGAGCGGATGCCGCCAACCGGCACCCCGCTCCAGCGCGCCTTTTGGAAGTGACTGTCAACGGCAAGGCCTGGCAGACAAACAAGTCGAGGGAAAGCAGTGGTCAGCGGACAGTCCGGCCAAAAGGCAAAAGATCTGAGCGCACTTCTCCCTGTTTCAAGCGTTTTATATTCAGGCAAGTCCTGAAACGTGGAGAGGAAAGTTCCGATTTCCGAACGCAAAGTCATGTGACAAGTGGCAAATCCGGAGGTAGACCAGACTGTGTCACGATAAGGAGAATAGGAACTCGGGACCCGCAGTTTCGAGGCCGAAACCGCGTCGTTTGGACGCGCCCTTTTGGCCCACACATATAACTCAAGAAATAGACAGGACGACGCGCCGAATCAGGGTTCAGACAAGCGCCCGTATCAAATAACTCAAGGAATAGACAGAACGACGCGCCGAATGGGCCAAAGGGCGCGTCGAAACCGCGGGTCAAAACTGCGGGTCCCGAGTTCCTATTCTCCTTATCGTGACACAGACTGCCAGACGGGTTTCCGTTTCCGACTCGACTCCATGCGCGCAGATCGAATCCGGGCTACCGGGCTCGGCTCCCTCGAACGAATCCGTCCGAATCCTGAATCCATTTCTATAGGGTCAAAATGCCCATATGAAGGCTGTAAAATACCGCAAAAAGATCCGCTGCGGCGCTCGGAATCCGCCCGAATCCGACCCTCGATCGAATCCGTCCGAATCCGGAAACCCCAACCAGCGAGGGTTTTGGTGTGCTGGCGCGCTGGTGACCGACAGAACGTTCGCTCGCGTTCGGGGAAGCATACTTCCCGCACATACACCCCCTTCCACCATGATGCTTACCGCCGCCCCCTCCATCGCCTTCAAGGCCGCCGTCGGCGGCCGCGTCGTGCAGCCAAAGGCCCGCGCCGCCGCCGCCGTGCGCCCCACGCGCGCCCGCCGCACCGTCACCCCCCAGGCGCGCATCTATGAGAACATTCTCGAGACCGTGGGCAACACGCCAGTTATCAAGATCAACCAGCTCGCGCCCGAGGGCGTCACCATCTACGCCAAGGCGGAGTACTTCAACCCATGCAGCTCCGTTAAGGACCGGTGAGTGCGCCACCGCTGCGCGCCTCCGGTCGCCCGATCGCCCGCCTTCCAAATCCAAAAATATATCAATCGAAAAGGGGATCGACCAAGTTTACCGTGCGGACAGTCGGCTACGTGTACGTCTGATCTTCCACGCTGTGCCCGAGGGTCGGAGCGTGGTGCTCGTATCGAAGTGAAGAATACTTCCCGAGCATCCCCGCAAGGATCGGCATACCATTAGTTCCGTCCACGATTTATCGGTCTAGTGGCGTCCATGCTCATTCATTCAGAGCCGCTTTCTCTGAGAATGCCTCACGCAAGTTTGAAGGACTGAGAGAAAGAGAGAGAGAGAGAGTGCGAGTGCTCAACAACCTTGATCGAGCACAAAGGCTACGTTTTTGAGACAAGAGCCGATCTAGCTGCAGCGGGGCACCTTTTGCTTTCCTTTCCGATGTTTCGATCCACCTTATTTGCGCACGCCGTCTGAACCCCGCCCTGGCGCACCTGCGCCGCGCCAGGCTCGCAATCGGACGTGTTGTCAGACACTTTTTTGCTGATGACGTTTTTCTGCCGTTCTATCCGGGCGCCCGTTCTTTCGCTTCCTTGTTGGGGCACGTCGACTGAACCCCGCCCCTCCGCACCCCCGCCGCGCCGCGCGCCAGGCTGGCCATCGCGGTGATCGACGACGCGGAGCGCCGCGGCCTGCTCAAGAAGGGCGACACCGTGGTGGAGGCCACCAGCGGCAACACCGGTACTAACCCATCTATCCACCCACACCAACCCAGTTCCTCAACCTGACTGTTTGCTCAAATTCAATAGTGTTACCAGTGCACCCGTACACACTCGCCGCATCCTCCTCCCTGGCATACTGTGCGCAACCAATCAACCTAAGGTGCTATCCACTTACACCTAACAACCTGTCCACCTGAACTCAACGAGCAAACATCCTATCTACCCGCGTGAGCTAGAACCTATGAAATATCCTATCTACTTGCGTGAGCTTGAACCTTACGTGCCGTCTACCTGCGTGAGCTTGAACCTAACGTCCCGTCCACTCTCACCTGCCCACGCAGGCATTGCCGTGGCGATGGTGTGCGCGCAGAAGGGGTACAAGTGCGTCATCTGCATGGCGGAGCCCTTCAGCGTCGAGCGCCGCAAGATCATGCGCATGCTCGGTGCCAAGGTCATCGGTATGGCCGGGTGTCACACGTAACTCTTTGCTGCAAAATGGCCACACTGTACTGTGGTGGCAGTGGCCTGGTGACACGACCATATGGGATACTGACAATGATATGGATGATGCCGGGCCTGAACGACCATTATATCGAGCCTGACGTGGATGATACTCGAATCTAGTTGTATGAACAGGGGGTATGCTGGTACTGGGCGGCGACGAGCAGACATTCTGACGCGGATGACACTGGTGTAAGGCCCTACCTGCAGTGACCCCCAAGGCCGGCAAGGGCACGGGCATGGTGGCCAAGGCGGAGGAGCTGTGCAAGAAGCACGGGTGGTTCCTGTGCCGCCAGTTCGAGAACGAGGCCAACCCCGCGTTCCACGCGCAGACCACCGGCCCCGAGATCCTCATCGACTTCGCCGGCAAGCGCCTTGACTACTTTGTCACCGGCTACGGCACCGGCGGCACCTTCCAGGCAAGGGGGTTATTACGAACAAGCACTCGACCGACGTTGAATCTACCTCGTTATCCGCACGTCTGTACAAACATCCAACCGGAAGGTGCTTTGCATATTCACGTAGGTGATCTTTTGCCGCTTAGGGATTTGTCCCTTTTCTTGAGTCAACTCGTGTTGGAAGCTTAATTATTAAGCTTCGGCCGACGAGTTGACTCAATGAAGGGACAAATTTCTAAACGGCAATAGATCACCTCCGTGAATATGCGCAGCCCGGAAGGTGGTCACGCGGGCACGTCCGATCTCGGTTCGGGTGCTTGTTGTGGTTGACCCTGGTGGCAGGGCGTGGGCCGCATGCTGAACGAAGCGCGGCCGGACTGCAAGATTGTGCTGCTGGAGCCCGAGGCGGCGGGCCTCATCGCGTCCGGCGTCCCCACGGAGCGCAAGGACACGGGCGCGCCCCAGGGCTCGCACCCCGCGTTCAAGCCCCACCCCATCCAGGGCTGGACCCCCGACTTCATCCCCAAGGCAGGGGGGTCACTGAGAACAAGCACTCGATCGACGTTAGATATCCTCCTCCCTCCTCCTCCACCGCCTCATTCTCCTCGTCCGCCTCCTCCTCTTCCTCCTCCTCTTCCTCCTCCTCCCCTTCCTGCCCCTCCTCCTTCTCCTCCCCTCTTCCGCGCGTCTATATGAGCATTCAACCTGAAAGGAAGTCATGCGGGCACGTCCGATCCCGTTCGAGTCACTGTTCTCAACGACCCTCCTGCAAGGTGCTGGAGGTGGCGCAGGGCCTGAACCTGTACGATGAGCTGATGCCCATCACCGGCCCGGAGGCCATCGCCACCGCGCAGGCCCTGGCCCGCCAGGAGGGCATCTTCACCGGCATCTCCGGCAGGGGCTTACACTCGTCCACGTTTCGGCTCAACGTAAGCATTTTTTGTGGGATAAGGGGTATTTCAGGGGGGATTCAGGCAGTTTGTAGGGCGTGTCTGGGGGTTGGCAGGGGGTACTACGGGGTATGAGAGGTTGTTTAGGGTGTATTTGTGTCATAAACGGCTCTTGTTGAGCTGAGAAGTGGACGAGTGTGAGCCCCTGATCTCCGGCGGCGCCAACATGGCGGGCGCGCTGAAGCTGGCCGCCAAGGTCCCCAAGGGCAGCGTGATCCTCACCCTGCTGGCGGACACCTCGGAGCGCTACATGTCCACCCCGCTGTACGAGTCCATCGCGGCCGACATGGACGAGGACGTAGGGCTCTCAGCCTCACCTCATCCACCACATAGTGTACCGGTGCTCGCCACATCATCCACCACATAGTGTACCGGTGCACGCCACGTCATCCACTACATGAATTACCGGTGCACGCCATGTCATCCACCACATAGTGTATCGGTGCTCGCCACCTCATCCGCCACATAGTGTACTGGTGCACGCCATGTCATCCACCGCCACGTGTACTGTGCTCATGAGTGCCACCTTGTGATATGCGGACTATAATGTGTCATGATGTGTACCGGTACTCTACTTGGAGGAGCTCAAGATCGCGGAGTCCACCCCCTCTTTCCAGCTGCTGCCCGACAAGGAGCCCACCCTGCTGGTCCAGTAAGTCGCGCGAGACGATTACATCTCGTCTTCATACTAGTCTATCGATGTCTTTATACTAGTCTAACGATCAAGTTTCGATCAAACACGTGTACGTGTGTGCCTGAGGGGTTATATGAGACAATGTGGGGGGGGTATTTGATAAGCGATAGAACGAGTTACTTCGTATAATAAGATCTACGATCACCCAAAGGGAATGAAGTTCAATCCAACAACTGCAGTACGCTGACGATGCGGCGATACAGTCTGTCAGTGCTCGTAGAACCTTTCGTATAGATTTGTTCACAACGTGTTGACGCCGGCACCGCCGAGCGCGGTTTTCCCGATACCCGCCACGGCCGCGGGTGCCCAAGGCCAGACCCGACCCAGAGCCGCCAGTGCCACCCGCTGCTCACCGCCTAGGGCCGCCGCCGCCGCCGCCGCCACCGCCCGAACAGTGGTTGCTTTGTATTCAAGGTCGTCAGAGGCGGCCCTCGCAGTAGCCGCTCGGTGTGTGGCGGAGTCAGAGGCGACGTCGTTAGCCACCGTGGCCGCTGTCGACGCCGCCGCCGCCGCCGTCGCCGTCGCTTGAACTAGGGAGCGCCGCGCGGCTTCGAGTACCCACAGCCTGTAAGCGGCGGCGAGGCGTGCCTGGTCGGCAGCTGGGTTGTCGGCCCACGTGGGCTGGAGCGGTGCCTCGGTCTAGGGCCTGGCAGATGTTGCTCGCCATGTGATAGGATGTCATTTAGCTCACGGAACGAGGGTCTCAGATGTGGAGGATGACGCGGCGGATGATGTCTGTCAGGCCTTGCCTTGGCCCCTCCCGCTCCACCGCCCCCACCCCCACCCCCTGTCTCTCCGTTGTCGGCTCCGTCGTCGCTGCCGCCGCCACCGCCGCCGTCGCTGCCGCCGCCGCCGCCGCCGCTGGAGCATATCATCCAGCGCGCCGTGAAGGCTAGCTCACCCCCCAGCGACAACGGCGTCGGTGCCGCCGCCGCCGCCCCTCCCGCCGTCGCTCTCGTCATTGCCGCCGCCGCCGCCGCAGCCACCTCCGCCGCCGCAGTCGCCTCCGCCGCCGCCTCCGCCGCCGCCGCAGCTGCATCCGCCGCCGACTTCGCCGCCGCCGCCGCCGCCGCCGCCACCTCCGCCGCCGCCGCAGCTGCTTCCCCCGCCTCTCGATCATCTCCCTCTCCTCCACCCCCGCGATCACTGCCTTCGCCTCCCCAGCCCCCGCCGCCGCCGCCGCCTCCCCCGCCACCTTTGCCACCGCGCGCTTTCGCCCGGAGCTCGCGAAACGAGTCCGCGAAACAGGGCCACAAACCAGCTCCCTTTCAAGCTCAACGTGCGCATCTTCGAGGTGAGATGTGTAGACGAAATGACGAAATGAGTGGTTTTAGAACTCAGGGACAACACTGCTCAAGCTGAGCGGAAACAGGGAACTGGTATAATGGCCTGCCGTGAGGTTGCGGCCTCCGTTGCGGCTCCCGGTCTCGCCAAAGCCCCCGGCCCCGTCTCCGCCGCCGTCCCCGCCCCCGTCCCCGCCCCCGCCCCCGGCCTCAGCCCCGCCAACGTCACCGGCCCCGCCCCCAGCCCCGCCCGCGCCCCCGGCCCCATCCCCAGCCCCGACCCCAGCCCCGCCCCCGACCCCCTGACCGTCCCCGCCGCCGCCTCTGTTGTCGTAGCGCGCCAAGGTCTGTGCCCTCAGGGTTTCCGCGCCGCTTGGAGTCGCACCCCAAGCCGCGAAGACGAAGCGGCGGTGCGCCCACAGCGCCTCACGCCCCAGGTGTAGGGCCTGGCTGAGACGAGTGCACCCTTTGAATGAGGTCCCGAGCCAGGTACGCACCCCAGTCATTCCGGAGGTTCCGGGCTCTGTGCGAGGTGATTTTCGGCGATTTTGGGCGGTTTCGTTCAATTTTGGGCGATTGTAGCGTAGGTATGCTCCCAAAACACACAGTTTACAGGCTTCTGGGTCGGTACGGAACATTATTTAAAGAGGGCACTCGCATTGCTGGCCATATCAGAGGATGGCATTCTACGCAAGAGACGAGGGGTCGGACCTCGGGGTCGGACTGCAGGTCGAAGATGTGGCGGTGAACATTTACTTGACCCTACCCGGGTACCGGTCAATGAGCTCCGCGGTGAGTGCCGCCTCAGCCGCACAGCAGGGCCCGGCAGGTGTTGCTCGCCACATCATCGGATGCCATCTGAGTCAACGAAAAAGGGTTCAAATGCGTTGGATGATGTGGCAAGCAATGTCCGCCAGGCCCTACCGCCCAGTCCCACCCGGCCCCGCCACCTCCGCCGATGGCGACTTGCACATCATGTGCCTCCCCCCCGCTGCCGCCGCCGCCGCCGCCGCCGCCGCCGCCGCCGCGCATGAGCGCCTGGCGGTAGTGCAGGCCGCAGTAGTCAGACACGTTGCGCCGCACGCGCACCGCCGCCCGCTCCCCCTCCCAGGGCCGGCCAGATATTAATCGCCACGTCATAGGACGCCATCTCACTCAAGAGACGAGGGTGCAAAGCACGTTGGGCCTGCCGGATATTGCACGCCACGTCATAGGATACCATTTAACTCAAGAAACGATTGGTCACAATGCGTTGGTAACGTGGCCAGCAACATCTGACAGGCCATACCAGCTCGGCAGCCACCTCCGGAGGCGACAGCAACCCCTCGAAGACCTCCCGCTGCTCACTGCTTCTCTTCTCGCTGGTTTTCTTAATACTACTTTTGTTTTCACTCCCGGTCCCGCGCGCGCACCAACGGCGGTGTGCCCACGCCGCGTAGTTGAGCCGCTTCTGTATCGCCGCGCGCTCCACCACGCGTGCCTCTTCGGCAAACAGGGCCGCTGCCCGCCCGCCGCCCCCGCCCCCGCCGCCCCCGCCGCCGACGCCGCCCCCGTCCCCGCCGCCGCCGCCGCCGCTG
>Ga0307489_10000924_pt1 | contig 18741 bp, 28 predicted proteins | sample SB12metaG_FD_202247 | JGI IMG/M metagenome (GOLD analysis project Ga0307489, IMG submission 202247) | Sea-ice brine microbial communities from Beaufort Sea near Barrow, Alaska, United States - SB 1.2 | ecosystem: Environmental > Aquatic > Marine > Coastal | place: USA: Alaska | collected...
GCGCTCCGCCATGGTAGGGCGTTGCAGGTTGACCTATCAAACCCACGTTGAAACCACCTGGAACTGAGCGCTTGAAACTATCATATGATGAACCGCCTTCAAATGTTGCTTTCAAGCTCAGCTTGCGCCGCTACACCATGGGTGACCTCAAGGCGTAGACGTGCAGTCAGACACAGGGCCTTAGTGCCTAATCTGTGGGCTAGTAACTTTTATTAAGCTGAATTTTGGTGATTTGGCCAAAAGTCGGATAACTTTTGGTGATAATCACCAAACGCCTACTTACTACGGGTAGTACGAGATACTACAGGATACACATAGTACGCTTTACAGACTAGGCATTAGGCGGAGGAGGTGAACGTGTACGTACTGTGTACATGAGCAAACAGTCAGATAGGGCCGTGGGTGGAGGAGGCGAATGTGTATTGGTATGGGTACGTGAGCAAACCATCAGACACAGGGCTGTAGGTGGAATAGGTTAATGTGTTAAAATACGCGTTCGATGGTCACTGCCTCATTGTAATTATTAATGGAAATCAGCGTCAATGAATGTTGCGTCTAGGTCCCGCTGCCACTTGAACCCGAGACACCGAGAACCTTTGTAAACAGTAGAGTGCTATTGTCGCTAACCTCGAAGAGGTGAAGAGGCTACTTGGATGTGTTAGCTCTATGAGGCTACTTGGATGTGTTAGCTCAATTCATCGCCATCTTCGCCCTCGAATGAGTATTTGTGCTCCTTGCCGGACCGCACGGACCCGCACCCGTCGCAGCCGAGCATGGTCATCCACCACGGCGCGGACGCGAGGGGCGCCACACGGTTCGAGGAGTGCGCCTTGGGGGACGCGGGGAGCTGGAGTCGCTCCGCCTCAAGAGCGCTCATCCCGCGGGTCCTTGGGGACGCCGGCGCAGCGGCGTGCTCGTGCTCGTGCTCGTGCTCGGCACCGTGCGGCGGCGGCGGCGGCGGAGGCGGCGCGAGCGTCGCGCCGAAAGGCAGCGGCGAAGCGCCGTCGCCGTCGTCATCCCTCGCATATTCTTCCTCGGAGTAATGCGCGGAGCCGTGCCATTGCCGACCCGACCCCGCCCGGCGGCCGGACCCAACCCGGTCACCTCCTCCCGCCCCCGCCCCGGCCCCCGCCGCCACCGCCGCTGCTGCCGCCGCCGCTGCCGCCGCCGCCACGTCGTCCTCCTCCTCGGCGCGCGCCACTCGGCCCAGCTCCATCGCCAGCGACTCCGTCTCGCGCACGAGCGGATCCACATCCGTCACATCCTCAAACCCTCCGCCACCGCCTTCGCCCTCGTCCCCGTCATGACTAGCGTCGCCCCCACCACCACCGCCATCGGCCCCGCCCGCGTCGCCGCCGTCGCCGCGAGGGGCGAACGGGGGCGAGGGTGGCAGCGGCGCGACCAGCGCCGGGGGCGACTCGTGATTATCCCTGCGCCTGAGCCACATGTCCACAGACGGAGACCCCGCGCCTTCCTCCGCACCTTCCTCCTCGCGCGTACTCCCCGGCGTCCCTCGTCTACCACCGCTACCGCTACCAGCAGCCTGCTCCTCTATCGGGTCATCCAGCAGGAAATTACCGTCGTCATCCACAACCACCGGAGCCCCGACTCGCTCCCCCACGCCGCCAGCCGGGGAGCAGGGCCTGGCAGATATCGCTCGCCATGTCCTATAATGCCGTTCAACTTAAAAATACGAGGGTTAACAATGCGTGTCGGGGGTCGATGACGTGGCGAGCAATGTCTGCCAGGCCTGGCAGATATTGCCGGCCACGTCATACGATGCCACTTGACTCCAGAAACGAGGGTTCAGAACGCGAATGCGTGTCGGGGGTTGATGATGTGGCGAGCAATAACTACCGGGCCCTACCGGAGAGTCACAGTCTAACCCACCCGAGTCAAACCCGCCGCCGCCGCCGCTGCTTCCGCCGCCGCGGGTGTGCAGGTCGATGCGCTCCACACTCGGGCCTGAGAATAACAAAGGCACCTGCGGCTGTGATTGGGTGGCGCCGCCGCCGTTAGAGAAGAAGGGATCGCGCTGGTAGTCCGCCTCCGTCGCCGTTGTAGCCTCGGAGCAGGGGCTTACACTCGTCCACTTCTAGGCTCAACTTGAGCCATTTCTGACACAAAAACATCCTGAACACCCCTTGATACCCCTGAACACCCCCTAAACCACCCCTGAATGTACCCCCTATGCCACAGAAAGCGCTTACGTTGAGCCGAAGAGTGAGCGAGTGTAAGCCCCTGCCTCGGACACGGTGGACATGGTGTCGTCGTCGCTGCCCTCGCCCTCGTACACGCGGGTGCGGGTGCGCCGCATGGCCGGCCGGACGCCGGACTCGACGTCAATGAATCCATCCTCGCCATTGGTCCCGCCGTTGTTCCCGCCGTTTAATCCAGCCTCTCCATCGGTCCCGCCGCTGACACCAACCTCGCCATTGGTCCTGCCGTTTAATCCAGCCTCTTCATTGGTCCCGTCGTTGCTCCCGCCTATCCCATTCCCGCTCCTACTCCTACTCCCATTCCTATCCCCGTTTCCGTTTCCGTTCCCGCTGCCGGTGCCAGAGCTGTTGATGCTGCTGATGCTGTGGCCGTTTTTGTTGCCGTTCTTGTTGCTGCTCCCCTTGGACGAGGAAGGTGAGGGCTCGTAGCTGTCGTCCAGGCCGACGACGCGTTTGATGGCGGAGCGTTTGACTCGCGGGTTCCGGGTGCGCGTGATGATGCCGTTGGGCTGGTCCGCCGCGGCGGCAGCGGCGGCGGTGGCGGCGCCGGGGGCGGTGACGGCAGCCGGGAAGTCGAGGTCGTCGGCGGTGGTGGCGGCGGGAAATTCGTCAACCGGCAGCCCCGGCGCTCCGTCGCCCCCGCCCCTCCCGCCCCCTCCTTGTGTCACGGTCATAGTGTCCGCCAGCGCGTGCGCCCTGCCGGCTCCTCCCTCGCCACCCGCGCCGCGCCCCCCACCCAGGCCTCCCACTCCATTTCCATGTCCGTTTCCATTTGATACCGGGAGAGCTACCGGGCTCCCGGTGTAGGAATCCTGCCCGTGCGGCGGCGGCGGTGGGTCGATCCCGAACCTCGCCGCCAATCGCCTGACGTGATACTCTGGGTCCGCTAGTAGCGCCCGCTCGTCCGGCGTCATGCCCGAGCCAGCCCCGCCCTCCCCGGCGGCCGCCGCTTCGCCCGCCTCCACCGCAGCCGCCGCCGCCGCCGCGAGCACCGCGCTACAGCGCACCAGCGCCGCTGCCGAGTGCGGCGCCTGCAAACACCACACCCCGCCGTCACCCCCCACCATGCAGTGCCAACTACAACCGTTCTCGCCACGTCATCACATGCCAATTAACTCAAGAAAGGAGGGTTGGATTTAAAATGCGGTGGCAAATATGTGGCAGGTGTCGGTTTATTACTCGGGCCTACCAGCACAAAAGCCCTCGGGCCTATGACCGCCACCCCCGCCACACCCCCCGCCAGACCGGTACCTCCCGATCTCCCCCCTGCCTCCCCTGCTCCTAGGGCCTGCCACATATTACTCGCCACATTACCCAACGCATACAGAACCCTCGTTTTGTTCTTGAGGTGTATGGCATCCTGTCACGTGGCGAATCCTATCACGTGGCGATCAATATCAGGCACCCGGCGAATCATATCCCGTGGCGATCTATATCAGGCAGGCCCTACCCGCTGCGCCCCCCCGGCCCCCGACCCCGCCGCCGCCGCCGACCCCGCCGCCGCCCTCCAGCGGGTACCATGCCAGCACCGCCGCCCCCACGAAGTCAATGACCGCGAGCGCCTTATCCGACACCGAGAGCAAGCACGGGCCGATGGAATACATCCGCCCAAACTCCCACTTCTTCGGCTTTCTCATTCTGTCCGGCGCGGCACACCACCCATCACCCGAGGGTACGGCCTGACACACAATGCTCGCCACGTCATCCCACGCAATTCGAATCCTCGTTTCTTGAGTCGAATACCATCCTATGATGTGGCGAGCATTATACTTGAAGTTGGGGTTCAGGCTTTTAGGGTTTAGGGTTTAGGGTTGAGGGTTTAGGGTTGAGTAGGGTTGAGGGAGCCCTACCCGGGGGCGGGGAGGCTTCGGGCACGGAGGGGCGGAGTGTGGCCACCACCTCCAGCCTCCACCCCGCCTCCGGCACCACACCTTCCGCCGCGTTGGTCGCCGCGCCGTGCGACAGGCTCGCCACGCGGCACAGCCACAGCCGCCGCCCCGGCCGAGCGCCGAAGAACCAGTCGTGACCCGCCGCAGCCTTTGCGCCTGCCAGAACCAGGGGCTTACACTCATCCACTTTTTGGCTCAACGTAAGCGCTTTGTGTGGGATAGGGGTGCATTCCAGGGTTGTTTAAGGTGGGTGTAGGAGGTGTCACGGAGTATTTGGGTTGTGTTTACGGGGTGTTTAGACTGTATTTTGTGCTAGAAACGGCTCAGGTTGAGCCGAAAAGTGGACGAGTGTAAGCCCCTGCCCAGAACCGTCACCTCGTCCCCGGTGTCCAGCCCCTCCGGCACCCCCATGTGCGCCAGCGGGTGCGTGGCGGCGCCGAACGGCCCGTCACGCGGCTTCGACCCCACGCTGATCTTCGAGAACCCCGCCTGGTAAGGCCAGAACACTTGCAATAAGCACGATTTACATCCGTCATGTAGGCCAGGCCGGATAATATCGCTCGCCGCGTCATAGGATGCGGTTTCAGTCACGAAGCGAGGGCAGGGCTTCAAACGTGATGGATGATGCGGCGATCGCGCGTGGTTGGTCTTGCATTCGAGCGTGACCCTGAGCAAATAGTCAGGCCCTGCCCACCACGGGTGCACCGGTACACTATGGGCAAACAGTCAGGCCCCTTCGCCAGCCGCACTGGTACACTATGAGCAAACAGTTAGCTCCTGCCTGCTGGCGGTATAGCAGGTACAGCTGCTCGGAGGTGCTGACGAGCGCGGCGCTGCCGTCCGCCAGGAAGGACACCTGCGCGATCGGCGCTTTGAAGCGGATGGTGTGCGCGCCCGAGAACTTCCCGCTCAGCACCACCACCGAGCAGGGGCTTACATTCGTCCAGTTTTCAGCTCAACATGGGCCGTTTCTGACACGAAATACACCCTGAGTACCCACTCATACCCCCTTAAACCTCCTAAACACCCCGTAAATCACCCCTAAATGCACCCCCTGTCCCACACAAAGCGCTCATGTTGAGCTGAAAAGTGGACGAGTGTAAGCCCCTGCCACGGAGCACACCCCGCGGTTGTCGCCGCACACGAAGGCGTCGCCGTCGGGGCTCCAGCACAGACTCGTGGTGACCGCACCCCAGGGGCTTTCACCCGTCCACTTTTCAGCTCAACCTGAGCCGTATCTGACACGAAGTACACCCTGAACACCCCCCGATCCCACCAGCACCTTCCAAACACCCCCAAACACCCCCTAAATGCACCCCCGATCCCACTCAAAGCGCTCAGGTTGAGCCGAAAAGTGGACGAGTGTAAGCCCCTGCCGCACCCCGGTGCGCCTCAGGGATACCCGCCTCGTAGCGCCCGCTCACGCGCCCCGTGCTCTTCTCCCCCGCGTAGGGCCTGCCAGATATTGCTCGCCGCGTCATCCAACGCATTTCGAGCCGTCGTTTCTTGAGCTGAGTAGCGCCCTATGACATGGCAAGCAATATTTGCCAATAATCATCCTATGACACCGCGAGCAATGTTTGCCACGCATCATCCTATGACGTGGCGAGCAATAGTGGCGGCCCTACCCCCGCGTCACCTATGCTGATCTCCACCACCTCCAGCTCGCCGTCCTGGAAGCAGAGGCTTACACTCGTTCACGTTAGAGCTCAACTTGAGCAACTCCAGGACACATTCACGACTGAAGTTGGGTTATAAGGTGGACAGGAGAGCTCAAGTTGAGCTGAAATGGGAACGAGCGTAAGCACCTGCCTGGAAGGCCAGCGCGGCGCGCGTGCGGTCGGGGTTCAGGCGGATGGCCGCGATGGGCTTGGACGCGGAGGCGCCGCTGTGCATCTCCACTAGGAACCGCTCCAGGAACCGCAGCGAGGGGCGTGACACTCGTTCCCGTGCGTGCAAGGTTCACTCGAGCATCTTAGAGGTACTGTATACCAAGTGGGGATAGTACAGTATTGTAACTTGAGTAGTTTCAGGCGAGGGACAAAAGCGCAGCTCCCAGAGCAGTGACGAGTGACGGCTGGCAGCTGAGCTGAACAGGGGACGCGGCGTGACGCGTCAGGCCCTGCCCGCAGCGGGCCTTCCGGGGCTTCAACCTTTGTGCGCGCCGGGTCGCGGCGGCCCCCGCGCTCCGTGCAGCGCCCGAAAACGTACACACTTCCGATGCTCGAGCCCAGCACCACATACTGTTCGCTGACGTCGAGGCTCAGCAGCTTGATGCGGCTCCCGGTTACCTTGGCCAGCGCTGCCGGGTCGCCCACGGACTGAGGTAGGGTGGGGGGCGGGGGTTGTTAGCATGAACGGGAACGCGTGGTCATTCAGTGTGGGGTGTCGTGGCCGTCTGACACGACACCACTCAACATCATGTTCGTGTGTTACAGACGGGAAGCCTGTTTACGACGCTGCGGGGTCCGTGTCAAAACCCGCGGGCTGGAACCGTCAAACCGGGGAAACACACATCGACACTCATGGGATATGCAAGGTGGCGAAGCGTTGGCGGCGGAAGCAATGAGGGGAAGGGAGAGGGAGGAGAGGGAGGGAGGTGGGGGAGGGGGAGGAGGTGGATACTCGATCCTTGTGTAAACATTCTCGGCACGTCTATAGGTAGTCTAGATGTGTCTGCAGGGAAGGTTCACTCACCCGCCAGAAGCAGCCGTTGGCACCGAGCGCGGGCTCCCCGTCGCCGGCCTCCATGCCGCGCGCCCACCCAGTGCGCCAGGACTGGGCCAGGGCTGGGGGCGTGTCTCACCTCCAAGTGCGCCGTTCAAGTGATAGACGTGAATGACATCCCGCAGCGACTGCGACCGCGGTGGAGTAGACGAGAGTCGTGGTTGTTCCTAAACCCTATTTCAGATTTCCACTCAAACATTGAGCGACCGATTTCGTAAATTCCTTAGATACCCGCGCGGCCTGGCGGTGCCGCGCACCGCAGGCCTCCCCCGGGGGCGTTCCCGCCTTCCTCCATGGATCCCTCTCCGGGGCTGGGGGTCAGGGGCCTAGGCTCCTCCTCCTCCGGTTTCAACATCCACTCCAACAATGCATCCGCCTCCGCCCCCGCCTCCTCATGGGGTGCCCATGCCGCTGACTCCCATGGTGCCGCCCCCGCCCCCGCCTCCATGCTACCGCCCACCTCCGCCTCGACGTACGACAACGACGCGCCGCTGGACCTGCGCAAGGCGGTGGCGCCGCGCCGCGAGGATGCCGGCCATGCCGGCGGCGCCGGCGCGGGGTACGCGTCGTCCACCAACCTTGAGGAAATCATGCCGTACCTCAACCAGTCCCTCCAGGACCTGGGGTACCCCGCGCCGCTGGAGCTCCTCCTCCCCAACGCGGGGGCAGGGGCCTACCACTCGTTCACTTCACAGCTCAACTTGAGCGCTTTTGTTGGGACAGGGAGTGCGCGTAAGGGTTGTGTAGCCCGTGATAAGGGGGTGCCAGGGGGTGTTCAGGGTGTGTAGGGTGTTTTCTTGTGTCATAAACGGCTCAAGTTGAGCTGAGAAGTGGACGAGTGTAAGCCCCTGCGCGGGGGACCTCGCGAAAACGTGCAACGTCATCTTTCTACTGCTCCGGGACCGACAGCAGGACGTGTCGGCGAAGGAGCTGTGGGGGGACGAGCGGCGCCGGCTGCAGAGCGAGGTCGCGCGCGTGGAGACACACTTCGAGCGCATGCGGTCAGAGCGCGACGTCAAGGAGCACGAACTCAGCGCGCTGGGGGCGCGCGAGCGCACCGCCGGCGACTCGCATCGCCGGGGCTTTGAAAAACTCACGGCGGAGCGCGACGCACTGAAACAACAGCTGGCGCAGAGCGCGCAACGGCGGCTGCAAAGTGAGAACGAGTCGCGCAAACGAGAGAAGGAGTCCGAGCGGCTCAAGGAGAAGCTGTCTGCGCTGGTCAACGACAAGCGCCGCGATGTGGTGTGCGGCAGCATTCAGATTGGAAAACCCACCGCGGCGGGGGGTGTCAAGGAGGACGGCGTCAGGCAGGGGCTTACACTCGTTCACTTCTCAGCTTAACTTGAGCGCTTTTTATGGGATAGGGGTTGCGCGTAGGGGTTATGTAGCCCGTGTTAAGGGGGTGTTAGGGGGTATTCAGGGTGTGTAGGGTGTTTTGTTGTGTCAGTCACGCTCAAGTTGAGCTGAAAAGTGGACGAGTGTAAGCCCCTGGGTCAGGCTGTCCGCCGGCAGTGGCAGCGGCAGTGGGGGCGGGGGCAGCAGGGGAGGGGGCGGGGGGCGGCCGAACACTGTGGCGGGAAGCTCGATGCACCACCGCTCGGTGGTGGCGGCGGCGGTGACGACGGGCAAGGCCTCCGCGCTGGACGCTGCCGCGCGCGTCGCCGACTCCGCCGCGGCGCACACCATGTCCGTCAACCTCCACGACAGCATGATGGGCGCGTATGAGGCAGGGGCTTACACTCGTCCACTTCTCAGCTCAACCTGAGCGCTCTGTGTGGGATAAAGGGTGCATGCAGGGGTTGCCTAGGGGGTGTTTAGGAGGTATTGGGGGGTATTAGGGGGTGCTCAGGGTGTATTTTGCGTCAGGAACGGCTCAGGTTGAGCTGGAACGTGGACGAGTGTAAGCCCCTGGTATGAGGCCAAGCTCCGGGCGCTCATGCACGACAACGCCGACCTCAAGGAAGCCCTGCGGACCAATGGCATGGATCCGCATACGGGGGCTATGGTTGGACCGCCTCACCGGGCGGCGGGCACGGGCACGCCACCCGGGAGCGGGGTGCCCTCCGCCGCCGCGTCACCGCCGCCGTCGCCGCCGCGGATCGGGGGGGCGGGGGGCGGAGCAGGGGGTGGTTTCTCGTCACCAGGGGGCGGGCTGTCGCCGGGCTTCAGGGGCTCGCCGCATCAGGTGGACGACGCGTTTAGTTTTAACTTAGCAGCGCTGAAGAGCCGGCTGGGCGCATCCCGCGACGGAACCCCGGTGAAGGGGGGGACGGCGAAGGCGGGGGCGGGGGCTGAGGCGTGGGGCGCGTCGCGCGTCGGCATCTCGGTAAAGGGGCGCACGGCGGCGGCGGCAGCCTCATCGATGCCGCCGTCTTCTTCGCTCCCCCCGCCACCACAGAAGCAGCAGCAGCAGCAGTATCAGCATGCGCAGCAGCGGCACGAGCAGCATAGTGCACCGGTGCAGCAGCGGCAACAGCAGCAACAGCAGCAACAGCAGCATAGTGCAACGGTACCGCCCTATCAGCAGCAGCACCACCAGCCGCAGCAGCATCAGGTAGGGCGGTGCAGGTTGAACCGATGAAATTCATGTTGAAAGCGCCTGGAACTAAACGCTTGAAACTATAATATGATGAATTGCCTTCAAACTTTGCTTTCAAATTCAACTTGCGCCGCTACAACCAGGAGCCGCATGTGTCGCCCGCGGCGGGGTTTGCTTCGCCCGTGGAGGTGTCCTCCGACGACCGAGCGCGACGGGACCTCATCCCGGCTGACCGACCGGCCCTGAGCTCGGCACGTGTGCTGCTGGACCCCGCCTCGCCCGGGCCCGCGGTAGGGCAGTGCAGGTTGACCCTATCAAACCCATGTTGAAACCGCCTGGAACTAAGCACTTGACACTGAAAAGTGATGAGCTGCTTTCAAGTTTTGCTTTCAAATTCAACTTGCGCCGCTACACCGCGGCGGCAGCTTGCGCGGCGGCGGCAGGGACGGGGCCAGGGGCAGCGGCGGGGGATGCGAGGACCTCTCCCGCTTCTAGCCCCGTGGCGGCCCAACTGCACGATCGGACCTCTTCCGGTTCTAGAGCTAGCCCCGTGGCGTCGGCCGGTCAGACATCGGCTACTCCTCCCACCGGTCGGACCTCTGCCGATCCTACTCGTAGCCCTGTGGCTGCCCAACTACAGCTGAAGCCGTCGTCCGGGCGGGCCGCTCCCAACCGCTCGCCGCCGCGGACGTCGGCGCCAGTCAGCAGCGTGACGCCGCTGACGCCACTGACGTCGGTGCCGGTGTATGAGATGACGCCCACGCCGGAGCTGGCCCAGCAGCAGCATAGTGCACCGGCAGGGGCTTACCCTCGTCCACTATTCAGCTCAGCTTGAGCCGTTTCTGACACAAAAGCACACCCTAAACACCCGTAATACCCCCTACAACCCCCAAACACCCTCGAAACAACCCCTAACTGCAGCCCCTGTCACATAGAAGGCGGTTAAGTTGAGCTGTAGAGTGGACGAGTGGAAGCCCCTGTGCACCGGTACACCAGCAGCAGCATCAGCAGCAGGGTGGTCGGACCTCGGCGCCAGTTTATGTTTTGTCGCCCTCGCCTGGTCCGGAGCCGCTGCAGCGGGGGACACCGCAGCAGCATATTACACCGTCACACCACCAACAACAGCACCAGCACCAGCACAAGCCACAGCCGAAGAAGCGGACGTCGGCGCCGGTTTATGAGATGACGCCAACGCCGGAGCCGGCGCCGCAGGGGTCGCCCCAGCAGGATAATGCATTGGCACAAGACGCATTGGGCAGTGGGGTCGCATGGACGTCCGCGCCGGTGTATGATATGACGCCCTCGCCAGAGCCGGCGCCGCATGGGACACCACAGCTGCATAGTGCACCGGTACACCACCAGCAGCAGCAGCAGCAACGCCAGCAAGAGCAGTATGCGCCGGCTCATGAGATGACGCCCTCGCCAGAGCATGTCCAGCAGCAGCGAGGAGGAGGAGGAGGAGGAGGGGGAGGAGGAGGAGAAGGAGGAGGAGGAGGAGGAGGAGGAGGAGGAGGAGGAGGTAGTGCACTGGTGCAGCAGCAGCAGCAGGCGCCGGTCTATGATATGACGCCCTCGCTGCAATTGTCACAGCAGGGGACACCGCAGCTGCATAGTGCACCGGTATATCAACACCAGCACCAGCAGCAGCAGCAGCAGCGGCCGGTCTATGAGATGACGCCTACGCCGGAACCGGCCCAGCGGGGGACGACACCGCAGCTGCAACATGCTGGACTCGGCGGTGGAGGCGGCGGTGGAGGCGGCGGTGAAGGCGACGGTGGAGGCGGCGGCGAAGGCGGCGGCGGAGGCGGCGGTGGAGGCGGCGGTCGGGTTTATAGTGGGGGCAGCAGCAGCAGCAGCGAGGAGGAGGACAACAGCTTCGTGGAGTTTGAAGCTCTGAGTCCGAAGCAGAAAGACCTTGGTAGGGCGGTGCAGGTGACCCTATCAAACCCAAGTTGAAACTGGCTGGAATTAAGCACTTGAAGCTAAGATGTGCTGAACCGCATTCACATTTTGCTTTCAAATTCAAGTTGCGCCGCTGCACCTTGGAGACGATGACGACGACGACGCGTGGGGCCAGCTGGCCGGCAACGGTTGGGGCAGGGAGGAAGCGGAAGCCACAGCGGCGGAGAAGCCAGACCACGGGCACCCGGCTGAGGCTTTCTTCACGAGCATGAACACGATGTTCAGCTCGCTCACCACCGACGGGGTGGATGACCAGGCGGCGTTCGGCGAGGCGATGATGGCAGGGGCTTACACTCGTTCACTTTTCAGCTCAACCTGAGCTGTTTCTGACACAAAATACACCCTGTATACTCCCTGATACCCCCTAAACACCCCCAAACGACCCCTAAATGATCCCCCGTCCCACAGAATGCGCTCAAGTTGAGCCGAAAAGTGGACGAGTGTGAGCCCCTAGTTGATGGCTCTGCGCGTGCCTGAGCGACCGATGACCACGCTGGCAGAGGTGGCGGCAAGAAACGCGGCCAACGGGCGGGAGGCGGGAGGCGTCTCCGATGACGACCACGACGACGATGAAAGTTTGGCGGCACCGGTGCCGATGGTGGAGGGTGGCGATGAGGAGGGACGCGACGTCGACGTGCTGACGGCGGCGGCGGCGGTCACGGCTGTCACGGCAGGCCGGCGGCTGACACGTTCAAGAGGCAGGCGGCGGTCACTGCAAGAGGCGGCGGCTGTCACGGCATTGGATGGCAGCTTAGGTGCAGATACCAAGGAGGAGGAGGAGGAGGAAGAGGAGGAGGAGGAGGAGGTTGTGGAGGATGCGGCGGCGGCGGAGGGGGAGGAGGATGCGGTGGAGATGGGTGAGGCGGCTGCGGAGGAGGAGGCGCCGGTGGCGGCCGCGGAGGAGGAGGCGCCGGTGGCGGCGGCGGAGGCGGCGTCAGAGGAGGACGATGAGGCGGCAGAGGCGGCGGCAGAGGCGGCGGCGGAGGCGGAGGCGGAGGCGAAGGCGGCGGAAGTGGCGGCGGCGGCGGCGGAGGAGGCAGTGGAGGAAGAGGCGGCGGAGGCGGCGGCGGCGGCGCAGGAGGAGAGGTCGGGGCAGGTGGCGGCGGTGCGAATGAGCATCGGCGAGGCGCCTGGAGGGGCGCCGCAAGAGGAGGCCCGAACGAGCATCGGCGAGGGGCGAGAAGGGGCGGCACAAGACGCGCCCCGGCCCCGAATGAGAGAAGCGGGTGTCGCAGAAAGCTATGACGACGATGACAGCAGCAGCGCCGGCGGCGGGCCCGAGTTTGAGGTCATGGGCCCGGATGACGGGGACGGGGATGGAATGATGCTGATGCAACCGCTGAGCCCGCTGATGGGCGGTGGGCGCAACACGTCCGTGGGAAGCCACTGTCCGCCGACGGGGGAATCTAATCATCTCAAGTGGGGTGATACTCCTCAAGAGTCAGCGGCGTCGAATCATCCAACCCCGGCGACAGCCCCGCGACAACAGCAGCAGCAGCATCAGCAGCAGCAAAGTGCACCAATGGGCGGCGTTGGGGGTTACATGTCTGCGGCGGTGCCCGAGAGCGTGCAATCGCGCGCGCCGCATCGCACAGGCGGCGGCGGCGGCGGGGGCGGCGGCGGGGGCGGGGGCGACGGCGGCGGCGGCGAGGTCGGTGGCAGCGAGGTCGACCGGCCTGATGCCGAGCCAGCCCCAAAGCTGGCGGCGAGGTTGCAGAGGGCGGAAGAGCCGGTGCCGTCCTGGGCAGGGGCTTCCACTCTTCCACTTCTAGGCTCAACGTAAGCGATTTCTGTGGCATAGGGGGGTGCAATTAGGGGCTATCCAGGGGTTGTTCAGTGAGTATTAGGGGTTATTATGGGATGGCTAGGGTGTGCTTTGTGTCAGAAACGGCTCAGGGTGAGCTGAAAAGTGGACGAGTGTAAGCCCCTGGTCCTGGGTCGGCACCTGCGCGTCCTCCGCAGCGGACACCGAGGCGGCGGAGTCTGTGGCGCCGCCCAACCGACCACCACCGTCCCCCCCCCCTCCCCTCGCCGCGGGGGCAGTGCCGGGCGCGGGGGCGGGGCCGGGCGCGGGCAGCGGGGTCGGGGCGGGGACGACGAGCGCAGGACCGAGGACAGGGACGGGGACGGAGGGTGCGGGGCCAGAACCGGGCGCGTCCCCCAAGTCCTCGTCTCCTCTGGATGCTCTGCTCGCCCGGCACCTCGGCAGGGGCTTACACTCGTCCACTTTTCGGCTCAACGTAAGCGCTTTCCGTGGGATAGGGGGTACCTTTAGAGATTACTGAGGGGGTATTCAGCAGGTTTCAGGGGATAGCAGGGGATGCCTAGGGTGAATTTCGTGTCAGAAATGGCTTAGGTTGAGCTGAAGAGTGGACGAGTATAAGCCCCTGCACCTCGGCAAGGGTAGCAAGGCCGGTCGGACGGACAACGGAGCCAGCGGAGCTGACACCGCCCTGGGTGGTCGGGCAAACAACGGCGACAACGGAGGCGAGAGCGGAGGCGGAGGCGGAGGTGAAGGCGGAGGTGGAGGTGGAGGTGGAGGTGGAGGTGGAGGCGGAGGCGGAGCAGGAGGTGACAGCGCCGCCGCCCCGGCGACTGCCACTGCCACTGACGCGCTGCCACTGACACTCCTGGGGCAGCGGCGCGAGAGGCGGCGTCAGCGCGAAAATCCGTTCGCCGCGCGTTAGTCTTCGCCTATGAACGTTGGCGTTCATCGAGCCCCAAGGCACTCACATGATGAGCATCGAGAATTAAACCAAACCCATCCACCATAACTGGTGTGGCGTTGTGACTTTTAGGGGCATGTATTATCAGGACGTACCATTAGTAAAATAACAAACTTGTGCGCGATGAGCACCAAGAGACAGCAATAGTAAAGTTGGAATGCAGTACAAATGAATTCGACGGCGTTAAAAAGCTAAATCATCAGCGCAGCAGAGCAGATAATCATCGTCAGCTTGCTGAAGCAGATGACCTATCATACTAGGGAAGCTCATTAGCTGAGCTGGTAAGGGAACAGAAATATGATGTATAATTCATATCATTAAACACCCGAAGGCGTTTATACTGAGGCTGGACTGACACACAACGTGTGACTGCCACCGCCTAACCCAAGTCTACATTCTCAACACCGTAATCACAATCAACTGTCGTCTACCAGCAAGCTCTAATAAAGCTACTCTAGTATCTACGTACGCTAGATTTTGCTCGATCCCAACGGCCCCCACCACCTAGCTAGTATGACAAAGTGCGTGAAACCACTTAGACACTTAGTGAGACGTAGTGCTAAGTCGTCCCGCTCTAACAATCAGAACGCTCCATCTGGACGACTTAGTACTACTTGTTGCTAAGTGTCTAAGTTTGTTCACGCACTTTGTCATAATTATACGAGTATGACATGTCATGAGCCCCGTTTGTTCTCCTCTGCCGCCAACAGGTCCTGGTCGTAATACCAAAATGACACCGCGTACCTGCCCTGCCCCGGCCCGCACCCTGGGTTGACCGACCGGACCTCGTGGTAGCGCCTGGTAGATATATTGCCCGCAACATCTTCCAACGCATTGTGAACCCACGTAGCTTAATAGGCCGGTTTCGGTATATCGCCTGGGTGAAATGCCCATACAGAGTTGCGGACAAAGCGTCAGCGCTCCGCGCGGGAAAGCGGGCGTCAGGTTAAATGCCCATACAAAGTTGCGGGCAAAGCATCAGCGCTCGGCGCGGGAAGCGATCTACCGAAATCGGCCTATTAAATGGCATCCTATGAAGTGGCGAGCACTATCCGGCCGGCCCTGCCTCGTGCGGCACCCGGGTGTCCGACCAGAACACCACCAGCCGGTTCCCGATCGGTTCCACGTCCACCGCGGGCCAGGGGCCCGGCTGGATCATGCTGCCCATGTCACAGGATGACATTTCAGATTCAACGCAATAGAAATGACCAGGGTTCAACACGCGGTGGGTGAGCGTGCCACGTGGCAGGGTGATGATACTTGCCACGTCATATGACGGCATTTAACTCAATAAACAAGGGTTCAACACGCGGTACGTGCGCGTGGCATGTGGCTGGATGATGATGCTCGCCACGTCATAGGATGACATTTAACTCAATAAACAAGGGTTCAACACGCAGTAGGTGAGCGTGGCACATGGCAGGATGCTGCTCGCCACGTCATAGGATGACATTTAAATCAATAAACAAGGGTTCAACACGCGGTGGGGTGAGCTGGCAGGCGTAATCCAATCCACGGAGCCCTGCCGCGGGCTCCAGCTCCTCCGCCACCGGGTCGTGCCAGTGGTCGGTCGGCCCTGGGTCGGAGGAGGACGACAGTTCTGCCCGCCGGCGCTGGAGCTCCTGTTGGTGCGCCGCCGCGTGTGCTGCGGTGCGTGGCCACACGCCAGGGGCTTACACTCGTCCACCTTTCAGCTCAACCTGAGCCGCTTCTGACACAAAACACACCCTAGACACCCCCTACTACCCCTTAACACACCCTACACACCCCCTAGACAAACCCTAAATATACCCCCTATCCCGCAGAAAGCGCTTAAGTTGAGCTGAAGAGGGGACGAGTGTCAGCCCCTGCCACACGCGCAGGCACCCGCCGTCGCGGGACTCCTCCCACGCCGCGTTCAGGTACAGGATGCACGTCAGCACGCGCTCCGCGTTGCGCCCGTGCGCGGCGTCGCAGTGCCTCGCGTACCCCGCGCCACTTTCTTGCCCATTTCCATTTCCACCACCATTTCCGTTTCCTTTGGTCGCCTGTGTGGCGGGGGCGGCGTTCGTGTTGGCATCACTGACATTGACGACTCCCCTGGACGACTCCCCGCGTCCCGCCGCCGCCTCCTCTGCCCCCGGGTGTAGCGGCACAAGTTGAAATTGAAAGCAAGCTTTGAAAGCAGTAAATCGTATTTTAGTTTCAAGCGCCTAGTTCCAGGCGCTGTAAACTTGGGTTTGATGGGATCAACCTGCACCGCCTCACCCGGGTAGCACGTGAGCATGGCGCGGTCGCGCATGAGCGCGCGGCCGTGCAGCTCCGCCAGCTCCGCACTCTCCACCACGCTCATCATCATCTCGTCCAGCTGCCAGGCGTGCGCCTGCAGCGCGGCGGCGCCTCCCCCCAGGGGCTGACACTCGCTCACTTCAGAGCTCAACTTGAGGACCTTCGGAACAGATCGCTCACGTCAGAGCCCAACTTGAGCACCTTCAGGACACATCCACGGGTTGATATGGGTTGTATGGGATTAAGCTTAATTTGAGCGGAAAGGGGCAAAGTAAGCTCAAATTGAGCGGAAATGGGAACGGGTGTAAGCCCCTGCCTCCCCCCATCGCCCCCCCCGGCTCCGCCCCACCCTCCTCCCGCCCCATCGCCGCCTCCGTCGCGGCGCACATTTCGAACGGGTCCACCCACGCTATCAGGTCCCCACGCACCCGCAACCAGGGCCAAATGCTATGTACAAGTATGGAGCAGTCATTCTCTTGACCAACTACGTCGCGAGCAGTATATAAGTGGATGTGTCAGCCTTGCTCAGAGTTCAACGCAATAAATGAGGGTGTGGCGAAACTGATGAGCCTGTCCCTACCAGTGATCCACGTAACGCATAACATAACATAACATGTTATGTTTGACCGGGTACAAAAACATTGGGATGGTGTTATGCCATTACATGTAACCAAAAACATGTTACATGGATCACTGGTCCCTACCCGTGACATGCGGCCGCCCTCCACCTCGCCGGGCGCCAGGCCGCCGGCGCCGTGCAGCAGGGGCTTACACTCGTCCACTTTTCAGCTCAACCTGAGCCGTTTCTGACACAAATTACCCCCTAACACCCCCTAACACCATCCAACATCACCTCAACACCCCGTGTATGCACCCCGTGCCTCACAGAAAGCGCTTACCTTGAGTCGAAAAGTGGACGCGTGTAAGCCACTGCCGTGCAGCGCCCGCACTCCCGCCGCCAGCGCCGCGGCCACGGGAGGCGGCAGGAACTCGTCCACAACGGCGAAGAATCTCGTCTTGAGGTCGTTGGCGACGCGGGTGGCGGCGGCCTCCGCGCGGAGCTCCAAGGGGCAGGGTCAGGCAGATATTGCCATTGCCAGCCACGTCATCGACACGCGGTCTGAACCCTCGTTTCTTGAGTTTCAAACTTAGCATCGTATGACGTGGCGAGCAACATCTACCAGGTCCTACCAAAGCGGCGTCGGGCGGCAGGCCAAGCGGGGCACGCGCGATCAGCGCCGCGCCGCGAGTCCGCACGAGCTCCACGATGAGCAACGGCGACGACGGGTTACCACCCTGCATTGAACGTCGGATGGCGTTGGTAATAAAAAAAAAGGTGCCGACCGATTGGAAGAACTGGTCGCTGACTCACCTTGCCCTTGTTGCGCTTGAGCTTTACCCTTGTCGCCTCCACATCCGCGAGGAATCCGCAGGCGCACTCGAACACCAGCTCCCCGGCGCCCTCGCTGCCGTCACCACCGCCACCGCCATCCGTATCGCCCTCCTCCCCGTCCCCGTCCCTCATCACCGACACCACCACCCGGTGCCCATCGCGGTGGTCGAGGAGGCCGACGTCGAGGCGGTCCGCGCGCACGTCGGGTGAGCCCTCGGGCAGCCGCAACGTGAGCCGCAGACCGCCCGGGCCCGGGCCCGGGGCCTGCACCACCTCGGACGACACCAGCTCCCACGGCACCGGCATTGCTGGCTGGACTGTGGGTGGAGAGGCGCCGCGCGCGCGGGCGCCGCGTCCGCGTCCTGAAGCGTGCCTTTTGGAAAGAAAAAATACAGGTTTAGGGTTATTGCAAACCCTAAGCCCTAAACCTGATAATCTGGGTGGGTAAATTCGTCATACTGTCAATACTTTCCGACCCCTTAATACTGGTTAATACTTGTTAATACTTAGGCCCCCCCCGCGCGGAGCGCCGGAATCTTTTCCTGACTGCACATGTATTTTGGGCGTTAGGGTCGAATCAAATGACCACTTCTGCTCATTTAAAGATTTATGATATTTCTTCGGTCCGAGATTTCTTGCACCTCGCGCCTCGGTGGATTCGGGCACAACGTGTGGCTCTCAACGTGGCTCGACGGCGCGGAGCGCAGAATTCTTTTTCGACACTTATCGAATTTGGGAGGCGAGTTACAGTCACGCTGTTTGCTCATAGGAGCTGCGTCATACTGTCAATACTTTCGCGACCGTGATACTGGTTAATACTTGTTAATACGTGGACCCCCCACGTGTTAATACTCCCACCCAGCTGATAATCGGGAAGTTATCGAAGGCTAAGTCATCGAAGGCTAACTTTCCGTAAAAGCTCTCGATCATTTTTGCAGCAAAGCACGTGCTCGAACCCCTGGAGACATTGTGTTTTATCGGCAGGCTCACGATGACGCCAGACCCGACGTTGCGT
>Ga0307489_10000925_pt1 | contig 18735 bp, 14 predicted proteins | sample SB12metaG_FD_202247 | JGI IMG/M metagenome (GOLD analysis project Ga0307489, IMG submission 202247) | Sea-ice brine microbial communities from Beaufort Sea near Barrow, Alaska, United States - SB 1.2 | ecosystem: Environmental > Aquatic > Marine > Coastal | place: USA: Alaska | collected...
TTTCTCTAGGAATCTTCTTCGTAAAAAACACGTGTATTTCATCTGCATACATAATTAGATGTACAGCTATTAGACCAAATACGTACACCTATTTTGACGCAATATTTTAGGAATTAGTATGCCAAAAGAATCAAATGAAAAATATAAATAAATTTGGAAGCCTCTTTTTATTCATAACTATATTCTTTTGGGTTTGCTAGTGGTGGTGACCATCTAACATTAGATAGTGAAAACTTACTCCTTGGAAATTGGTTGAAGCCTCTGTTAATTCATGACGACACGCAATATCGGCTTGCCATTGAAAATAACAAAGAATTTAAATTTTCAAAAAATGGCACTTTTACCTCAACTAGATATCCAGCATGTGCAACAGGAAATTTCTCAACGACATTAGAAAACAAATTTAACAGATGATTGCAGCACATTTACACTTGGTATTAAAAACGCTGAAAGGACCACACGTATCAAGTAACTTTTAAATGAGCTCATATTCCTTTAACTCAAACAAGTCCAATTAGACTTAAAGGATGCAGCTGTATGTAAAGAAATAGCTGCATCAAAAGACAACCGTTTATAATATAAAAATCTCAATGAAAATTCGGTGTACTTTTTAACTTCTAACAGCTGAATTTATATCCGATGTAGACTACTTGTAGTTTCTGTTTTGATGCACTCACCTAAAATTAAAATAACTTCCAATAGCATGTGTTTTTTATTGAAAAGCTAGTAACAAAAGTGGCTACAAAATTTAACCTCAGTTCATAAATGTATTAAAAATAGTTCTTTTCTCTAGTAAACTTTTAAGCAAAAACATTTAAATTTGTGAAGTAAAATAGAGCATACTAAAAGGTGTCTTTTAGCACTAATAAAGCATGTGTAAATTTAAAACAACTCCAACTAATAACCTTAGAATTTAAAATTCTTAATGCAATGATGAAAGAACTTTTTAATAAATTAGATAGTCGATTTATAAAAACGATGAAAAGTGCAAGTATCCCATCCATTCGCTTTTCTTTTGGTGTTATCTTTATTTGGTTCGGAATATTAAAACCTTTAGGGCTATCTTCTGCAGAAGGTCTGCTAAAAGCAACAGTAATCTGGTTGCCTTTCGGATCTCCAGAAATGTGGTTGATTGTTATTGGCTTTTGGGAAATTGTAATTGGTGTTTTCTTTTTCTTTAAGAAAACTACACGAATAGCAATCATCCTTTTATTTTTACAAATGGTAGGAACTTTTATGCCGTTAGTGGTTCTTACGGAAGTAACTTTTCAAGCGAATAATTTTTTACTTCCTACATTAGAAGGTCAATACATCATTAAAAACTTGATGATTATTTCTGCAGCGCTGGTTCTTGGTGGTGAAATTACGAGGTCAAATAAAAGGACAAGGACAAACGAATAATAGTTCTTGTCTCTGAAGATTCAAACGAGAAAACATACTTTTAGTACAATTGGGCTCACTGAGCATTTATTTACAAAAAAACGCTTGCTTGCATTCATTTTTAGAACATAAAAAATCCCAATGAAAATTCATTGGGATTTTTTATATTTTAATTTCTAAATGTATTTCGATTAATAATTGCTTTTAGTTTCTGTTTTAAGTCTTGGCCTGCGTCAAAAATCATTTGTTCGTTTGTAGGAAAAGATACCACACGTAATCTAATTAAATCCATGTAAGAGGACTCTAAAGCTCTTTTATCACCTTTAAAGTTGGCATACGAGTGCTGAAACGAAAATGCACTTGCTATTGGATAGGTTTGTATCGTTTGCTTTGAATTCAAGTCTATATACGTCACTTGTCCTGCTACTTTTGCTGATTTAAATTGTGTAAATTGATACAATTCACAACGCACACTTACCAGCTTATCTATTTCAATTTTTTTCCCTGCTTCATCTAAAACTTGGTCTCCATTTTTATCTAAAAGATATTCAAAACCATCTTTCACCTCTTTTTCTTTGATGATTTCCTTCTCTCTCACTTGTTCTGGCGAAACTTGAATTGTTCTCAAGTTTAATTCCAAACCAAAATCATAGCTTACTTTTGAATCTTTCGCCCCATGATAAACCGTCCATAAATCATTTAAACCATAGGTGTCAAAATTTAATAAATCCTCTTCTAATCTTTTAGGAATTACTTTTTGCGTCTGATTCTTCATAGAAACTAGTACAAAGTCTAAGCCTCTCTCACGTGCAATGTTTATTAAGTTACGAATGTCTTTAAAATTAGGATTTACTTTTTCGATATAGGCTAAATCATTATAAGCAGCTCTATAGTCCAGTTTATTATCTGCATCGAAAAGCTTTTGTGCTTTCGAATACAAATAATTTGACATTTCATTTTTATTCGCTATGATTTCATCATCATAATTGCTAAATTGAAATACTACTTCTCTATTTTCCGCTGCAATAAATAAAGGCAATATCGGTTTTATGGTTTCTTGCCTTCTTTTCAAGTGCTCATATAAAACAAAAATAGTTTCTATTTTTTCAGGATTGTTGTCCTTCTTTAAAAAATTAATACGCGCTAAATCTTTAGCTGTTGCTTTATTAAAAGCTTCCTCTAATAACAAGATATAAGGCTGATTCCTTTTTTTAGCTTTGTTTCTTTTTAAATTTTTAATGGCGGTATTAATTGCACTATCATAATTACCATTGCTAATCGCTTCTTGTGTGTTTTTTATACTGCTACAAGAAAAAATCAAGAAAACAACTGCTGTAAAAAGTAAAGATCTCTTCATAATTAATTTTATTTGAAACTAGTAGAGCAATCTATGTGCCAAAGTTTATTTTTTAGAATTTAGTGTTTTCTACTTTTAGCGTTTACATATTTTTGCATCCTAACAATTATTTACACGTTAAAACGGAAGTGCATTACATCGCCGTCTTTTACAATGTACTCTTTACCTTCCACTCTCATTTTGCCAGCTTCTTTTACTTTTGCCTCACTTCCAAAAGAAGCAAAATCTTCATATGCAATGGTTTCAGCTCTAATAAAACCTTTTTCAAAATCGGTGTGAATTACTCCTGCAGCTTGCGGTGCAGTAGATCCAACAGGAATTGTCCAAGCTCTTACTTCCTTTACACCTGCGGTGAAATAAGTCTGTAAGTTTAATAATTTGTATGCAGAACGCACCAATCTTGCAACACCAGCTTCTTCTAGACCAATATCTGCTAAGAACATTTGTCTTTCCTCATAATCATCTAATTCTGTAATATCAGCTTCCGTACCCACTGCCAGGACTATTACTTCCGCGTTTTCATCTTTTACAGCCTCTCTTATTTTTTCTACATAATCATTTCCCGAAACGGCAGCACCTTCATCCACATTACAAACATACAACACAGGTTTGGCTGTAATAAATTGCAATGAACGTACAAACTCTTGCTCCTTTTCATTAAAAGACAAAGCCCGTACAGAGATTCCTTTCAGCAATGTTTCTTCAATTTTTAATAAAACAACCAATTCAACTTGCGCATCTTTATTGCCAGTTTTTGCTGTTCTTTTTACGCGTTCTAATCTTTTTTCAACGGTTTCGAGATCTTTTAATTGCAATTCAATATCAATCGTTTCTTTATCTCTTACAGGATTTACAGATTCGTCTACATGAATAATATTATCATTGTCAAAACACCGAATTACATGCAAAATTGCATCTGTTTCTCTAATATTTGCTAAAAACTGATTTCCTAAACCTTCTCCTTTACTAGCTCCTTTTACCAGGCCGGCAATATCTACAATCTCTACTGTTGCAGGCATCACGCGTTCTGGGTTTACCAGTTCTTCTAATTTTTCAATTCTTTTATCTGGCACATTTACAACACCTATATTGGGTTCTATTGTACAAAAAGGAAAGTTAGCACTTTGCGCTTTTGCGTTCGATAAACAGTTAAATAAAGTTGACTTTCCTACGTTTGGTAATCCTACAATTCCAGCTTTCATTTTCTTTGATGTTTAGATAAAAAGATGCAAAAACCAAAATTTGATAATTGCAATGTACATATATCTGTTTTATTAATAAATTATTCTGAACACACTTCAGAAGTATTATTTCTTAGTTTTAATTTTTTATTTCCCAAAATTTTCACCGACATTAAATTGGTGTTTCTTGAAATTTTGAAAAGGCAAAGGTACTACTTTGTTAATTTTAATACTCTTTTTATTCAGGAATATAAAATTGCGATGTCTTTCTAAAAAAAGGGAAAATACATGTTAAAAAAAGCACGCTCCGTTCACTTACTTCTCTTTGTAAACAGTGCATATTTAAGATAAAAAAAATCAGGAAAAGTATCTTCAAAAAACACCTTAAAACCTATTGAAAGAGTCGCTATTGCCGCAAATTTAAATGACAGTGCTATTTCTAATATATTTGAAAAATTTAGTCTGAATGTAAAAAACAGCAGGTATGTAACCTTTTCTTGTTTGGTGTATGAAACTAAAACACTTTCTATATCAGCTTTAAAAAAAATGAATTTCACGGTATAGTTCACAGAAACCATAAACCAACTAGCTGAAATTAAGCTTAACATCCCGAAAGCATCATTAAATCACTTGCTTATAAAGTCAGCTAAAAGCATGCAAGAAAACTATATATCTAAAGAAGAGTATGCACTCTGCAATTGGAAAAAAAGAATTTTAATTAAGGAATCTCTAAAAAAATACAAATAAAAAATCCTGAGGTTCAAACTCAGGACTCCTATTACTTCTTAGATTTTGACTCTTATTTAATATCTCTAAAAGTTAAAAAAATTATTCGTTATGCATAAATTTTTGCTTCGCCAATAACGCTTCATCGGTCTCCACATTATCGTCATCTGGCACACAACAATCAACAGGGCAAACTGCTGCACATTGAGGCTCATCGTGAAATCCTTTACACTCTGTACATTTATCTGTAACAATATAATAGATCTCATCAGAAACAGGTTCTTGTGTTTCGTCTGCGTTTACACCTTTACCGTTTGGTAATACTGCATTTCCTTTTAAATCTGTTCCTTCTGAATATTTCCAATCATCTGCACCTTCATAAATTGCTGTATTTGGACATTCTGGTTCGCATGCCCCACAATTTATACATTCATCTGTTATTATAATTGCCATAATTTTCTATTCTGTTTTGTATCTTTGCAATTGCAAAAATAACCCCAAAAATAGTTACAACCAAAATAAATGGATAGTAATCAAAATAGAATTACTGCTTTTGTAAAATTAGGCGCTTTTTTGAGTCAGTTCTCTCAAAAAAGAATTGAGAAGAAAACAGGTATAACAAACAACGATTTATTTTTTGATGGTTTTAAACATCAACTTAAAATAGCGCAAGAAAAAAACTCTTGGTTCACACAAGACAGTATTTTATTTGCTCTAGAAAGTTGGTCTACAGCGCTCACAAAAAGCAACTTAGAAACTTGGATTTCACAAGGGAAGCATGCTATTAAAGTTCCAAAAACAATTGCTGTTGTAATGGCAGGAAATATTCCAATGGTTGGTTTTCATGATTTTTTATCGGTGTTAATTTCAGGGCATTCAGTATTGATAAAACAGTCTTCTAATGACAAATTTTTGCTGCCTTTTTTAGCTAAATATCTAGAATATGCTGAAGAGAGTTTGAAAGGAAACATCACTTTTACAGAACAAAAAATAGAAAACTTTGATGCTGTAATTGCAACTGGAAGTGACAATACTGCCCGTTATTTTGAGTATTATTTTAAGAACAAACCAAATATTATTCGAAAGAGCAGAAATTCTGTTGCTGTTATTACGGGAAAAGAAACGGAAGAAGATTTACAAAAATTATCTGATGATGTATTTACGTATTTCGGACTAGGTTGTAGATCTGTTTCTAAGTTGTATGTGCCAAAAGACTATGATTTTAATAATTTTTTCAACGGAATGTTTGTTAAAAAAGACATCATACACAATGCAAAATATGCCAATAATTACGACTACAACAAGGCGGTTTATTTGATGAGTTTGTTTGATTTATTAGAAAATGGTTTTTTAATGATTAAGGAAGATAAAAGTTATGCATCTCCTATTGCCACTATTTTTTATGAATATTATGACAATGAAATCGATTTAAAGATAAAACTGCATCAAGACAAAGAAAAAATTCAATGCATTGTTGCCAAGGACTTCATCGAAAATGAAATCGCTTTTGGTGAAACGCAGCATCCGAAATTATGGGATTATGCAGACAATGTAAATACCTTGGAGTTTTTAGCTTCCATATAAAAAAGAAACAATACAACAGAGTAGCGAAGGGCATACATTGAAATTTTGTTGCTCTGAAACATACCACTTTGAACAATAAAAATGAAGAAACATAACTTTAGTGCAGGTCCTTGTATTTTGCCACAAGAAGTTTTACAAAAGGCATCTGAAGCAATTGTCAATTTTAATAATGATGATTTATCTTTAATTGAAATATCTCACAGAAGTACATCTTTTGTAGCCGTAATGGAAAAAGCAAGATCTTTGGCTTTAGAGTTATTAGGTTTAGAAAATAAAGGATATACAGCGCTCTTTTTGCAAGGTGGTGCAAGTTTAGAGTTTTTAATGGTTGCCTACAATTTATTACATAAAAAAGCTGCATACTTGAATACAGGCACTTGGGCAGACAATGCGGTAAAAGAAGCGGAAGCTTTTGGTGAAGTGATCGAAGTTGGTTCCTCCAAAGACCAAGGATATAAGTACATTCCTAAAGGATATGCAATTCCAGAAGATGCAGACTATTTTCATTGTACTAGCAACAACACAATTGTGGGAACTCAAATGAAATCTTTTCCAGAAACCGATGTTTCCTTGGTGTGTGATATGAGTTCAGATATTTTCTCGCGTCAGTTAGATTTTAAAAAGTTTGATTTAATTTATGCGGGCGCTCAAAAAAATATGGGTCCTGCAGGAACCACATTAATCATTATTAAAGAAGAAATCCTAGGAAAAGTAGCAAGACACATTCCTACGATGTTAAATTATCAGGTTCATATCAGCAAAGAAAGTATGGCGAATACGCCTTCTGTTTTTGCAGTATATGTTTCGATGTTGAACTTACAATGGTTAAAAGATATTGGTGGTATCAAATTTATTGAAGAAGTAAACAATAAAAAAGCTGCACTGTTGTATGCTGAAATAGATAGAAATCCACTTTTTAAAGGAATTGTTGCAACAGAAGACAGGAGCACGATGAACGCTACTTTTATATTAGTAGATGCATCTCTAACAAAACGGTTTGATACGCTTTGGACTGCAGCAGGGATTAATGGTTTAAATGGTCATCGAAGTGTAGGTGGTTATAGAGCAAGTATGTACAATGCTTTGCCACTTTATAGTGTGCAAGTTTTAGTAGATGTAATGCAAGAATTGGAAATGGGTATCACGCAGTAAAGTAAGAAAAGTGTACAAACAGTAATTGGATACTTTGAATAATAAGTTGACAAAGTTGCAAAGGCTGCACTTTGAAATTCAAATAAAATAGAATGAAAATATTAGCAAACGATGGAATTTCTCAAAGCGGTATTGATGCTTTAGAAAAAGGAGGATTTGAGGTAATTACTACAAAAGTTGCACAAAACCAGTTAGAAAATTACATTAATGAGCATACTATTGATGTCATTTTAGTGAAGAGTGCAACACAAGTGAGACAAGAATTAATAGATGCATGTCCGAGTATTAAACTAATCGGACGTATTGGTGATAGTACGGATAACATAGATGTTGAGTATGCAGAAGGCCAAGGTTTACATGTAATTAACTCCCCTGAAGCGTCCTCTAACGCTGTAGCAGAATTGGTTTTTGCGCACTTATTCGGTTTGGCAAGATTCTTACATTCCTCAAACCGAGAGATGCCTTTAGAAGGAGATTCTCGTTTTAAAGAATTGAAAAAAGCCTATTCTGAAGGACTCGAACTTAGAGGAAAAACAATTGGTATCATTGGCTTTGGAAACGTTGGACAGGCAGTAGCCAAAATTGGTTTAGGCCTAGGAATGAACGTAATTGCAACGGATGAAGAAGTTACCAGCGCACCTATTTCTGTTGCCTTTTTTAATGGTCAAAAAGTGACTATTAATATTGATACCGTTCCCAAAAATGAAGTACTAAAAGAGTCCGATTTTATTACATTGCATGTTCCTGCGCAACAAGATTACATTATTACAAAAAAGGAAATCGAAAAAATGAAAGATGGGGTAGGAATTATAAATACTGCAAAAGGCGGAATTTTACATGAAGTAGACTTAGTAACGGCGATAGAAAATGGCAAAGTACAATTTGCTGGTTTAGATGTTTTTGAAACAGAACCAACACCAGCTGTTCAATTATTAATGAATCCAGAAATCTCTTTAACTCCAAATATTGGTGCCAGTACAAAAGAAACACAAGAAAAAATTGGAATAGAGTTAGCGCATCAAATTATTCAGCTTTTAAACTAATGTATGGCAATTGTAAAACCTTTTAAAGCAATAAGAGCAACAAGAGATAAAGTAGCGATGGTTTCCTCTAAATCCTACGAAATTTATACTCAAGAAATGCTAGACGCTAAATTAGCTTTTAATCCGTACACATTTTTACATGTTATTAATCCTGGATATAAATATCAAAAACAAGATATTAGCGGAGAATTACGTTTTAAATTGGTACATAATCGGTATTTAGAATTTAAAGAGAATGAAAATTTTACGCAAGACAAAATTCCTGCTTTTTATATTTATCAGAAAACAACACCTACAAAATCTTTCTGTGGAATAATTTCGGCAACCTCTGTTGCAGATTATCATAATAAAATTATTAAAAAACACGAGGGAACCCTTAAACAAAGAGAATTATTATTTGAAAACTACTTAAAAAACACCGGGTTTAACGCAGAACCTGTGTTACTAACCTATCCTGATAATAAAGTAATTGCTACTATAATTAAAAAATATAAGCAACAAAGGGCAGAATATGAGTTTTCTACCACCGACAAAGATTCCCATGTTCTTTGGGTTGTAAACGATGCACATGATATTGATAAAATAACAAGTGCTTTTAAAGAAATTGACACTTTATATATTGCAGACGGTCATCACAGATCTACCTCTTCCTGCTTATTGGCGGAAAGGTTAGCCAAAGAAAACCCCCGCCATACCGGAAATGAGGACTATAACTTTTTTATGAGTTATTTGTTGCCAGAAAGTGAGTTAAGTATTTATGAATTTAATCGATTTATAAAAGATTTAAACGGCTTAACCCCAAATGAGTTTTTAATAGAGTTAGATACTTTTTTCAGAATTGAAAACAGGAAACAAGAACTTTACAGACCAAAAGACAAACATCATTTTAGCATGTATTTAGATGGTGAATTTTACGCTTTATATTTGCGTAAAACGCTGTATAATTTTTCAGATGCTTTAAGTAAACTCGATGCTCAAATTTTGTATACCACCGTTTTAAAACCAATATTAGGTATAGAAGATATTAGAAATGATTCTAAGATTGTCTATTCTCAAAATAAATCTGACAGTTTAGAATTGAAGAACAAAGTAGACTCGGGAGATTTTAAAGTTTCTTTCGGAATGTTACCAACTACTATAAAAGAACTCAAAGAAATTGTAGATGCAGATTTATTAATGCCTCCAAAAACAACCTATATAGAACCAAAACTAAGAAGTGCTTTAACTATTTATGAATTTTAATACATAGTTGTATTCAAGCCTATTCTAGAAGTTATTCAAAAAAAGATTGATGGAAATACAAAAAAAAATACAAGAAATAAAAAAATTAATTGCTAAAAATGTAACCTTAGTTGCAGTTTCTAAAACCAAACCAATTGCAGATTTGCAAGAAGCTTATGATGCAGGACAGCGTGTTTTTGGGGAGAATAAAATTCAGGAAATGGCAGATAAGTTTGAGCGATTGCCTAAAGATATAAAATGGCATATGATTGGTCATTTACAAAGCAATAAAGTAAAATATATGGCCTCTTTTGTTGATTTGGTTCATGGAATTGACAAGCTAAAAACTTTGAAAGAAATTAATAAACAAGCTAAAAAACACGAGAGAGTTATCAATTGTTTGTTGCAAGTAAAAATAGCAAAAGAAGAAACAAAATTTGGTTTCTCTTTTGATGAAACCGAAGAGCTTCTAAAATCATCAGAATTGACAGCTTTAGAAAACATAAAAATTGTTGGCTTTATGGGAATGGCGTCATTCACAGAAAACCAAGAACAGTTAAAAGAAGAATTTTCCTCTTTAAAAAACTTCTTTGATAAACACAAAACACAGACAGTTATTGCTAACTGCCAATTAGATGTTTTATCAATGGGAATGAGTGGAGATTATAATTTAGCCATAGCACATGGAAGCACTATGATACGAGTAGGGAGCTCTATTTTTGGTAGTCGAAATTAAAATAAGTAAATTTCAACATTAATAAAAATAATTTGTATACAATATTAGACATTGAAACTACCGGAGGAAAATTTAATGAAGAAGGCATTACAGAAATTGCAATCTATAAATTTGATGGGCATACCGTTGTAGATCAGTTTATTAGCCTAGTAAACCCTGAGAAGGAAATTCAGAGATTTGTTGTAAATCTTACAGGGATCAACAATAAAATGCTCCAAAATGCTCCAAAATTCTACGAAGTAGCTAAAAGAATTATAGAAATTACCAAAGATTGCACATTGGTAGCGCATAATTCCTCTTTCGATTACCGGATTTTAAGTACAGAATTTAAGCGACTCGGATATGATTTCAACAGAAACACCCTTTGTACCGTAGAATTAAGTAAAAAATTAATTTTAGACCAACCTTCTTACAGTCTAGGGAAACTTATTAAAGCTTTAGGAATCCCAATGACAGATAGACATAGGGCTTCTGGTGACGCTTTGGCTACCGTACAATTATTTAAATTACTTTTAGAAAAGGATACTGGTAAAGCAATCATTCAGAACGCTGTAAAGTACTACGACAAACGAACTAAAAAGGAAAGGCTACAAAAATTATTAGATGCTGTGCCGAAGGAATTAGGTTTGTTTTATATTCATAATGCTGAGGGAAAAGTAATTTATTTAGGTCGTGGAAAAAACGTAAAATCAGAAGTAAATAAATTATTTTTAAAACAAACGAGAAGAGCATTAAAGGTGCAAGACAGAGCAACTTCAATAACCTATGAAAAAACAGGAAATGATTTATTTACGCGCTTAAAATACTATATAGAATTAGAAACTTTAGCACCAAAATACAATTTAAAGAAAAAAAGGAGCCCTTTTTTACAGGATTTTAATAGTGAAGATTTTATCATTTTTGACAAAGGCAGAGAAATTGAAGAACATGCTGTAATTCTCATAGAAAACAAAGAAGTTTTTGGCTACGGATATACTAATTTAGCGTATCAAGAAAATAAAATAGAAATTCTTAAATCTATTTTAACTCCTATAGAAGACAAAGTTTTGGCCAAAGCCATCGTAAAAAATTACTTGAATAAACACAATGTTCAAAAAATTGTTCGCATTTAAATACACTTCGTAATTTTATTTTTGAACAATAAAATATATTGAAATATTAAAGATATTGGTATTCATGCGTTTGTTAAAAAACTAAATAACAAATGTAAAGCGCTCATACAGTTATTGTTTTTTTTACAGGACATACTCAAAAAGAAGCCTCAGAAGATATAGAAAACCCCCTTAGTAGTGTAAAAACACGCAATCGAAATTGTATTGCAGAATTAAGAATAATGGTTGAAGTTTAGAAAATGGATATGCAAAAACACATAGCATCTAGCATTCTAGCACTGTACGTGGCAGGCACATTCTCATAAAAAGAGATGAGGAAGTGTACGCCGAAATTGTATCCATAGAAAAAGCGATTGTAAAAATTACTGCTGCAGCTGCAAAGAAAGATACTACACCTTTACTTGCAAACATAAAAAAGAGAGAACCGCTAAGGAAACCAAAGTTATGGCCATTACAAAAGAAAATTGGTTACAAAACACTGGTTGGGCTGCGAAGATACTTATAGGAAGTACTTTAATTTTGTCTATTTCTCAGAATAATAAATTAAAAGAACAAATCACTTCAGAAAAACAACAATTAAAACAACAAATAGAAAAGGAAGCCAATACGGTAGCAGAAGCAGAAAAATGAATTACTATTTTTGGAGCTAAAGACATCATTTCTCTTGCTTTAGCAGCACAAAAAGTTTCACCAAATTCGTGTGCTAAAGTACATACGGATAAAAAAAAAGTATTTGTAGCCATGCTCAAGATTTACCTGCGCCACCAAAAGGAAAAGTATACCAGGTTGGGCCTTTAAAAAGGAGTCCATTAACGCCTACAAGTTTAGGTATCATAGCTACTTTTATGGCCGACACAAATAAGATTTTCAATATCTAAAATCCGTATGAATCTGAAGCTTTTGGAAGTATACTAGAAGACGAAGGTGGTAGTACATTTACTACTTTAGAACCACTATATACCCAAGGAGCTGTTGTACGTCTACTCCATAAAAACCAGCCCTTAATTTAACTAATATTAGACCAAATTTTAGAAGCTTTGGTCATTTTTATATACGCCTTTTTAATGGGTAGATTTTCTTCTTTAGATAAATCCTCATCTTCTTGTAAAAGTGAAATTGCTGTATTTCTTGCCGCTACTAAGATTTTAGCATCTTTTACAATATCGGCTATTTTAAGATCTAAAACGCCACTTTGCTGCGTTCCCATAATATTTCCTGGACCACGTAATTTTAAATCAACCTCAGCTATTTTAAATCCATCCGTAGTAGATACCATTGTTTTTAAACGTGTTTTGGCTTCTGGAGATAATTTATAACTAGACAATAGAATACAATAACTTTGGTCTGCTCCTCGACCGACACGTCCTCTTAATTGATGCAATTGTGAAAGACCAAAGCGTTCTGAACTTTCAATAATCATGACACTTGCGTTGGGTACATTTACACCTACCTCAATTACGGTAGTTGCCACCATAATTTGAGTTTCGCCTTTTACAAAACGTTGCATTTCAAATTCTTTATCTGCAGGCTTCATTTTTCCATGCACAATACTTATTTGATATTTTGGTAATGGAAATTCTCTTGAAACGCTCTCATAACCATCCATTAAATCTTTATAATCCATTACCTTAGATTCCTCTATTAATGGATATACTAAATAAACTTGCCTTCCTTTTTCAATTTCATCTTTCATGAATTTAAAAACCGATAAGCGATTGCTATCAAAACGATGCACCGTTTTTACTTCTTTCCTTCCCGGTGGTAACTCATCAATTACAGAAATATCTAAATCTCCATACACAGACATTGCCAAAGTTCTAGGAATTGGAGTTGCGGTCATCACTAAAATATGAGGAGGCAAAGAAGCTTCTCCAACCTGTCTCAAGGGAAGGCTTTCCAATTCTTGTGCAATCTTTATGGTTACATTTTCTATGTTTGAGAGCACCTCTTCGTTTGTAAATTTAAGTACTTTAAAACCAAATGCTTGTAACATTGCTATTCTTATGTCTTCAGCTTCTTGCTGTGCTGTGTTGTGATGGTCGCTTCCATCAACTTCGACAATAAGACATTTTGCAATGCACACAAAATCAACAATAAATTCGTCAATAATATACTGTTTTCTGAATTTATCATCTAATTGATTTATTTTCAGTTGTTCCCAAAGACTTTTTTCAGCAGGTATCGTTTGTTCCTTTCTCTCTTTTTGCAATTCCTTCATCAACTTATAAGCGGAAGGATGCGCTGTTTCATAACGGTTTCGTACTTCAACACCCTTTGCTTTAGGAATGGATAAAGAAGGATTTACACCTCCTTTGGCCCACAGCTTTGCTCTTTGTTTAACTCCAAATCGGTGCTGCTCGTCTATAATTGCAATTCCTAAATTTTTAAATTGAACTTTATCTTCTAGCAATGCATGCGTGCCAATTAAAATATCTAAAGTTCCGTCTTCTAGACTCTGATGTATTTCTCTGCGTTTTTTTATTTTCACAGAACCCGTTAAAATAGCAACATTAAGATGCAAGTCTTGTACCAATTCTGAAACCGCTGTAAAATGCTGATTCGCTAAGATCTCTGTTGGTGCCATAATGGTCGCTTGAAAACCATTGTCTATAGCCAAAAGCATTGCCAAAATTGCAACAATTGTTTTTCCTGACCCCACATCTCCTTGCAACAAACGGTTCATATGTGCCCCCGAAGCAACATCTTTTCTAATTTCTTTTAAAACTCTTTTTTGTGCGTTTGTTAAATCGAAAGGAAGTTTGTCTGAATAAAATTCATTAAAAACAGCACCAACATGTTCAAATACAAAACCTTTAATTTTTGCTTTGTTAATGAGTTTCTTGCGCACTAATTGCAGTTGAATAAAAAATAATTCTTCAAACTTTAAACGGTTTTCTGCTTTCGTTAAATGCTCTTGACTTTTAGGAAAATGCGCATTTAACAGCGCATCTCGTTTAGACATAAACTTATAATCATCAATAATTTCTTGAGATAGATTTTCTTGAATAGCATCATAAAATTGTTGCAATAGACTTTGAATGTAATTTCGAATCAATTTATTAGAAACACCAGAATTTGTTAATTTTTCTGTGGAGGGATACACAGGTTGCATTTTAGATTGCAACTTTTTTTTATATGCTGTAACCAATTCTAATTCTGGGTGTGGGATGCTAAAACTCCCATTATAATGATTCAATTTACCAAACACTACATACGGCTCGTTCACTTTTAAGGAATCTTTTATCCATTTTTGCCCTTTAAACCAAACCAATTCCATGGTTCCTGTAGCGTCCTGAAATGTTGCCACTAACCTACTTCCTCTATTTTGAGCAACGGATTTTATACCAGTAATACGGCCAACAATCTGAACCTCAGAAGAATTTGGTTGCAACTCTTTTATGGTGTAAAAAGTAGTCTTATCAATGTATCTGAAAGGAAAAAAATTTAGTAAATCATTGCACGTTTTCACCCCTAATTCCTCGTACAAAAGCGCTGCCCTTTTTATACTAATGCCCTCTATATATGTAATTGGATACGTTAAATTCAATGTAACTATTTATAACAACGAAAATAATAAAATCAGATTTAAAAAGGAATCAAATTTTTAATTATTGTGTATCTACCTATAAAAAATAATTTACATAAATACTTCCATTAACATGACAAAGACCCTATTTTATGCAATACATAATAATCTTACAATTTTGTTTTTAACGTATTTAATACGCTGAAAACTAAAATGTTTTAGCCCACTATCTTTCTCTCCAACTTTAAAATTGTCCACGTATTACTTATATGTATATTTGCATCCCATAATAAGAAAAAATGAGATTACATAGAAATTTAACCTTTGCGGTTATAGACAGTATTAGAGATATATTTAATGAAGGTGTGTACGCGGACAAGGCTGTAGAAAAAGCTTTAAAACGCGACAAACGTTGGGGCGCTAGAGATCGTAAATTTGTTGCTGAAACAATTTATGATATTGTTCGTTGGAACCGCTTGTATGCAGAAATTGCAGAAGTAAAAGCACCTTATGATAGAGATAATATTTGGAGATTATTTTCGGTTTGGTGTATTTTAAGAGGAATTGCTCTACCGGACTGGAATCAGGTTGGTGATGTACCAGAAAGAAAAATTAAAGGGCGCTTTGCCGAATTATCTAGAACTAGAAAATACAGAGAATCGATACCTGACTGGATGGATGAGATGTGTGTTCAAGAATTAGGAGAAGAAATGTGGACCAAAGAAATTGCTGCTTTAAACGTGCAAGCAAATGTAATTTTAAGAACCAATACCTTAAATATTTCTAGAGAACTCCTCCAAAGAAAATTAAAAGCAGAAGGTGTACATACAGAGATTGTTCCAAATCATGCAGATGCTTTAATTTTACCAGAAAGAGCAAATGTTTTTAAAACGGAAGCTTTTCATAGTGGTTATTTTGAAGTACAAGATGCCTCTTCTCAATTAGTTGCTGCTTATTTAGACGTTCAACCAGGTATGAAAGTAATTGATACTTGTGCCGGTGCTGGAGGTAAAACGTTACATTTGGCCGCTTTAATGGAAAATAAAGGGCAAATTATTGCCATGGATATTTATGAAAGCAAACTCCGCAAGTTAAAAGTAAGAGCAAAAAGAAACAAAGCACACAATATAGACATGCGTGTAATTGATTCTACAAAACCAATTAAAAAGTTACACGGAAAGGCAGACAGAGTTTTAATTGATGCTCCTTGTTCTGGTTTAGGTGTTATTCGTAGAAATCCAGATTCAAAATGGAAATTACAACCAGAATTTATAGAAAATATTAAAAAAATACAGCAAGATATTTTGCAACAATATGCTACAATGGTAAAGCCTGGAGGAAAAATGGTCTATGCAACCTGCTCTGTTTTACCGTCAGAAAATCAAGAACAAGTTAAGACTTTCTTAACATCTGAAGCAGGAAAAGAGTTTACATTTGTATCAGATAAAAAGGTATTAGCCCATGTTTCTGGTTTTGACGGATTTTACATGGCACTTTTAGAAAGAAAATAAAACGCTAAATTTACGGCTGATTTAACGTTGCAATTGCTAAAAAAGAAAGTGTTTACTATTTAATTTAAATGAACTAAAAAGAATGAAAAAATTACTGCTTTTAATTGTAATAATAAATTACACTGTTGCCTTTTCACAAGAAACTTACTATGATGATGTAGACTTAGAATTATATGGAACCGATCTAAAAGATGCTTTGGCTGCAAAAATTGTAAGTACGCACACAAATTTGCTGTACTATACACCAGATGTTTGGGAAGCCTCTAAAATAACAGATAAAGATACAGATCCCTCTAGAGTAGTTTTAATCTATGGCTGGGAAGGTGGTTCTGATCAGGATCAGACAAATGATAGAACTAGAGACAATAGCCTTCAAGATGACGGAAGCGGGGCTTCTTTTAGATGGAACAGAGAACACGTTTTTTCTAAGTCTTTAGCAACCCCTAAATTGCTAACTGAAGATCCAGGTGCAGGTACAGACGCTCATAATTTAAGACCTGCAGATAGGAGTAGAAATTCTGAAAGGAATAATTTCAAATTCGCATTAGGTGAAGGTTTTTCTGGACGTTCTTCTGTAACCTACAATGGACCAGATGGCGCAAATACAAGAGGTTGGTATCCTGGGAATGAATGGAAAGGAGATGTTTCGAGAATCATAATGTACATGTATCTTCACTACGGTAATCAATGTTTACCAACAGCAGTTGGTGTTGGAGACAAACAGTTTACAGCAGATGAAATGATCGATTTATTCCTAGAATGGAATGTAGCAGATCCTGTTTCTGAAATTGAAATCGCAAGAAATACCTACCATGAAAATAGTTCGAATTCCTATGCACAAGGAAATAGAAATCCGTTTATAGACAATCCATACTTAGCAACAAGAATTTGGGGAGGAAACTCTGCGGAAGACAGATGGAACCTTTACAAAAACAGAGATACCGAAGCTCCTAGTACTCCTACAAATGTAATCTTAAGTAACGTCACTTTGACGTCGATAAATCTTTCTTGGGATACTTCCAATGATAATATTGAGGTAACAGGATACAATGTATATGTAGACGATATTTTAACGGTACAAACTTCTAGTTCAGTCACCAATGCAACCATCTCTAATTTAACTACAAATACGAGTTATAAATTTACAGTAATTGCAAGAGATTTAATCAATAATTTTTCTGCGCCCAGTGCTGCAAAAAATGGCACAACATTAGAAGACACTGCACCGCCTTCAGTCCCACAAAATGTTACAATTGGAACTATTACTGATAGTTCTTTTAATGTAAGTTGGGATGCTTCTTTAGATAATAATGTCGTTGCCGCTTATGACGTTTTTGTAAATGATACTTTTCTAGCTTCAACTACAACAACTTCTTATACAGTAACTAGCTTAGCCGCCTCTACAACCTATACTATAGCCGTTTTAGCAAAAGACGCAGATGGCAATAAGTCTGCTACAAGTGTTTCCTTAAGCGCTACCACTAGTGCTGGATCTGCAGGTGCAGCTTCAGAGTTATTTTTCTCTGAATATGTAGAAGGTAATGATGGTGGTTCAAATAAAATATTAGAAATATTTAATCTAACAGGAGCAACCGTAAGTCTTTCGGGCTACGTAGTAAAGTTAGAACGCAATGGTGCTGGCATATGGACAACGCCTTTAGCGCTGGATAGTGGAACGGTTAAAGATATTGTTCCTGGTGATGTATTTGTTATTGGTAATGGAGATAATAATAATCCAATATTACAACCTAATTCTGCAAGTAATACAGCCGGTCAAGTAGATTTAGTGCAACCTAGTAATGATAATACTTCTTTTGGGCAACCTGTTAATTTTAATGGAGATGATGCAGTTGCATTGTTTAAAAACGATGTGTTAATTGATATTATTGGTGTTTTTGGAAGTGATGCTAATTTTGCAGAAAATATAACATTAAGAAGAAATGGAGATATTACTGCACCTAAAACCACTTATAACGCAAGTGAATGGGAGTCGTTTCCTGCAAATACTTATGATGGTGTTGGAAGCCATACCAGTACTTTAAGTACTGAAAATATTGCATTTGAATCTTTTAAGATGTTTCCAAATCCTACAAATGGAAATACAATTTACTTGAATGTAAAAGAAGCTGCTACTATTCACATTTACAATGTTCTCGGTAAATTGATGCAATCATCGGAAGTTACTCCGAATAAAAACAGTATTGAT
>Ga0307489_10000926_pt1 | contig 18730 bp, 23 predicted proteins | sample SB12metaG_FD_202247 | JGI IMG/M metagenome (GOLD analysis project Ga0307489, IMG submission 202247) | Sea-ice brine microbial communities from Beaufort Sea near Barrow, Alaska, United States - SB 1.2 | ecosystem: Environmental > Aquatic > Marine > Coastal | place: USA: Alaska | collected...
GAGAAACGGCTCAGGTTGAGCTGAAAAGTGGGCGAGCGTAAGTCCCTGCTCGCGGGCAGCGGTGAGGCTGGCTTTGGCGACGGCCACGGGACTGCCGCGCGCTTCCACCATCCCAATGGTAGGGCGGTACAGGTTGATCCTATCAAACCCAAGTTGAAAGCACCTGGAACTAAGCGCTTGAAACTGAAATGTGATAATCTGCTTGTTATAAATAAATGTTGCTTTCAAATTAAACTTGCGCCACTACACAATGGCATCGCGGTGGACAACCAGGGCAATATGCTCGTCAGCGATTCGCACAACCACCGCATCCGCAGGATCACGCCTCAGGGCGAGGTCACCACCATTGCTGGCACCGGCGCCGCATCGTTCGCCGATGGGCCGGCCGCCAGCGCCGGCTTCAATCATCCAAGGGGCATTGTGGCAGGGGCTTACACTCGTCCACTTTTTAGCTCAACGTGAGCACTTTCTGTCCCATGTGGTGGGGTGCTTCGCTGGTTTCAGTGTCAGAAACGGCTCAGGTTGAGCGAAGATGTGGACGAATGTAAGCCCCTGGATTGTGGTCGACCGTGATGGGAACATCTACGTCTCCGATAGCGACAACAACTGCATCCGCAAAATAACACCGGAACGGTTTGTGACCACCTTGGCAGGGCGGTGCAGTTTGACCCTGGCAAACCCATGTTGATGTTGAAACCGCCTGGAACTAAGCACTTGAAACTGAAATGTGATATACTGCTTACAACTTTTGCTTTCAATTCCAACTTGCACCGCTACACCTTGGCAGGCGGCGGCGGCACCGGCGCAGCAGGCTTCCAAGATGGCGTGGTGGGGTGGTGCAGGTTGACCCTATGAAACCAAGTTGCAAGCGCTTGGATTTGAGCGCTTGAAACTAAAGTATGATATAATGCTTTCAACTTCCGCTTTGAAATTCAACTTGCGCCGCTATAGCGTGGGCACTGACGCGCGGTTGATGTATCTCCATGGCATCGCAGTGGATGGTGACGGCAACGTCTTCGTGGCGGACCTCCGCAACCGTCGCATCCGGCAGGTCACCCCGGACGGCACAGTGACGACGTTGGCGGGCAGGGACTAACACCTGTCCGCTTTTCAGCTCAACCTGAGCCTTTTCCAAGTCACAAAACACCTCCAAATGCCGAAACATCCCCTCCACCCCGTCATAAATACCCCCTAAACACCCTCTGGACACCCCTTGTCCCACAGAAATCGCCGACGTTGAGCTGAACAGTGGGCGAGTGTCAGCCCCTGGTGGCGGGCAGTGGGCAGGCGACATCGACCGACGGGACAGGCACCGCGGCGGCCTTCCACTGCCCATACGGGATAGCGATTGATCCCGAAGGCAATCTCATCGTCACTGATTTTGGGTCGCATGGTAGGGCGGTGCAGGTCGACCCTATGAAACCCGTGTTGAATGCGCCTAAAACCAAGCGCCCGAAACTTTAATGTGATGGGGTGCTTTCAAGTTTTGCTTTCAATTTCAACTTGCGCCGCTACAGCATGGCATCCGCAAGATCATCGCGGGGCTGACGCCGCCGCCGGGCCCGCCGTGCCAGCCGGGGTTTTGGGTTTTGGGTTCAAACCCTAACCCTAAACCCTAGGACCGGGCCCGCCGCAGCTGGAGGTGCAGCCGGAGGTGCCCCCCGGCACGGTCTGACTGTCGGGACCAACAATCTGACTGTTTGCCCATAGGGTACCGGTACCTGCCGGGACCACAAGATGAGCCGGGGATGAGCTAGAGAGATAGCGATGTTATTTGACTCAAGAAAGGAGAGGTGCCTCATCTCACTGAATAGATAGACTCGTCGAGGTATGTAAACCGCCGCCGGGCCCTCCCCAGCTGGTGCTGCAGCCCGGTGTGCAGCCGGAGGTGCCGTCGAGCATCCCTGACCGAGCCGCCTCCCACCTGCCAATGTGAATGTACATACATAGCCCTGTGAGCTGCCCGCCTTGTGCCGACGCGCATAATGTAGATATGTGCCGATGCGGATACTCTAGATAACACTCCTCCGCTGAGCAGAGCGACCCCCACATATTGTTGTAGATATCGATGCGCCAATGTTCCATCGACGCGATGTGGCTGGCGTGGGCGAGCCGGCCTTCGCAGTGTAAAAGATAAATATAACATACGCTATGGCCGCATTCTTGTTTTGCCGAGCTAGGAATCCGGTCGAGACATTATAAAGTCTGACTGTTTGTACAATAAATCTAAGCGCCCGCTGCGGGCGTCACCGCCAGCCCGACGCGAGGCTGGCCTTGGAGGCACTCCATCCCGGCGCCGGGGGACCGGACACGTCCCGGGCGGTCGGAATAGCCAGGGTGCGGAGCGCGCCGCGCGCTGGCCTGTAGCTGACTGTTTGCCCACTGTGTATCTCTCCGCCCGTACTAGCACCAGCACCAGCATCACCAGATTGAGCATCAGCACGAGCTCCACTGACTGTTTGCCCATGGTGAGCCTCACCGCCACCACCACCACCACCACCACCACCACCACCACCCCCGCTGCGACCGTCCTGGCTGCCCTCACCGCCCTCGCTTCTACCCCGCCCAGCCGATGCCGCTGGTCCATCCACCTCTGATGCAAACGCCTGTCCGCCAGACCCCAGTCGCACGGCCGGACCACCCGCACCCGACCGACCCGCAAAGCCCTCGCTCCCAGCAGCCTCAGCCGCTGCCCCGGTGTCCTGCCGGACACCACCGACAAACGACTTGCCCGTGACCGACGCGGGGTTCTCCTTGTCCACCGGGGTGGAGGCCGGCGCCGCCCGCGTGTATCCACTGTCAGGGCCTGCCAGACATTGCTCGCCACGTCATAGGATGTCATGTAACTGAACAAGCCGAAACTGTCTTGCAACATCATAGTATGCTATTTGAGGTTATGCACCAGCAATTCCGACTGTCTGCAAAATTTCGATAATCAGTTCGGAATTACAGGTGAATGACCTTAACTCAAGACGGCATATATTGCACGCCACGTCATAATGTGCTAAGGGTTCACGATGGGTTCACGATGCGTGTCGATGAGGCCGCGGGAAATATAAGTGTTAGGCCCTACCCGCTATTGTACACGGGGGTGGAAGTCGACGTGTCTAGTGCCGGGTTCGCCGCGCCGCGAGACGTCAGCTTGCTGCCGAACGCGTAGGAGGAGGCCCCGCCCCCCGACATGGACACCGATCCGCTCAGGGACATGGCCGGCGACCCCGACATGGATCCGCTCATCGTCGCCCCGGAATCCGTTTTGCGCTCGCGCCAGGGGCTTACACTCATCCACTTTTTGGCTCAACGTAAGCGCTTTCTGTGAGACAGGGGATGCATTTGGGGGTTGTGAAGGGGGTGAAAGGGGGTATGAGGAGGTGTGTAGGGTGCGTTTCGTGTCACAAACGGCTCAGGTTTAGCTGAGAGGTGGACGAGTGTAAGGCCCTACCTCGCGCCCCATCCGCGACCGCATGTTCTCAACCGCGCGGTTCTTCTCCGCCGCCTCCTCCTCAAACTTTTTGCAGCGCGCCACAAGTTGCGCGATCTGCTGGTCCTTGGTGTAGAGGCTTGTGTTGAACTTGAAACCCAAATATTGAAGCAGTTCATGGTTTTACAATTTGCAGCGCTGGAGCCAGGCGTTTTCAACACATAATTTAACTTGCACCGCCCCCGAATGCACTATATATCAATCGCCCAGTTTGCTCGTGAAGATAACCGTTCGTATCCGCCATGACTTTGCACCACCCTACCTTGGATGTCCGCATGGCCTCCCACGCCTTGAGCATCTGGTTGAGCTCGCGCACCTCCCGGCAGGGGCTTACACTCGTCCACTTCTCGGCTCAACGTCAGCGCTTTCTGTGGGATAGGGGTGCATTTAGGGATTTGTGGGGGGTGTGTGGGAGGTGTCAAGGGGTCTTAGGAGGTCGCAAGGGGTCTCAAGGGGGTCTTAGCGGGCCTCGGGGGGTCTTGGGGGCGTTCTAGGGTGTGTCTTGTGTCTGAAACGGCTCAGGTTGAGTTGAAAAGTGGACGAGTGTACGCCCCTGCCTCGCGGCCGCGGCGGTCAAGCTGAGCGCGGAGCTCCGAGGTCTCAGCCTGCAGCAAGAGCCTGGTAGATAATGCTTGCCACGTCATGTGATGCCATCTGAGGGGTCCTTATTAAGAGGTGGTATGGGGGTCTAATGATTGAAGCGATCTATATAGGGCCTGGCAGATGATGCACGTCTCGTCAAGTGATGCCATCTTAGCCACGGAACGAGGGTACTCGTAGGCACGTGTGGAAAATGACGTGGCAGGCAGTATCTACCAGACCCTATGGCAGATCCTGCTCGCCACATCATGGGATGCCAGTTGACTCAAGGAACAAGGGTGGGAAGATGCGGAGGATGGCGTGGCAGGCAGTTTCTGTCAGGCCCTACCTGCAGCATGAGCGCGCGCGCCTGGCCCGTCTGCTGATCGCTGCGGTGCGAGTGAAGGTCCTCCCGCGCGTCGGCGGCGGCGCCGTCAGGCAGGGGCATACACTTGTACACTTCTCAGCTCAACGAAAGCAATTTGTGTGGGTCACGTTGGGTACCCTCAGTACATATGTGGGTCATAACTCGTCACAAACTGGACACAAAACGGCTCAAGGGCCCGGACGGTTTAGGTTGAGCTGAAAGCTGGACGAGTGGAAGCCCCTGCCGTCAGCCCGCCGCAGATCCTCCCGCACACGTTCAAGCGAGGCGGTGGCTTCCGCGCTGGAGCTCTCAGCGTCCGCAAGTTTGGCACGCGCTGCCGCGGCGGCGGCGGCGGCAGTGGCCGCAGCAGCATGCGACGCCGAGAGCTGCGCCTCGAGGTCAGCAGCATGGGCGGCGGCCGCGGCGTAGCGGCGCACGTTTAAATTGAAAGCAAATTTTGAGACCAGTGTTTCACGCTCTGGATTCAAGTGCATGCATCCAGGCGGTTTCAGTGTGAGTTGCATACGGTCAACCTGCACCGCCCTACCGCGGCGAGTGCGTCGTCGCGAGTCGCGCACCGTTCTTCAGCTTCGCTGGCGCTCCGGATAGCCATGCCAGCGTCCTTTCTGGCGACAGTTGTCGCGGCGTTGGCAGCCTCCGCGTCCTTACCCGCGGCGGCGGTGGCGGCAGTCGCTGCCTCAGCCCAGAGCCTAGTATGTATTGATCGCCACGTCATGTGATGCCGTTCAACTCACGAAACGATGGTTCAAAACGCGTTGGATCGGATGATATGGCCTGGCAGATATTGGGTTCGCCACGTCATGTGATACCACGTAACTCAAGATAAGAGAGTGTAGGGTTTAGGATTCAGGGTTTAGGATTTAGAATTTAGGGTTTAGGGTTTGGGGTTCAAAATGCGTCGGATGACGTGGCGAGCAATTTGCGTCAGACCCTACCTCGGCCACCGCCTCCGCCTCGGCGAGCGCCGCCGCCGCCTTTGCATTCGCAGCCTCCGCCGCAGCCTCCGCTCTGGCCACCGCCGCCACCGCCTCAGCGTTCACGTCCTCCACCAAAGCGTCCGCCCTGGCCACCGCTTCCGCCGCCTTGGCATTCGCAGCCTCAACGGACGCGTTAGCCATGGCAACAGCTTCCGCTGCATTAGCATTCACTGCCTCAGCGGAAGCGTTGGATGCATCCATGCTCGCGTCGGCGGTGGCAGCATGCGTGGCTGCAGAGGCAGCTTCGGAAGCAGCAACTGCTCGAGCAACCGCGGACGCCGTGGCAGCTGCTGCAGCCTCGGTGGCATGCTCGGCTCTATCCGCCGCCACCGCCGCCGCCGCCGTCGCCGCCGCCTCTGCTCTAGCAACAGCGGCGGCGGTGGCGGCGGTGGCGGCCTCGGTGGCAGCCTCTGCGCTGGCGACGGCCACCGCCGCCGCCGCCGCCGCTGACTCGCCGTCGCCGACGTCACGCTCGCGCTCTGCTTCCAGCACCTCTGTGCGGCGAGACAGATATGCGAGGCGCGCGGCGGCCGCCTCCACCGCCACCCCGAGCGGCAGCGGCCGCCGCTCGGTGCCGTCGACGTCGGCACCCGAGAGCAGTGCTTTTGAAAGAGCGGCGGCGGCGGTGCGGAGCTCGTCCTCCGCGCGCCCGAGCCGCGCGCCGGCGTCCTGAAGCCGCGCCGCCGACCCCTGACATGAGAGTCATTGAGAACAAGCACTTGATCCCAGATCAGAGCAAGGCTTGTGCTGATACTTTCACGGTGACTGCTCATACAGACGCTCGGACTCGGTTCGTCGATTCAACGTTGGTACACTGCTTCGTATCAATGTGTTCTCAATAGCCCCCCTGCCTGAGATTCGTCGGCCGCCGCTCGCTCTGCCGCCGCCGCCGCCGCCTCCGCCGCCTCGGCGCGCTGCTCCAGCGCCGTCAACCGCTCCCGCAGGTCCGAGGTCGCCGCGCACTCCTGTCTCATCAGTCCGGCCAACCGCTCTGCCTCCGACCGCGCCACCGCCGCCTCCGCCGCCAGCCTGTCGGCCTGTAGCCAGGGCCCTCCAATCATTGACTTTTCAGCTTGAGCAACTTGAACCGTTTTGTCCCTGAGACTTCCTACATGATATCTAAACTACTTAAATTCTCAACTTCTAACTTGCACCACAGGCCTCCTCACGATTTTCTTCCTGAAACCAAACCACTCAGACACCTTCACCTGGAACTATTTGAAGGTGCTCAAGTGCCGGTTGAAGACGGGACGGTTGGAAGGCCCTGCCTGTACCCGTTGCGTGTCACACTCTGCGCGCAAGGTGTCGTTGTCAGCGCCTAGACTTGACGCCTCGGATGAGAAGGTCGCGGTCGCTGCTCGCGCTGCGGCTGCATCTTCCGAAAGAGTCTCTGCAGTCGCCGCCGCGGAGGCACGTGCCGCTTCGGCTTCCGCTTCGGAGCGCGCCGCTCCGAAAGGCCAAATGAATCATGATCAAGCCGCTTTAATCCAGCGCTGAGGTCCAAGTCCAGAACCTCATAACATAACCCAAGTGCCATAATTTATGACAAAGTGCGTGAAACCATTTAGACATTTAGCAACAAGTAGTACTAAGTCGTCCAAATGGGGCGTTCTGATTGGTAGAGCCGGACGACTGAGAACTAAGTCTCTCTAAGTGTCTAAGTAGTTTCACGCACTTTGTCATAACTTGGAGAACTCAATCGGGCCCTGCCGCTCCGCCCCGCGCCGTGGCCAGCTCCATCCCCAGGCGCTCGATCTCTGACTCCTTGCTGTAGCGGCGCAAGTTGAAATTCAAAGCAAAGTTTAAAAGCGTTCAATTCCATTGAAGCTTCAAGCGCTGAAACCATAGGCGCTTTCAACAGGCTTTTCATACTGTCAACCTGCACCGCCCTACCTTGCGCGCGCAGGCTTCACGCCACGTGTTGATGATGCCTCCAACGGCTTGCAGTCGCTCCGACACCGCTGTCTCGACGGCAGCTGGAGACAGCCCTACGCCGTCATACGAACTCCGCAGAGCGTCCCGAGCCCCGGCGATGGGAGAGCCATCGTCACTCTCGCTCCCGTACTGGTTGTCGTAGCGTGCGGCGGCGGCGGCGGCGGCAGCACCCGACTTCTAGGGACTGGCACATGTTGACCGCCACGACATGGACACATGTTGTGAGTCCTCGTCTCTTGAGTAACATGACATCCCATGACGTGTTGATAAATCTCTGCCAGGCGCATTGCCTGGTGTCCGCCATGTCAACGACACGTATGTGAGTTGAACGGCATCCATTGAGTGGCGAGTGACATTTGCCCAGCCCTACCGCCTCCTCCGCAACAGCTGCGGCGGCGGCGGCGCACGAGCTGGCCCGTTCCTCCACCTCCGCCAACGCCGCCTCTTTCGACTCCAACATCCCCTGCAGGAACGGCCAAGTGAATAATGCTCGCCACATCGTATGGTGCTTGTTAACTTGACAAAGACGATCGTGTGGATGAGACGGATGGGGTCGATGTGGTGGTGGATGCAGTGTCATTGGATGTGGTGGAACGTGATGGGCTAATCTCCTAGTTACTTGGCCCCACCCGCAGGTGTTCTCCAAGCGTGCGGCTCTCCGCGAGGGCCTGCCGCAGCTTGGCCATCTTCGTCGCCGCCGCCTCAGCTGCCTCTGCTGAGGGCCTTGCACTCGTTCTCTTTTCAGCTTAACTTGAGTACCTTCAGGGACGATTTTAGTGGGGTCAGGAACAAAACAACTTGAACGACAATTCAGAAAGTGAAGGATTGAAAGGCCCTGCCTCCGCCGCCGCATTTATGCTCATGTTGCCGCCGTCGATCGCGGTGTCGTTCATGCCACCGTCGACACTCTTGGAAGGTGACGGGCTGGGCGAGGCGGCAAACGCCAGCGGGCCCTGTCGCCGCATCTCGTCGAGCTCCAGCGCCGCACGGGCCTCACGCAGCGACCCCTCGGAGTAGCGGCGCATGTTAAATTTGAAAGGATAGTTTGAAGGTGCTTCATCATATTATAGTTTCAAAAGCTTAGTTTCAAGAGCTTCGTTCCAGTTCCAGGCGCTTTCAATATGGGTTTCATCGGTTCAACCTGCGCCGCCCTACCTCGGCAGTGTCCAGAGAACATCGAAGGCGAGCGGCATCCGCCTCCAGCTGTGCCTCGCGAACCCGCCGCTGGACTAGCTCCTCCAACAGCTGTGACATCCCCTCGCAGCAGGGTCACTCAGAACAAGCACTCGAACCGAGATCAGAGCATGACTCACCTGATTGTATTTAAGATGGGATGCTTATACGACGCGCAAACAGAAACAGACACGCGACGCGGACTCAGTTCGTCCAATCAACAGCGGTCGAGTGCTCGTTCTCAATAACTGTCCCCCATGCCTCGGCCTCGGCCTTGTGACGGCCGAACATTGGGCTGTTGGCGGTGCTGTTGCCGGCGGCGGGGGTGCGGGGCGTGCGGGGCGTGCGAGGCGCCTTGGGCGTGTTGCCCGTGGGTGAAGTTTTGGGCGTCTGATGGTTCCCAGGCGCCAGAGCGGAGTCAAGCGAGACTCGCAGAAACGCGGCGCTGCCCGGAGACACGGCGGGAAAGGCGGCCAAGGAAGACGCCTCCAGGGCCGCCTCGCTCGCCACGCGGGATTCGTGCGCCGCTGCTGCCTTGGCGTGAGCCAGCTCCGTGAGAGCAGCCTCCAGCCGTGCACGCAACGAGTCAGCCTCGGCACGAAGGCCGCGTGATACGCCCTCGGCTTCCAGGGCGGAGCCGTCGGCGGTGGACGCTTTGGCGCGAGCCTCCGCGGCGTCTGAGCGCGCGGCGTCGCTTGCCTCATGGTAGGACCCAGCAGAGATTGCTCGCCAGCTCATACGATGCAGTTCAAATCATGAGACGAGGGTCCAAAAAGCGTGAGATGGCAATCTGTTAGATGACGTGGCAAGGAATGTATGACAGGCCCTACAGCGCGGAGTGAAGTGGCGCGTGCCTCGGCGTCGCCGCGCTGCTCCGCAGAGGCGGCGGCGGCGGTGACGGCGGCGGTAGCCTCCGAGCGCGCCGCAGCGAGGTCTGCATTGAACGCGGCTTTATCGGCGCGGCGGGTATCCACCGCGGTTGCAGCGCGAGCCTCGGCAGCGTCGGCAGCGTTGGCGGCGTCGACCGCCTTGCAGGAGGGGCAGTGAGAACACACACTCGAACCAAGATCGGGACATGACTCATGACTGAATGACTGGAGTACAGGGTGTGTGCTCATACAGACGCGCGGAGGAGGAGGAGGAGGAGAAGAGTGAGTAGCAGACCGAAGCTATGCTCCTAGTCTGGATGCAGGCTGTACTATTACTGCCGATATATTCCACGTCGATCGAGTGCTTGTTCTCAATAATCCCCCCGCCTTGGTCCGCAGCGTGTCGACCTCCTCCGCGGTGGCGAGGAGGGCAGCTTCGGCGTCGGCAACGTCGGCTTTGAGCGATGCCGCCTCAGCCTCGGCTTAAAGTCCAGATGAAAGATGCCAGCCGAGTCACGCTTGATTCAAGGAACGAGGGTGTTTGACTTGGTAGATATATTCGGGGGTGTGTATGTCGGGGGTATGTATTCGGGGGGAGTGTATCAAGCCCGGCCTCGGCGACGCTGGCGCGGTGCTCGGCGCCCTCAACCTGTTCATGGAGCTCTGAAGCTTCGGCAGTGAGAAGCTCGGCTGCAGCCTCAGCCCCCTCGGCGCGCTCGAGGAGACGGTCAGAGAGCGCAGCAGCTTCAGCGGCGGCTTCAGCAGCGGCGGCGGCGGAGGCAGTGTATGACGTGGCCCTGGCGTCGGCAGATGACTCGGCAGCCGCCTCGGCGGCAAGAGCGCGTGCGCGTGTGTCAGCGGTGTCTGCGCGAGCCTCGGTTACAGCGGCTTCGGCGGCGGTGACGCGCTCGCGGAGCGCGTCGGCCTCGGAGGCGGCGGCGGCAGCGGCGGCGTGCAACCCCTCGACCTCCTGTGCAGCATCGGCGGCGGCCGCGCGCGATGCCTCGGTAGCGGCGGAGGCGGCGGCGGCGGAGGAGGTAGCTGATGTGGATGCAGCGGACGAGGCGGCGGCAGCGGCGGTGCGCAATGCGTCCACCTCCTTCACGGCTGCTGCGGCGGCATCGGTGGCAGCAGCGGCGGTAGCGCGCAACGCCTCGACCTCCTCAGCAGCCTCGGCGGCGGCGGACTTCGACACCTCGAGCTGCTCCGCGGCGGCGGCAGCAGCGGCGCGGGCTTCAAGGGACGCTGTCTCAGCCTCCTCGGCGGCGGCGGCGGAGGCACCCCGCAAGGCCACGACCTCCTCAGCGGCATCAGCGGCGGCAGAGTGCGACGCCTCGAGCCTATCCTTGGCGTCGGCTGCGGCGGCGCTCGCTTTGAGCAACGCTGCCTCGGTCTCCTCAGTGGCCTCCGCGGCGGCGGCGCGTGACGCCTCGAGCTCCACCGCGGCGGCGGCAGCGGCGGCACGCCAACCCTCCACTTCCTCGGCCGCGCCCGCGGCCGCTTCGGAAGCCGCGCGGTCCGCGAGCGCCTCGGACTCGGCCGCCGCCGCCGCCGACGCCTCCGCCGCGGCCGCACGGGCCTCAGCGGAGAGCTTGCCTTCCTTCGCTTTAGCCACCGCATCCTCTAGCTCGGAGCACTCCTCGCGAGCAGCGTCAGCCATCGCCTCCGCAGCCTCGCAGGAGGGTCATTGAGAACAAGCACTGGAGCCGATATCATTACAAGACTTACAGTGGGACTAAGGTACCTTTAGGGTGAATGCTCGTATAGACGCGCTGGAGGAGGAGGAGATGAAACGTTGGTTGTGTGCATGTTCTCAACACCCCCCCTGCCTCGGCGCGTGACGTGAGCTCGTCCAGCTCAGCTGCGCGTTCCTGTTCCATGGCAGCCTCCTGCTCCGCATCTGCAGAGTCGCCCGCGGTAGGCGGGGACATGCGCTCCATTGGAACATCTGGCACCTTCAAGTAACCCGCAGGGGCCGGAGCTGGAGTGAGAGGCAATGGGATGGCGGCGGCGATGGACGTCGAGTTGGCTTCTGCTGCCGTGGCGCGAGCCTCCGCCTCGGCTGCACGCGCCTCCGCCTGCGCGATCTCCGAGCGCAGATTAGCAGCCTCTGATGACCTAGAGGTCTCGGCGGCGGCGGCGGCCGCGGTGGCCACGTTGACGGCGGCGACATTTGCGGCGTGCGTCGCGTCGTTGACATCGGCGGCATCCGGCGCAATCTCCGCGGCGGCGGCGGCGGCAGTGGTCGCAGCGGCCTCTTGCGCGGCGGCGTCCGACGCAGCAGCCTGTGCCCCAACGAGCCGCGCCTCCAGCGCCTCAACTTCTGCCTTCTTGAGCTTCTGCTCCGCCCGCGCTGCGGAGAGCTCCATCTCCATCTCACCGTGGTGTAACGGCGCAAATTGAATTTGAAAGCAAAACTTGAAAGCGGTTCATCACATTTCAGTTTCAAGGGTTGAAACCCGGCGCTTTCAATAGAGTATTACACACGGGCGTTGAGTCAGAGACCCAAGACGATGGACGTCTTAAGATGAGTGCTTGCAAACACGAGTTCAACCTGCACCGCCCTACCGTGGCTTGAGAACGCCCGCTCCAGCTGGCCCTCGGCGGCCTCCGCGCGCTCCAACCGCTATGGTCTGGCAGATAATGGTTTAAACTCAGTGTCGGAAGGACTAGTCCTTTTTATCTCCTCGAGATCGAGGGTCTATTCACTCAAGGACTCTCAAGGATCGCGACCAGGTCGGACGTTCGGCGGGTCGGTCGGTGGTATTTTTGTAATGGACAGGTCTGATTGGTCGAACGGGATTCGATATCATATCTTCGATACCAGATCCGACACTGAGTTTAAACATCAAACAATAATCGAGAAGTACGAACGATATCGTATCACAAAGGACAGGCAGCAACGAAGAGTGGTAAATTCATGCTGGCTGGAAATGTGTTGAAGGACACTATCAGCGATGTATGCAAAGCCCTGCCAAGCGCTCCTCGGCTGTCTGCTCGGCAGCACGCGCGCGGCGGATGGCGGCCGCGGCGTTGGCCTCCGCGGCGTCAGTCGCCGCGGAGAGCTGCGCGGCCGCCTTCTCGGAGGCGGCGGCTTGTTTCGCCGCCGCCGCCACGTCCCGGCGGGCCGTGGCCAGCTCTCCCTCGAGCGCGGCGCGGGCAGCAGCCGCCTCCTGCAACGCCGCCCTGGCTCTAGAGCCTGATAGATATTGCTCGCCACATCATACGTTGCCATTGACATCAAGAAACGAGGGTTCAAAGTTAGCCTAATGGCGTGGCGGGCGACATCTGCCAGGTCCTACATGGCTCCCTCTGCAGCGGTGCTCGCCTCATCGGCAGCGGCTTCGGCGGCGAGGGCTGCCAAAGGGTCCTCCGCAGACTGTTCGCCCGCAGCAGCTGACGCAGTGGCCGGCGAAGTGGCAAATGTGGTGCCCTCCTCTGCAGCCGACGAAGCGGCTGATGAAGTGGCTGATGAGGACCCCTCCTCGGGAATAGCGTATAGGCCGGAGGCCGAGGCGGCAGCAGAGGGCTGTGGCAGCAGCAGCAGCATAGCAGCGGAGGCGGCGGGTACCTCGCCGTGGAATGGCACAGCAACCACAGCTGGGGGGCTGCCTGTTTGCCCAAAGGGCGCCGCGAATGAGACAGCCTCGGGGGAGGCGAATGAGATAGCCTTAGGAGTGGAGGGTGAAGGGGTTCCCGGAGCGAGCTCCTCCTCATCCTCCTCCTGTTCAGCAACCTCCGCAAGACCATCCGGTACCACTGCCTCGGTGGCAACAGCGAGCGCCGGGGCCACCACCGCGGCAACCTGGTGCACCGGTACAACAGCAGCATGCGCGACGGGGACCGCCACCGCCGCCGCCGCCGACGCCGCCGTTGACGCCACCGCCGCCGCCGCCGCGTCAGCCAGCGCGACGACAGCGACCGCGGCGTTTGCCTCCGCAGCCGCCGCCTCCGCCGTGGCGGCCGCGACGCTGTCCTCCAACACGGCGATGCGGTGGTGCGCCGCTGACGTCTGCGCCACGGCTGCCGACGCTGCCGCCCGCGCCATCACGCTGTCTTTTCGCAGCGCCTCTACTTCGCCCCGCAGCGCGTCTGCCTCCTCGCGGAGTGCCTCTGCCTCTGCCAGCGCCTCAAACACGGGTCGATAAAGAATCGATGAGTTGAGGGTTCAGGGTTCAGGTGATACGGTTAGGGTTTAGGTTTAGGGATGAGGGAATAGGGTGTAGCTCGCCACGTCACATGATGGAATGTTGCGCAATGAACGAGTGTCGACAATGTGGTGAAAATTAATTTAAAGCCGTGACACGGCAGCCAGCATTCACTCTGCCTTACCTCAATCGCGGCGCCGCCCGCCGACTCGGCCGTGGAGTCATCCAGCGGAGATGAGGCAGCCTCAGGGACCTCAGGGACCGTTGCCAGTGCTGTTGAAGGGCTGCCGTAGGTCTGAGCTGAGGGTGCCTGAGGGACTGCTGTCGCAGCGGCTGAGGGGCTGCCGTAGGACTGAATGGCGGCGAAGGCGGCGGAGTGAAGCGACTCGTGCTCCACCTCGTGAGCGATGAGGACCTGCTCGAGCGCCTCCTCCCGGCCGCGCGCCTCCATCGCCGCCTCCGTCGCCGCCTCTGCCGGGTGACAGGGTCACTGAGAACAAGCAATCGAAGGAGATCGGAGCATGACCAATCTACCATCCTTCAGGATGAATGCTCATGCAGCTGTGCGGAATCGGTACGTGGTGGCCGACCGACACCGAGGCCATCATAATGAGCATGAGCATTAACCCACGCCCTCGCTGACTGCCCGATGGTGGTTAGTCATCGATTCAAGGTCAGTCGAGTGTTAAGTCTCAATAGCCCCCCTGCCTGCCCGCGCAGCGCCGCGCTCTCCGCCCGCAGCAACACGATCTCGGCCTCCGCCGCTGCCAGCGCCGCTATGTAAGGCCAGGTTAGTATATCGCCTGCCACGTCACATGATGCCATTTAACTCAAGGAACAAGGGCTCAAGTGGATGTCGATGACGGGGTGGGGATTGAGCCTGGCAGATACTGCTCTCCACACATAGGACACCACGTAACTTTAGACACAAAGGTTGAAATTGTGTGTCGATGACGTGGCGAGAAATATCGGCCAGGCCCTGCCGCCGTGGCGCCCGCCGCCTCCGCCGCCGCCGCGTCCTCCCGCGCCGCCGGCGACGTCATCGCCAACTCGCTGGGCGTAGCGCCGCAACTTGAAACTGGAAGCAAGAATTTAAGGCAGTCCATCGTTGGTTTAGTTTCAAGCGCTGAAATTAAGCCCGGTCAGCCTGGGGTCAACCTGGGGTCAACGTGCATCGCCTTACCTGGGGGAGGAAATCCACCCATCCACCGAGTCGCTCACGTCCCAAGGCGGCAGCGGCGATGCAGCCGAGAAACCCTCATCATCATCGTCATCCTCAGCGGCCAAAGCGCCAGCCCGTGACTTGCGGCCGCCCGCACCGCCACTCGCACCGCCCAGGGTGTAGTGGTGCAAGTTGAATTTGAAAGCAAAACTTGAAAGCGGTTCAACATAATTTAGCTTTAGCGCTGAAATCAAGCGCGGTCAACCCGGGTTCTCAACGGGGTCAACCTGGTGTCAACCTGCACCGCCCTACCAGGGTCTTGCCGGCCGACAGAGAGAGCGACACAATCTCTTGCACCTCCTGCTCGAGCCGCCCCACGTCCCCGGCCAGGCGCTCCTCCGCCGCCGCCTTAGTGTAGGGATGAAACTGACATTGAGAGCAAAAACTTAAACGTGTGTATCGTTTTTAGTGATGACATTTAAAGACAAGCCCAAGTTCGAAACCCCCATTGTCGGAGATTTTGACTCCAGACGTCTGGAATTGACATATATATTCTCGAACGTGGGCTTGTCTCCAGATGTTAACCGAGCGCTGAAACTATGCGCTTTCAACATGTGTTTCAACTTGCACCTTCCCACCTTGGCTTCCAACGCGGCGGCCAAGGCGTCGCGCAGCTCCCGCACACGCTCGTGCCGCATCTCGCCATAAGGCCTGGCATATGTTGCTCACCACGTCATAGGATGCCATCTAACCCAAGAAACGAGGCTTCAAACTGAGTTTAATGACAGGACGGGCAATATGCTCGCCACATCATAGGGTGCCACTAACCCAAGAAACGAAGGTTCGAACTGTGTTGGATGACGAGGAGGGTGGTATATGCTTGTCCCCACCTCGCCGGCCTGCGCGGCCTCCTCGGCGCCCGCGGCGGCGGCGGCGGCGACCGCCTCCGCCACGCTCATGCGCACGGAGAGGTCCGAGAGCTAGGGTCGGACAGCCATTGCTCGCCGCATCATTGCATTGCCGATGGTCCAGAGCGTGACGAGCATTCAAAATGCGCGTCAATAACGTATCCGATCGGTCAATATGTTCCAAGCCCTACCGAGAGTGCTGCGGCGGAGGCGGCGGCGTCCGCGGATAACGCGGCACGCTTCTTGGCCCACTCCTTTGCGGCGGCGCGGAGGCGGACGCACTCTGACTCGGCAGCGGCGGCGCGCTTCACACCTGCGCTAGCCGTCTGCTGCGCCTCCTCCAGATAGGGCCCGGCAGAAAACACTCGCCACGTCATCGACACTCATCTTGACCCCTCGTTTCTGGGTTTCAACTGAGCGTTGGGTCTGCTACGAAGCTCTGTTATTGAATCCCGTTCGACCAATCAGAGCTGTCCATTTCGGAAATCTCACCGACCAACTATCCGAAGGTCCGACTGGGTCGCCATCCTTAAGTAAATAGACCACCAGTTTCGAGGAAATAAGGGTGACATGTCACCCGGACGCTGAGTTTAAACGGCGACTTATGACGTGGCACGCACTGCATGCCAGGCCCTGCCTTAAGAGCGCTCTCCGCCTCCGCCACGCGGGCCTCCAACCCACGGAACGTCGCGGTTGATTCCTTCTGGGACGACTTCAGCCGATCACCCGCGTTCTTCAGCGCCCGCTGCAAAAGCCAAATGTACATCGCTCGCTACGTCATGTGATGACACGTAACCCAGGAAGCCATGTGATTTGCATGTGGATTACATTGTGGCGTGTTGTGAGAGAGTGTGTGTATTCAAAAGTAGACGAGGCTGACAGGTCAACCGAATCACCTAGAATACAGAGCAGCATTTCCATGAAGGGTTTGATGTCTGGTAGCTCTACAGCCATCATCCCGTAAGTGTTGGCTGACGTGGTGGCTTAAACTGTGGCTTACAAGCGTTGGTTTGACATGTGGTGGCTGACGTGGCGAGCGCTATCAATCTGCCCATACCCTCTGCAGAGGTTGTAGGGTCTAGGGTTTTGGCTTTAAGCCTGGTTAAGGGTTGAGGGTTATCAATCTGCCCCTACCCTCTGCAGAGTGTCCTGCTTCCGTGCGATGACAGAGATCTCCGCTGTGGCCTTCTCAGCCACAGCCTGCGCCGCCTCGCCCCGCCGCTTCTCGCTCGACAGCTCTTTTTGGAGTTTGGTCTTGACTGTGGCGGCGGCTTCGGCGGCGGCGGCGGCGCCGGCCTCCAGCTGCGTGTACGCCTCACCGTGAGGTAGGGTCATGGCAGATGTAGCTCGCCACGTCATCGACACGCATTTCCAACCCCTGGCTTTTGTTTGTAATGCCAATGCCACCTGCCTGCCTGATGTTTTGAGCGTCGCGCTAACTGAACGAGTGAGGCTGATGAACATTGATTGACAATTTGATGCAGATCGTCAGAGACTAGACATAGAGATAGGGAGGTGTAGAGACATATTGTGCCGGGCCCTACCGCCAGCCCTGAGGCAGTGTTGCGCGGCGCGGCGGGCCTTGTGCGCCGCGTGCTAGGGCTTGGCAAACATCGCTCGCCTCGTCATAAGATGACATGGGTCTACTAGGGCCTGGCAGGCATCGCTCGCCTAGTCATAGGACGACTTACCGCAGGAAACGATGGGTTACTAGGGCCTGACAGACATTGTTCGCCTTGTCATGGGACGAAGTTTAATGCAGGAAACGAGGGTCTACAATGTGTAGTATGACGTGGCAGGCATCATCGGCCAGGCCGTACCGCATGTGCGTCGAGGAAGGCGGCGCGGCGCGCGCGGCGGGCGGCTGCGGCGCGGGCGGCCAGCAGCGGGAGGCGGCAGCGCAAGCTCGCAGCTTCCTTCTCGCGCTCCTCCATCTTTGACGTCACCCCCTTGATGTAGCGGCGCAAGTTGAATTTGAAAGCAAAATTTGACAGCAAGATTTGAAAGCAATTCATCATGTCATAGTTTCAAGCGCTGAAAGGGGCTTTCAACATGGGTTTCATAGTGTCAGCATGCACCGCCTTACCTCGAGTGCCATCGCGGCCAGCTCCTGTCCGGCGGAGAGTGCGGCGACGTCCTTCTCGAGAGAGGTAGCGTTCGAGTCAGCGGCGTCGGCGCGGGCGACGGCGGTGACAGTAGCCGCCTCGGCGTCGGCGCGGGCCGCGTCCGCCGCGATTGCCGCGGCGGCGGCGTCAGCGGAGGCCGCCGAAGCTTCTGCTGCACCCGCCTCTGCCGCCGTGAGCGCTGCGGACAGTCGCTCGGATTCGGCGACGGACGCGACGGCCTGCGCCTCGGCTTCCGCAGCGACAGCCTCGGCGGCGGCGACGTCTGCGGCGGCCGCGGTGTTCGCTTCAGCTGCCCGTACCTCCGCATCAGCGGCGGCGGCTGCGACTAGGGCCCAGAATACATTGCTGGCCACATCATGTGATGCTGTCCAACTCGATAAATCAGAGTTCAACGTGCGTGTCAATGACGTCGCAGGGAAAAAGCTGGTCCCTGTGCGTGTCGATGTTTGATGACGCTGCGAGCAACGTCAGCTTGTCCGTACCTTCGGCGTCGTTGGCCTCCGTCGCCGCCTCCAGCGCCGACTCCTCCGTGGCGCCCAACCGTCCCTCCAGCTCCTCCGCCCGCGCCTCTGCCGCCGCTTGCGCCGTTATCGCGGCGGTGACGCTGGCCGCAGCTTCCTGGCGCGCCGCCTCCGCCGTTGATAGAAGCACTTTCCCCTCATCGCGAACCCGAGCGCGCTCCGACTCCACACCGGCTTGCGCGTCCTCCGCGGTTTTGCGAGCTGCCGCGGCGTCGGCGTTAGCGGCGGCAACGCGGGTCTCCGCGGCGGCGCGAGCAGCTTCGGCGCCCTTCTCGGCGGCGGTGGCGGCGGTGGCGGCTTCCTCTGAGGCGGCGGCGTTGTCCTTGATGTAGCGGCGCAAATCGATTTTGAAAGCAGAAGTTGAAAGCAGTAGATCACACTCTAGTTTCAAGCGCTTAGTTCCTTGCGGTGTCAACTTGGTGTAGGGTTTAGGGTTTAGGGTTTAGGGTTTAGGGTTTAGGGT
>Ga0307489_10000927_pt1 | contig 18703 bp, 32 predicted proteins | sample SB12metaG_FD_202247 | JGI IMG/M metagenome (GOLD analysis project Ga0307489, IMG submission 202247) | Sea-ice brine microbial communities from Beaufort Sea near Barrow, Alaska, United States - SB 1.2 | ecosystem: Environmental > Aquatic > Marine > Coastal | place: USA: Alaska | collected...
AGATGTGGAGGATCGATTTCCAAGATGACCATGAATCCTGTCATCCTGTCGCCTACTTAGGGTCTATGGTTTCAACGCTTAGGACTGGTTGTTACATAGTGCTTTCAACTGTTGCTTTCAAATTCGACTTGCGCCGATACAGCTGGGATGCATCCACGAAAAGGGTGAGGGCGCGCCGCCGGACCTCGTTGAGGCGGCGGCGTGGTACCGCATGGCTGCGGACCAAGGTGAGGTGACGTAAATTAAATTCGTCGGAACCTGTGTTGAACGCGTCTGAATGCAGCGCTTGACACTGAAATATGACAAACTGCTGTCAAGTTTCGCGTTCAAATTCGACTTGCGCCCTTAAACCAAGGTTACCAAGGTTGGGTGGTAGAGAGGCAGCTCGGAGTTTTCACAGTGTTGTGCTTTCAAAATGTGTTACGCTCTTCCCGCCTATGGGCAAACAGTCAGCCGGATGACGTGGCGAGCGTTATTTGCTCGACCCTGGTGGCGGAAGTGGAGTACAACATAGTGGGTCTTGAACGGAGCATGCTCGCCACGTCAGCCACCGCGTTATATTCCTTGGTAGATTGAATACAGCGTCGCCTGCGACTGAGTGACGTGGTAGACGTGATCCGCCTGCCCCCGCCCACCACCCTGCCACTGAGTGTAGTGGCAGTCAGGTGGCAGACATGCTCCAGCGCTCCCCACCCCTGACGCATGAGTGAAGTATGAGTGACGGGTCAGTGACGTGGTAGACAATATCGGTCGCCCCCCACAGCATGTTACCGATATGGCAGTGACATGGCAGTGACATGGCAGTGAGGTGGCCGGGTAATGTCAGTGACGTGGCAGGCATGGTCTGCCCGCCCCCACCGCATGGGAGTGCTCCACACTCAGGGCGACGGTAGGGCCTGATATGCGGCTCTACAAGGGGGGGGATATTTATCAAGAGGTGGTATAGGGGTCTTATGATTGGAGCTAATCGGTAAATCGAAAATGAAATCGACATGTGAACTTGTAAAGCTGCAGTTGAGCATATTGCCTCACTCGCCGCCCCCGTGAGAAGCTGCAAAGGGAACTCGACGTGGTAGCCGGCCCTGGGCCATGGCGTGGCCCGCGACTGGGCGGCGGCGGTGGAGTGGTTCAAGCGGGCTGCCGCGCAGGGGCCGCACCCGAGTGCCGCCTTCAACCTCAGCGTCATCTACATCATGGCAGGAGGGCCTAACACTTACACTAGCTCTCTTTTCACGGATGAGCATTCACCATTTGGGTAAGTCATGGTCCAATCTCGGCTCGAGTACTTGTTCTCACCAAACCTACTACATGGCCGAGCCGAGCGACGGCGTGGCGTGTGACCCGGCGGCGGCGGTAGGGCCTGCCATACACTGCTTAAGAAGACGGGACTGACGCTGCTGCGTGTATAAGGAGGCACCAGGCTTTCACCCTACCCCCCCTGGCCTGGCAGAAACTGCTCAACATGTCCTTTTACACATTTGACTACTTGCGTTTATTGAGTGAAATGCAGCTGACCAAATGTTTGGGACCGCGTTTCTGCCGGGTCCTGAGCGGTGAGGCGCTGGTTCGGCGCCGCCGCCGCGCTCGGTCACGCCGGCGCCAGGGCGCAGCTCATCGCACTCCAGCTGCAAGCAGCCTCGCTGTATTAAAGTGATCCCCTTAAACTCAGTGTCGGCGTCACATGTGACGCTTATCTCCTCGAAATCGATGGTCTATTTAATCAAGGATCGCGATGCGGTCGGACTGTCGGCGAGCCGGTGGGTGGGATTTTCGAAATGGACAGTTCCGATTGGTTGACCGGGATTCAATACCACACCTTCGATACCATACCCGACACTGAGTTTAAACCTCATGATTGAAGTGAATGCGCTTAATGGATGTTGAAGGCATCGTCTTTTTAACTGTACGTAGTACTGTTGCACGATCAATGATGATGACCTGCTCTCACATTACAAGTCTAAGCATCCAACACGATTTATGAACGAAAACAATGTAGACACAAATGAGTAACGACGAGACACTCAGCGCGCTTGCGCGCGGGTCGTTACACGGGGGCCACGGCGAAAGTGAAAGCCTGGTGCCTCCTTATACACGCGGAAGCGTCTGTCTCTACCTCTCGCTAAACCCTAAACCCACTCCCTTAAAACTAAACCCTAAAAATATAAACCCCCGTCGATTCAAAGCAGCCAACCCCCCACCCTTGCTGCACTTCCCCGCCGAGGCGCCGTTCCCCGCGCTCCGAGAAGACGATTCGACCATGCCGGCCATCCCCGCCCAGGCGCTGATCGCCGCGTGCCAGGCCGGCGACGCCGCGGCGGTGAGCCGGCAGCTGCCCGCAGGCGGCACGCCACGCAACCTGAGCGGGCAGCGCTTTCAGTCCCCATCATACAGCGGCTGCACGCCGCTGATGATCGCGGCCAAGCTCGGGCACCTGGAGATCGTGCGCATGATCCTCGAGCGCGCGCCGAACACCACCGTGGACTATGCGGTCGCGAGCGGCTGCACGGCGCTGCTCCATGCGGCGCGGTACCACCACCGCGAGATCGTCAGGGTGCTGGCTGACCGCGGCGCTGACGTGAACTACCCGGGGAAGGGGCAGGGGCTTACAATCGTCCCCCTTTCGGCTCAACTTAAGCGCTTTGTATGGGATAGGGGGTGCTCGGAGGGGTTGTGTAGCTCATGTTAAGGGGGTGTTAGGGGGTGGTTAGGGTGTGTAGGGTGTCTTCTTGTGTCACACACGGCTCAAGTTGAGCTGTAAAGTGGACGAGTTTAAGCTCCTGGGAAGGGGCAGGAGCGGGCCACCCCGCTGCACCTCGCCCTCGCGGAGATCCACACCGACGATCCTCCCCGCCTCCCCGATCCCGGCAGCGCGCGGCAGCTTGCCGCCGTGAGGGCGCTGCTCCAGCTCGGCGCGTGTACGCCCCCACCCCCACACAACCTTTTGAATAAACACTCTCTGCTGTGCAACAACTTTCCCGCCCAAAACTTCCGTGTGGCACTCTATAAGTAACAGTGTGGCTACTGTGTCTAAGAAATATCCCGTACACACTGCTCCCAGCCCCCGACCCCGTCGACCACCGCGGCATGACCCCGCTCTGCTTCGCCTGCGAGTTTGGCAGCGCCAAGGTAAGGTGGCGCGGGTTGACCCTATCAATTCCACGTTGAAAGCGCCGGAACTAAGCGCTTGACACAGTAATATAAAAAAACGCTTTCAAGGCTAGCTTTCAATTTCAACTTGCGCCGCTACACCAAGATCGCCGTCGCACTCCTGGAAGGTGGCGCCAACATCAACTACGCCACGCCGCCCTACCACCGCCCGACCACCGGCAGGGGCTTACACTCGTCCACTTTTCAGCTCATCCTGAGCCGGTTCTGACACAACATACACCCTAAATACCCCCTCATACCCCCAAACACCTCCTACAGGACCCCTAAATGCACCCCCTATCCCAGAGAAAGCGCTTACGTTGAGCAGAAAAGTGAACGAGTGTAAGCCCCTGACCACCGGACTGGAGTGTGCCAGTCCTAGCTTCACGCCGCTCATGTTTGCCGGGCAAGGTAGGGCGGCGCAGGTTGCCAGTAGGCGTGAAGCTAGGGCGGCGCAGGTTGCCAGTATCAAAACCATAGTTGAAAGCGCGCCTGGTTTTAGCGCTTGACACTAAAATGTGATGAATTGCTTTCAAGTTTTGCTTTCAAATTCAACTTGCGCCGCTAGAGCGAGGGAATCACGCCGACATCGTGAAGTTGCTGCTCAAGCGAGGCGCGGACGGCGCTGCGACGTGCACCCCGACGGCCACCCGCGATGGTTACGGCCTGTGCTACATCGACATCAGGGTCACCACGCTCGACTGGGCGCGCAGTCGCGCCAAGTCCGACGCCGATTGTGCGGAGACGCTAGCAGTGTTGCGCCAGCGGTGCTGCAACACGTGCGGCATGACGTCCCCCGGTAGGGCGGTGCAGGTTGACGGTATCATAACCCGATTTGAAAGCGTGCCTGGTCTCCGCGCTTGAAACTGACATGTGATTGGCAGCTTTCAAACGTTGCTTTCAATTTCGACTTTGCACCGCTACACCCCGGCCTGTGTGCTATGACGGCGGGCGAGCAGCAGCATCTCAAGCGGTGCGGCAACTGCCCCGCCCGCGGGCCCCGCGCGCGGTACTGCTCGAAGCAGTGCCAACGCGCCGACTGGGCGCCGCGGCCGGACATCGGGACACCGGGACACCGGGAGGAGTGCGCCGAGGCGCGGCGGGCGCGGCAGGCTGCCGAAACTTTCTAGATCCGATAACTGATTAGCCGGTGGACGTCAATATAGAGCTAGAGTCAATGCATGGTCTTTGATGAATAATTCTGACGAAAATGGACAAAATCTGGAAAAAAATAACAACGGATTCGTACGCTTCGGGGTGGATCACACAGACGGCAGATATAGAGTCAAAGACTCGTTTGGTGTTGGTCGGGTTGTGGCGGGTCTTCCGATTTCAATGAACAGGCGCCCAGCAGTTTATTCATTCATGCACTCTCAGCTGTTGTCATGCTAGTGCAAAAGCGGGGCGAAAGCCTGGTGCCTCCTTGATATACACGGTTATACACACGCGGAAGCGTCTCTTGTCTCTCTCTAGTGAATTCACTCATGCCAGTCTGAGCGTAAGGCGAAAGCCTGGTGCCTCCTTTGAAACACGGTCACACGCGGAAGTGTGTCTCTCCGAGTCGCCAGCTCTCTCACTCTCTCTCCCTCTACTAGTCACTGATAGGTTCCACTTATCACTTTGGCGGCCTCAATTTGTCACAGCCACATACGCACTTGGGGCGGCCTCACATCAGGGCCTTACACTAGTCCACTTCTCAGCTCAACGTAGGCGCTTTGTGTGAGATAGGTTTGGAACTTTCAGTACATATATGGGTGACAACTCGTCGCAAACTGGACACAAAACGGCTCACTGACCGAATCAGGTTAGGTTGAGCTGATGAGTGGCCAGTTTCAGCCCCTGCCTCACTGAGTCACTGTCGCTTCACGCGGCGGCCTCGCTTGAGGCAGGTCCAAGCGGCAAGCCCGTGCAGTAGTACCGCGAGTTGAAATCGAAAGCAAAACTTTCAAGCAGTTGCCTCACATTTTAGTTTGAAGCGCCGCGACCTGGCGCATTCAACACGGGTGTCAACCAGAGTGACAAAACAAGACATCCAATATCGATACTGTCATCTTCCGTATCGATACTGTCATCGTAAGGTCATCTTCTATATCGATGCTTTCAACTTGTCATCTTATGAACAGGATGACCAGAACATATCAGCGTAGCATTAGACTCCTATACCACCTTTTAACATATACCCCCCCCTTATCAGCGTGCTACACCCCACCTTGCGGAAGCGCAGGCCGCATGCGTTGCAAAGCGTTTTGGGGCCCGCGGGTAGAGACCAGCATGTGTTGTCCGTCACGTCATCGACATGCATTCTGAACGCTCGTTTCTTGAGTTACATGGCATCCTATGACGTGGCGAGCAACATCTGCCAGACCGCACAGGGGACCGCCCGTCATTGCCACGTCATCGACTTCACATCCAACGCGTTCTGCACCCTCGTTTCTTGACTTTGAACGGCATTCTATGACGTGGCGAGCAATAGCGATGTCTGGCAGGCTGTACCCGCGGGGCCCAGGCGCCACTGCGGGGTCTTGCGTGTCCGGCAGTGGAGGCACCCGAGTAGGAGGGACTCAACCGTAATAAATGCTTAAACCCCCCTACACGTCACTATATCCCCAGTGTAATGAATGACTAAAGCCCCCCACGCGCCATTAGATCCCCACCGTACTGAATGCTGCAACCCCCCTATGTAACATCATGTCCCCACTTCCATAAATGCTTAAACTCCCCTAAGCACCATCATATCCCAGAGGGCCCGGTCATGCGTGGGCTCCCGCTTCAGGGTCCACTTGCGCATCGTTGATAACGGCTTGAGCGGTTGCAGCGTTCACGCGGGCCAGGGCGAAACGCCTGATGCCTGCTGTCACACTCGGAATCGTCTCCCCTCTGGATCTCACGCTTGCTCTTTGTCTCTCTCTTGCTCACACCCCCCGCTCTCCTTTCTCCCCTCTCCCTCTCTCCGACCCCACCTCTCTCCCCCCTCTCTCCCCTCTCTCTCCTCGAGCTCCCCTCTCTCTCTCCACTCTCGCTCTCTCCTCTCTTTCTCTGCATTCTCTACCCTCTCCCCATGCCCGACCCCCCCTCTCCGTCCTCTCGCCCTCTTCTATCGCTATCCTCTCTCTCTCCCCTCTCTTTCCCCTCTGAGGTTTCAGAGCCCCTCACAACTGACGTTGAGCTGAAGAGGGAACGAGTGAGCGGCCCTGCGCCGGTCCTTGCCGCGTATGCGCTCGACGCCGCCGCTGTCGGTCACCGCGTCCGTCGCCTGAACCCCCTTCGCCGGCTTCGCCTTCGCAATTGTGCCGGCCGCCGGACGCGCCTTCTTCTTCGCGCCGCCCGACGCTCCCGACGCTCCGCCCGACGCCCCGCCCGACGCTCCCGCTCCCGCCGCACCCGACCCACCCGGCTTATCCGATTTGTCGCCACCGGGTTTTCTCGGTTTGCCAGTACTGGGCCCGGCCCCCGCCATAGAGCTGTTGTCGCTGTCTGTTCGTTCGTCCGTAGGGTGGGGTGTGTGCGCGGCGCGCCGGGGGGGAGGAGCGGCGGCTTCGCTCGTCGGCTTGTGCGAGCCCAGCCGCCGGGGACGGTTCGCGTCACTTCGCCGCTGCGTGCGAAAGTGGTGGCTGGCCGCGGAGAAGTATTTTTCTTGGTTTTTCTGGCACAGGTGCCGACTGCAAACGCCTAGGACGGATCGAGGTCAGGGATCCGCGAGATAGCGAGGATGAAATGTAGGGTTTAGTAAAAGTGCTGAAACCCAGCCTCAGTTTTTTAAGGAGTGGCTTAAGGCCCTCATCTGATTGGTCGAGAGCGTACCGGTATCCTGTGGACCAATCACATGGAGGCCTGCAGCCACTACTTTACAAAAGCGGAGACTGGGTGTAAGACCGAAGATCCGCTCACCATTTCCCTCTTGAGTACTGGTATGACTGGACTCGTACATACTTTAGCTATATGGTAATATCGATCATGATAGAGCTCTTCCAGCTAGAGTTCAAGAGGTGAAGGGCGGCAAGCTCAATGTCGAGGTCCCAGTCCACAAAACTCAGCGCGACACTCTCGAGAATAGGTGTACAACAGTAGGGGACGTGTGCCGCGCCACCACGTCCCACGGTGACTCGTGTCGAGTATGACTTTCGCCCTGTTCTTGCATTGGATGTTAGTTTTATTTTTCAAATCTAAGGCTACTGTCGCACGTACTCCTGCTGGTGGCGGCGCAGGGACTCCACCTCCGCGGCCAGCTCCGCGTTCTGGCCCCGCAGCTCCTCGAACATCTGAAGCTGCTCCTCTCGCATGTCGTGGAACTGCTTCAGCAGCTCCACGTGCAGGTTCCGCACTTCCGCGTGAATCACCCGCTTTGTCTCTGCCACCTTGTAGCGGCGCAAGTTGAAATTGAAAGCAAAGTTTGAAAGCGGTTCATCACATTTTACTTTCAAGCGCTTAGTTCTAGGCGCTTTCAACGTGGGTTTGACGGGGTTGACCTGCACTGCCCTACCGCCTGCTCGGCGGCGGCGCGCTGCAGGATGGAGGCGATGTCACCGCCCGCCTGGGTGTAGCAGCGCAACTTGAATTTAAAAGCCAATTTTGAAGGCGGTTCATCGTATGATGGTGTCAATCGCGTAGTTCCAGGCGCTTTCAACGTGGGTTTGATAGGGTCAACCTGCATCGCCCTACCTGGGGTTGGTTCTCCTTGGACTGGTGTTGGTGTTGTGGTTGTTGATGGGGGGGCGCGCGGTGCGGGGTGAGCGCCAGGGTGTCGCGGGAGGCTCGGGGGTCGGCGGGCGGCGGCCGGGCTGCCGACCCCGGGGGCGCGGCGTCCATCATGGCTGCGCTCGCCGCCGCGCCGCCGCCGCCGCCACCGCCGCGTACCGCCATTGGTGATGCCGCCGCCACCGCCGCTGCCCCTGCGGCCGCCGCTACGTCCGCCGCACCTGCCGCACCCGCCACCGCAATCCCCGCACCCGCCCCCGCCGCAGCCGCCCCCGCTCCCGCCGCCGCCCCTGCCGCCGCTCCCGCCGCTCCCCCTCCGCCTAACTGCAGGCTTCTCTCCAACGTTGGCCGCGCCGCCGCCGCTGCCGCCTCCGCCGAGTCCGGGGTCCCTCCCGCGCCGCGCGCCGACAGCAGCCGCTCCACCCTCCGCCGACTGTCCTCCTTCACCCAAGGCCACGTGAATATATACTACTCCCCGTATCATGAATGATTCGCAGCTTAGGCTGAGAGAGAGAGAGAGAGAGAGAGAGAGAGAGAGAGAGAGAGAGAGAGAGAGACGCTTCCACGTGCATAAGGAGGCACCTGGCTTCGCCCTGGCTCCCATACAACTCAAGCTCCAGCAACGTGGGTCGGCACATGTGGAGGGTGACGCGGCTGGCGTTATTTGCTAAACCCCCACCTTCAACTCGTCCATTGTGCTCGCCCCCCCGCCCCCCGCAGCCCCGGCCCCCGCCCCCCCGGCCGCTGCAGCCCCCGCCCCAGCCCCGGGCCCGGGCCCGGCCCCAGCGTCAGACCCGTTAGCCGCCCAGGCCATGCTCGGGGTCGGGGGGCCGCCTGGCGTGATCGGCCGTACGTCCACCACAGGAGAGAATAGCCCCATGCCTCCGCCTCCCCCGCCCCCGCCCCCGCCCCCGCCCCCGCCGTCCCCACCGCCGCCCCCGCCGAAGGTCGCAGGGCTCGACAGCCCCATGGTGTAGCGCCGCTACTTCAAATTGTAAGCAAAGTTTGAAAGCGGTTCATCATGTTGTAGCTTCAAGCGCTGAAACCCCAGGCGCTGTCAACACGGGCTTTGATACCATCAACCTGCACCGCCCTACCATGGCCGACGCTGGGCGGGGCGCTCGCATGGGCGTGGGGGTCTGCGCCTCCGCCGCCGCCATCGTCGATGAGGCCGCCGCGTCCACCGCGTGCTGCCACCGCAAGCCGGTCACGCCGCCACCGCTGTGCGCCGTTGTGATAAACATGACCGCGCCGTTGTCGGAGCCGCCGCTGAGGGAGGACGACAGCATGCGCGGGTCGACCCATGCCACGCGGCCGTCCGCGGTGCCCGCCGCCAGGGGCTCACACTCGTCCACTTTTCGGCTCACCGTGAGCGCTTTCTGTGCGATAGGGGGTGCACTTAGAATCTGTAGGGGGTGTTTAGAAGGTCTGAGAAGGTATCAGGGGGTATTTAGGGTGTGTTTTGTATGCGAAACGGCTCAGGTTGAGCTGAAAAGTGGACGAGTGTAAGCTCCTGCCCGCCGCCAGCGCCCCCCCGTCGCCGCGCCACGCCACAGCCCGCACGGCGGCGCCCAGCGCCACGGAACCCACCGCTAGGGCCAGCCAGATATTACTCGCTCGCCACGTTATAGATTGCCATTTCTCCCAAAAACGAGGGGTGGAAATGCCTGTTGATGACGTGGCGAGCTATATAAGCCGGGGCCCCAGGTTGACCCCATGCTGACACCAGGTACACACCTAATATCCCCCTGATGCCCCACTGACGCACCCCTGATCCATCCCTGAAACACCCTTGACACACCCCTTATACACCCCTTATACACCCCTGACACACCCCTGAAACACACTTGAAACACCCCTGACACACCCCGTATACACCCCTGACACACCCCTCATACACCCCTGACACACCCCTTATACACTCCTGATACACCCCTGACACACCCCTTAGACAACCCTGACACACCCCTCATACACCCCTGAAACACCCCTGAAACACCCCTGACACACCCCTCATACACCCCTGACACACCCCTGGTCCTACCCACCGCCGCAGATGAGTGCGGCGCGTTGGCGTCGAGCAGGCTGACACGGCCGTCGCCAGGGGCTTACACACGTTCCCATTTCAGCTCAACTTGAGCTCTTCCGTCCACCGTATAACCTAGCTTAGCTCATGGATGTGTCCTGGCGTTGCTCAAGTTGAGCTCTAACGTGAACGAGTGTAAGCCCCTGCCCGTCGCCCGCTGCCGCCGCGATCAGCCCGGGGGTGGAGGGTGAGAACACCGCTTGCCAGCTGCCAGGGGCTTACACTCGTTCCCTTTTCAGCTCAACTTGAGCAACTCCAGGACACATTCATGGGTTAAGTTGGGTCACACGATGACAGAAGAGCTCAAGTTGAGCTGAAATGGCTACGAGTGTAAGCCCCTGCCAGCAGCCCCCTGCCGACGCACCAGTCCCCGCCCCCTCCCCCGCCCCCGCCCCCGCCACGTAGAGCGTGGAGCCCCGCCGCCGGATCCCCGTGTCCCACAGGTGCACGGCGCCGTCCGCTGACGAGCTGGCCAGCATCTGCCGGCGGTGCGGAGAATAGTGCAAGCTCGTAACCGCCGCCCGCCCCAAGAGCCTGGCAGATATTGCTCGCCGAGTCAAAAATGTGATATAGAACTCAAGAAACGAGGGTTCGAAACGCGCGTCGACGACGTGGCGGGCAAAATCTGCTTGTCCTAACCCGCCCCGGCGCCTCCATCTCACCCACGGACAGCCTGTATATATGGCCTGGCAGGCAATACTCGCCTCGTCATGAGATGGCATTTTAAGTCAAGAAATGATTGTACACCATGGGTTTGATGACGTGGCGGGCAATATCTGGCAGGCCGTACCCAGATATGGGAGAGTGCAGCACCAGCACGCCGGCGGCGCCGCCGCTGGCCAGGTTGTAGCGGCGCAAGTTGAATTTCAAAGCAGAAGTTGAAAGCAGTATATCACAGTTCAGTTTCAAGCGCTTGGTTCCAGGCGGTTTCAACTTGGGTTTGATAGGGTCAACCTGCACCGGCCTACCAGGTGCTGGTCCCCGGGCGAGTACACCAGCGCGTTGATCGCCGCCGTGTGACCCCGCTGCAAGGTCCCGACGAACCGCAAACAAAACGACGTCATACTGTGTGGTCACTTGGTCATCAGGTGAGTGACCGTGAAGCGCACGAGGAGGCTTGCGGGGGAAGTCCACTGGAATCGAAATGTTTTTGTCGGGCAGTATGCTCATAGTGTGCTCGTACGCGTCACGCATTCGCCCTGCCTGTCAACGTCTTGAGTTTGGTCTTGCGCTTGAGGTCCCAGATGAGCACATCGGCGGCGGCGCCCGCGCTGGCCAGGTACCGGCTGCCCATGCTGCAGGGCCCGCCCACACTCGCTCCCTCACTGTTTGCTCAAGTTAATAAGAGTGCTGGTGTTCGCATGCACAATCGCCGCAGCCTCCTCCCTCCCACACCGGCTCCCTGCCTAACGCTCAAGTTTAGCAAGAGTGCCGGTGTACACATGCACACTCGCCGCAATCGCCTCCCCGGCCCGAAACGACGTCCCCTGAATGCTTCGTGATGAGCCCCGACGCAGGATTATGGGCCCTGCCTTGCTGAACGCCAGCGCGTGGATGGCGCTGCCACTGCCGGCGTCCAGGGGCTGACACTCATCCACTTCTCAGCTCGACCTGAGCCGTTTATTACACCCAACACATCCCCTAAACGCCAAAACACCCCCTCCACCCCGCCAGAAGCACTCCCCGAACTACCCCTAAATGCCCCTTGTCCGACCAAAAGCGCTATGTTGAGCTGACAGGTGGACGAGTGTAAGCCCCTGCCGGCGTCCTCGGCGTTGGCGTCGTCGGGGATTTTCCCCAGCAATTCTCCCGTCGGCTTGAGCAGATGCGCGCGGCCGTCGGCGCCGCCGCACGCCAGCGCGCCGTTGGTGGGGCTCCACTGGATGGCATGCACGTCGCACCGCAGCGCGGCGGCGGCGGTGCACTCCGCGCCCTGCGGGAGGAGGAGGCGGGGAAGGGAAGAGGACGGCGTGGGTGTGATGAGATCCACAAGTTTTAGTTTTTGTGTAAATGTAAATTCGTTGGGGGGTGCTTTTTGTTGGGGGTATTGGTTGATGGGTGCCGGGACGGAACAGTGCGGCGACGGAGCAGTGTTGCACAGAGAGCCATGCGGTGCTGGCGCAGGTGGGGCTTCACGCGTGTTCCCGCGGTATACCTCCTGTTTGCTCACGGTGCACCGGTGTACCCGCACACACTCGCCGCACCTCCTCCCGGGCCTGGCTCCCTGACTGTGCGCTCACCTGGGGCTCGGGGCGCCAGACTTTGACTTCGGCGCCGCTCACGGTCGCCAGCAGCTCCGCCATCGTTGGTAGTACTATGATACCACACGCGCGCCGGCTACGCAGCGCGTGAACGAGTGATGGAAACGAAGCGTATCCCCAGCTCGAGCTTCGGCATTTTGTTTTTGAATCCGACGAGGCACAATGAAGGGAGCCGTGAAAAATAGGGGGTGCACAAAAATGAGGGGGTGCAAAAAATGAGGGGGTGCACAAAAGTGAATGCACTCGGCACTCTCCAGTATGTACGGCACTCTCCTCAATTCTCTCAACCACTGAAGCACCTTCCTGACGCGCGGCCACGACGCGGCGGGTTGCATCCAGTGAGGTCGCACGCTCGCTTCCGGCTGTCGAGGCGCAGGCCGTCCCCTGACGACACAGCGAGGGAGCGCGGGCATGTTCGCAGTTGCCAGCAGCGGCCTCGGGCTGAGCCCATCCTATACCTACACCTCGCGCGGTGGCGCAGTGAGGCGGCACAGGGCGGCGGCGGCGACGCGGGCGGCGTGCGCACCAAGTGGCAGGGCCTCACAGACGTTGCTCGCCACGTCGTCGGCACACGTGGTGCCCTTGTTTCTTGAGTGAGATGGCATGGCTCGGCATCCTATGACGGGGCGAGCACTCCTCCCAACATCCATGTCACATTGTATGTCTGCCAGGTCCTACCACGTGGCGTGCTCCGGCATGGGGCGGCGGTGACGAGGGCGGCGGGCGGGGCGGTGGGCCCGCAGCCAAAGGCACCGAAGCAACCCAAGTCCAAGTCCGCCATCCCGCGCGTGGCAGGAGCGCAGCCCAATAAGAGGCAGCCTAAGAAGGAGCCCGCGCCCGAGGCGGCGACGCCGCTGACGGAGGCGCAGATGAACAGCCTGCCGCCCGAGATGCAGGCCCAGGACCGGTGGGACGACGAGGAGCTGGACAAGTTCGGCGACGGCATCAAGAACTGGGGGTTGTTCTTCGTGGTGTTCGCCGCAGTGGGCGCGGGCGTGGTGGCCGCCAACACGTACAACGATGGCACGGGCTTACACTCGTCCGCGTTGTCACTTGCCCGCCACGTCATCCGCCACGTGCCCGCCACGTCACCACATGCCCGCCACATCATCCACCACACATCCGCCACCTTACCACTTGACAGCCACGTCATCCACTTCATGCCCGCCACGTCACCACTTGCCAGCCACGTCATCCAGGGTGAGCCGTGAAGTGGACGAGTGGAAGCCCCTGAGCGACGGCGCCACGGGCGTGGACTTTCAGGACTACGAAAACCCGGCGGCGTTGGTGGAGGCAGGGGCTTACGCTCGTCCACTTCTCAGCTCAACCCGAGCCATTTTGGTCAGTGTGCCGCTTTGTGTCCAGTTTGTGACGATTTTTTGTGTCCAGTTTATGATGAGTGTCACATATATCTACTGAAGGTTCCCAACGTATCCTACAGAAAGTGCTTACGTTGAGCTGAGAAGTGGACGAGGGTAAGCCCCTTGGTGGAGGCGGCCAAAGGCGGCGGGCACGCGCCGATGAAGGGCGACACCGCGCCGGAGCAAGTGGTCACCGCGGAGCAGGTGTTCGACGCGCCTGACTTGTGATTGGCTGCCTGTCGGTGACGTGGCAGGAGGGGTTCATGTGGTTGGGTGTCTGTCACTCACTGTCGTGGCGGGAGGGGGTGACGTGATTGGGCGGACTGTCACTGACGTGGCGGGAAGGGGTGATGTGGTTGGCTGACTCTTGTGACGTGGCGGGTGGAGTGAAGATGTGGTTGGCTGACTGTCACTGAGGTGGCGGGAGGCGCGGACGTGATTTGGCTGACTGTCACTACCTGGCGGGAGGGTCAACGTGATTGGCTGACGTGGGTGGCTGACTGCCACTGACGTGGCGGGGTGGGGTGACTTGATTAGCTGACTGCCAATGACCTGGCGGGATGGGGTGACGTGATTGGTTGACTGTCAATTGACGTGGCATGAAGGGCTGACGTGATGGGCTGACTTGGGTGGCTGTCTGACACTGCCATAGCGGGAAGGGCTGACCTGATTGGCTGACTGTAACTGTCTTGGCGGTAGGGGCTGATGTGATTGGCTGTCTGTCACTGACGTGGCGGGAGGGGTTGATGTGATTGGCTCGCACCGATGAAGGTCGAAGCCGTGCTGTAGTATGAAGTCGTCACTCCGGAGCAGGTACTGGACGCACCAGAGCTGTGATTGGTCAATGGGGAAGCAATGGGGAAGTTTATCATCCTTGCGCGGTCTTTGATTGGTCGAAACGCTGTTGCAGGCCCCTGATTGTTCAGACGGGGAGGTCTGTCAACTTGTTGCGGTATCTGAAGGGGGGCTGATGAAGAGAGAGACCTTCCACATCTGCGCCGCGCGGCGACGGGTGCAGTTGGTCAAGGAGGATGGAATGGACTCTTAATGATTCGCATAAACATCTCTCTGACTGTCTGCTTTATGAACTAGCCGGGTTTCACCCGCGCTTCGCTTAACCGGCACAGTAACGGAATGATGAATGAAACTGCTGCTCCAAGTCGCGGGTTTGAGGGTTCTTGTTGTGAGCGCTATTTTTCGAAAACTCAACGCTTTACTCGTACTAGCTATCTATGTCAGACGTCCTCAGTCCAACGCCCTGCTGAGCAGGAGCGGCGGCTTGGCATACAACTTATAAGATGGATTGCTAACGGTGGATTGTGCCACGTGTTGTCTTGTGCCCACCCGTCGTCCAGTCCTGTTTCTGGCACGCATCGCCGCAGTACCGGGCGGTCTTGCACTGCGGGCAAACCTTGAAATCCTTCAGATGTCCCACAACCTCGCACTCTTCGTTGACGCAATACATATGCCCCTCCTGCTGCACGCCACGAAAGATATCTAGTTTATAATCTATATCATGTCCCCCCTTCCGCAACCAGTGCACCACGCTGGTCAAGACATCCGGGGGGACGTCGTGCCACTCCATGACCCCAGCCGACGTGGCGACCCCAGCGGCCTCCCCCACATGCCCAGCCTCGCGGGCGTAGGTCCATCCGGGGGGACGTCGAAATCAAATCCTTCTCATCAATTCCAGAATTCGTGATCTCACACATGCATTCATTCGCACTGACCCGTCCTTCGCTGTCAGCGGCACCTTGACCGCCACCACTAAATCGTTGTGTTCCTGCGACCGCTGCCGACTCCGGCGCCACCAGCCAATCACCGCGGAAACCGCCCGCGCTAATCGTTAAGATGTGCTGGACCTAATGAAGTTGCTGTTGGGTGTTGTCTTTTCCGTTTTCCCACACATTTCCTTGTGCCCGCCAGATGTCCACTCCTGTCTCTGACACGCCTCGCCGCAGTATCGGACAACCTTGCACAACGGGCAAACTTTGAATTCTTTCAGAAGGCCAACAACCTCGCACCCGTCGTTCTGGCAAAACGGGGCCCGCTGCTGCGCCATGTCGCGTACGGTGTCGAGCGCGGTCAGAGGATCGACCCCTCAATACCCGTCCCGCCCCTTCTGCAACCAATGGACCACGCTCGAGAAGACATCCGGTGAGACGCTGTGCAGACCCGCCTGTCCCCGACCGCAGTGTCGACCACGGCGACCCCGGCGGCCTTGCCCATGAGCCCTATCTCGCGGGCGTACCTTTTCGCATCCTCGGACGACCGTTCAACTTCCTGGTATTCTTTACGAGTATCGGACAGAACCCGTTTACAGGAAATACTCATGTGGTGGCATTTAGATCAAGCGACGAGTTTCGGAGATATAATAATGACGTGGCACGCTGATCATACTTTGCCCTACCAGTGGAAGGCCCGGCTCTGTCCGGAGGGGGGGCACCGTAGCCGCCATACCCAGGCATGTGATAACTGCCGCCGGGGGAATCGCTGTAGCCGCCACCCAGGAAGCCGCTGCCCAGGGGTCCGCCGTAGCCGCCCTGCTCAGGGGGTGCGCTCTGGCTGTTGTCGAGCGAGCCGCCGATGGCGCTGCCGAAGCCATTGCCGCCATGGCTGCCACCGCCGCTGATGCCGCCGCCACCACTGCTGCTCGCATCACCACCGCCCATGGCAGTGGCGCCGCCCTGCGCCGCGGCCTCCACCGCTTCCCTCGCCTGTGTCGCCTCCTCCATCCTCCGCCGTGCTCCATGCCGTAGGGGCTCGTTGTGGGCGCCTTGTTGCGGCTGTGCGCTGTGGCCGTCTGGCGGCGGGGGCATGCCGTAGCCGCCTGGCTGCAGGGGCACGCTGCGGGCGCCCTGCTGCGGCTGCGCGCTGTGGCCGCCTGACGGCGGGGGCACGCCGTAGCCGCCTGGCTGCAGGGGCACGCTGCGGGCGCCCTGCTGCGGTTGCGCGCTGTGGCCGCCCGGCGGCGGGGGCACGTTGTACCCTCCATCCAGGGTCTGACCACTTGACACCGGACTGTTTGCTCCTTTCTTGCACCGATGTACCCGTACACTGTACACTGGCGGACGGGGCGTGCATGTACAGGTGCACTATGAGCAATCAGCGCAATTACGTGCTGCCCGGGAACGAGTTGCCGGGCCCTGCATAAATAATTATAGCCGCCTCATATGGTGGCAATTAGATCAAGCGACGAGTTTCGGAGATATAATAATGACGTGGCACGCATGATCACACTTTGCCCTACCAGCGGAGGGCCCGGCTCTGTCCGGAGGGGGGGCACCGTAGCCGCCATACCCAGGCATGCCATAACTGCCGCCGGGGGAATCGTTGTAGCCGCCACCCAGGAGCCTTATGGTGGCCCTTCGGATACGCGTTGCCAAGGTACGGCTTGACGTGCATGTAGTAGAAGCGAGAAGTTGGCTCGGGCCATCCAGCAGTGCGCCACCCACTGCTGAAGTTTGCGGGTGGAAGCGGGCGGGTGTCTTCTGGTGGTACGTCGCCGAGTCCATGTGTCCGCGGGTCCAGAACCGGAAGCACCTTCGCCACCTGCGTCGACGAGAACATCACAGTAGGCGTGACCGTTACAGCGTCGGCGGCGGCCGCAACCTGCGGTTGGCCGCCGTCGAGCGACGGCAGCACGGGAGGCGGGCCCCGGCCCACGACTCCTGCTCCAGAGAAATACACGACTGTAAGTAGCATGCTTTTGCTTCGTCACAGTCCCCGCCACCTCGCCCGCGCACACGTGATCGGGCAGGTGATCGGGCACGCGACGTACCTGGGAAAGAAGGGAGCGCGGACACAAGCTGCACTGGAACTTCGCGCCGCTCTATCACCGGCTCCGGCACCGGCATAGACACTTCGGACGGCCCCCCGTGGAGAACAATGCCTGCGACGAGAGGGGCAGGCGGGACCAGCAATGCGGCAGGATTTGCGCGAGCCGGCGCGCTAGACCACGGGTTCGCACGCGCCGCGGCATTCCCCGCCGACGTTTGCGGTTTCTTCTTCCGACCGCTCCCCGTGCCCCCCATGGTGGGGACGGCTGCGCGCCGTTGTCTGACGCGATGCGGCACGCCGCCAAAGGCCGTTTCTTGGATAAGCGAAACACAGTTTTGTACGCCCCTTGGGACGACGACTCAAGAACACGAGTTAAGCACGGCGGGCCGGCCGGACGGGATCACGTGGCACCTCCACAAAGCAGAAGCTCCAAATCACCCAAACGGACCACAGCCAATCACCGGGCAGAAGCTCCGTGGAGCTTCTGCCCGGTGATTGGCGGATCGGCTCCTGGTCGGCACCCCAAACCAATCAGAAGCCAGTAGCTACTTTCGGGTAAGTTCGTTGACTCAAGGAAAAGTGAATTATTGCACCGGTCGCCACTAGAGCTACCCCACCCGCTACCGCCACGAATTCCGACACGGGAAACGGGAACCTCTAGCTAGCTCTATGTAATAAATGGTAAAGAATACCAGGAAGTTGAACGGTCGTCCGAGTATGCGAAAAGGTACGCCCGCGAGATTGGGATCCGACGGTGACTGAACCCAGGGATCCGACGGTGACTTGCAGCTGGCAGGGACCAGTTAAATACTACTATTTACCCCGCCCCGCTTCAGCTTAACCTGCGCCTTGTTGTATCCAGGTGTTGTATACAGGTAACCACATACATTATCCCACGTAGCGCTGAGTTGACTGAAAAGCAAGTGAGTGCATTGAGGCCCTGGCATGGGAGTTTCGACACGCTCGTCCAACTCTCCGCCAACCCACCTTCTGAAATTCTGCTGCACAGTCCACGCAAGCCAGGCTGATGACGATCACGAACGGCACTGCTTCCACGCACTCCGGTGGTGGCTTCAACCCCATCCCGGGTTCAAACGGGCAGAACGCTGTGAGGACCTCGGCGAGGCCACTTATTACAACGGCTCCTGTCATCTCTCTTGAACGTCGCCTCACCTGAAATCACTCAAAATTGCTCAAGCTGATCGAACATGAAGCGACTGTCAGACCCTGCCTGGCGGTTCAACCCGCGACGTACGCGCCCGAGCCGCCGGTCGACCACATGCAGTCCGGCTCTGCGCCGCTGCCCCCGCCCCACCCCCCCGTCACACTCGATGTCCCAGCTCTGGGGGCATACGAGAGGGCTACGTTCGTTG
>Ga0307489_10000929_pt1 | contig 18680 bp, 17 predicted proteins | sample SB12metaG_FD_202247 | JGI IMG/M metagenome (GOLD analysis project Ga0307489, IMG submission 202247) | Sea-ice brine microbial communities from Beaufort Sea near Barrow, Alaska, United States - SB 1.2 | ecosystem: Environmental > Aquatic > Marine > Coastal | place: USA: Alaska | collected...
GTTGCTCCCTCCCAGTTATGTTGGGATGCTTACAACTCACACTTGACTTAGTAGTTGCGGTCCACCAGCCGCAGCAGCCGCAGATGGACGACTGCGGAAGCCGTACCTGGCGTGTATCAGTTTTAGGTTGATCATGCCCACATCCTCGAAGAACTCACTGTTCGAGGGACTGATAAGGTCTAGTAACAGCTGTTCACCGTTCGGTTCAGCTAGGAGTACTACTCAAACATGCTATGTACGCACATATATTCGGATGCGACGTCGGGGAGCGACAACGCTAGGCTGAACCGTTTATTGACTAAGGCCATGCGCTATCCTAGCGCCAAACCCTTTCGAGGGGGATGTCAGATTTGTAGATGTGAGTGCGCTCATGTCATTTCATCTTTAGCATCTAGCTAGGTAGCGCGCGTATACTCTAATTACTGAGTGACACGCTTTTTTAGATGGTTCGTACAGAGAAGGCCAGGACGACAGCTGTTGAGCAACTCCGGAAGGAGGTGAGCGGCGGTGAACGACGCGTACTCGTGCTTGCGGTAATGGGCAGCGGCGCCGCCAGACACATCAGCGGAGCTGCGCTCCCCGTGCTTTTGCAGGGGTTTTCGCAATGCCTGAACGGTGGGAAGTTTGGATTCATTGACTGCCCACGCTGCCAGGTCACGATGATGCATGCCAAAGCCCTGACCAACCATCAAGCTGGCGCAGGCGGAGGAGACAACGTCACCTTCTGCTTGAGCTATCAGGAAGCCGCAGTTGCTGTGGCAGATGGCACCATGACTGCGCATCAGGTGGCGAGTCGCCGCCACATGAGGATGGCGGCTTTCAAACGGAGTGGCAAGCTGGAAGACAACGGCGCTGAACCGTTGAAGGTCATGACATGCAGCGGCGCCAACGCCGCGACGTGCATTAACTTCTTGTACCTGGGCAGCATGATTTCACCAGCTGCTACAGCACAACCCGAGATTCGCAGACGCGCGGTGTTTGCGTGGTCAGTCCACGGAGACCTGCACCGCATCTGGCAGAGCCGCTGCATCAGCTGGAAGCTGAAAGGACAGTTGTTCTCAGCTCTCGTGCAGACCGTATTGCTGTACAACGCTGAAGTGTGGCCCCTCACGAAAGACGACACGACACTGCTGGAGGGGATTTACACGCGCATGACAAAATCCGTATGCCTCCGAGCAGCACGCATGCGGTCGGAGGCGGAACAGACCAAGGTGATCCACACCAAACCAGTAGACGTGCTGAAACTGCTGGGGCTGCCGACGATGACAGCGCTGCTGCGACAGAAACGACTGCGGTGGGTCGGTCACGCCCTGCGGCGAGACGACGGCGATCTCTCCAAGACGGAGGTGAAGAGTGAGCTAGCACTGAGTCCAAAACCATGGACGAAGTGCGTCCTGAGCGACAGTCGCTCAAGATCCAGACAATAAAAGACCTGGAAACCAAATCGAAGAAACGTGAACACCTCAGGATGATGACCGAAGCGCGTATACTCTAACTTATGAGTCAAGCGCTTTCATAGATAGTGCGTACAGTGACCGCGCGGAACATCTGAAACCGAATATCATATTTTCAAAGCGAGACTCCTGTCAACGGCGCGGGCATTCGACCGTCAGTAAGGTTGAATCCCATAGGCTGACCTTGCCTCGTAGGAGTAAACACTTTTCGAGGACACATTGTTTTCCCTTTATTTAATTTTTTTCCCGCGTCTGGTCGCGCTTCTCGGCGATTGCTTGAACGAAACGTTGAGCTTTTTCTTTGATCACACAGGAGCTCCGTGTTCTGGGGCAAAATAGAAATGGCGCCTCTGCGCCAATATACACATGCAAAAAGAGGATGCTATGTCCCAGTAATCAATGTCCTGGGCTCAAATTTGATCGGATAACTTTGAGTTTCATCTGAGCGTAAAAACGCACGGGGTTTCTTAATTTTGGCGCCTTTCAAACTTGATCGCCAAATAGCGTTTGTTGAAAGGGGTACATCGTCCTATTAAGGTCACGCTCCCCCTAATTCCGGATTTCTCCCAAAAAGGTTTACGAACGAAAATTCGTCTCACGATTCTTGAGTTAAATAGTCGCAGAAAACATTTTTGGAATTAGGGGGAGCGTGACCTTAAACTTAGACATGTTTTGGCATAAACAGACACACAGACATCTTCGAGGGATTTCTCCAGTTGCGGCGGCTCCATGTCGCGCTGCCATCGTTGCTCACTCTCCGCAGCTCAACCCCACAACCTCCGCCGAGGAACATGATGCTTGGCCGCCAGTGTCCGTGTCCACGACGTCGACGCCGCGCCTAGGTGCGCCTGCCGGCCCCGCATCGCCGGGATCGCTTTCGAGAAATTAGGTCTAGAGCGAGCGAGATCGCGCGAGGTCCGACGACCTCATCGAGCTGTCCGCGTCGACCACGTACATCATCACCCAGCTACAGCGCTTCAAGGTGCTGGACAGTGAGATGCCCAACCTGTTCCGCGGGCGAGCGACATGATCGACATCTCGACACCTGCGAGGCAACCAGGGACGCGGGATGCTACAAGCGCTACGGAAAACGCGGAACAAAGTTTGATTCTCCGTGGCTATGCGCGTCGAGTCGAGAGATTGAACTCAAGACTAGCCTGTACGAGTATAGATAGACACTTTCCTTCCTATCAAGCTCTGTGGTCAAACTTGAAAATAATAAGATGAAAAAATCATCCTCTGCACTATGACGGATGCTATGATGGAGGAAATCCATCATGACGGTTAAACTCAGTGTCGGGTCTGGTATCGAAGGTATGGTATCGAATCCCGTTCGACCAATCAGAACTGTCCATTTCGACAATCCCACCGACCGACTCGCCGACTGTCCGACCGCGTCGCCATCCTTGAGTAAATAGACCCTCGGTTTCGAGGAGATAAGGGTGACTAGTCACCCCTACACTGAGTTTAAGGATGAAAGATAGCAAATAAAGTCGTCAATTAGACCTTCAGTTCAAACCCCCTCAGCACAGGCAAACGGGACAGGGGGCGAAAGTCTGACGAAACTGAGCGTCAGCAACAGCCCGAATCCGCCCCTGACAACCCCAAAAGGACGGCGGGGGGACAGCGTGGCAACGTTGCTCGCTCGACGCCGCCGCGTTTATGATACCAGTCAACACCCAAGGAACGCGGCCAGCGCTCGTTGGTGCGTCTTTACGACGGCGTTCGCCCGTCACTGTTTCCTCTCAACGGGATCTGTCCGATACTAGTACCATATGGCTGCACGGAACTCAGATACGCAATGAGCAACGCCCCCTCCCACGCAGCATCCGTGTCCCTCTTCTGCAGCCTGACGCGGCGGCCACAGCGGCCGCGGAGACCGCGTCCGTGGCCGCCACGTCAGGAGTGATGGCATGCAGCGTCAGCAGTCGCGCGCGTGCAGCTGCGTTGGCGTTCGGCGTTGGCGTGTGGTCTTGGGCCGGGCATATCCCTGTATCCTTTCTCCCGTCCGGTCACGCGTGTGCTGGGGCCTTTTTCGGCCGCAGTCTAGAGACGGGGTTGGCACAAGCGAGTTTTAACGATTTGTGGCAAGGTTTCAATCGATTCTCGCGATCACCCTTCTCGGCTCGAAGAGAACTCCATTGAAATGCCGTATGGTTTGATTTTTACGACACAGGGGCCCGAGTCCCGTACTTACTAATAAAACGATGGCCACCCCAAGTATTTTGGGATCCGAGCAACATTTTGAGTGGATTCGCGGCGGGGCGTGGGCTGAGTCGGATTGGCGAGTCGGTCTAAAGTGTATGGGCGTAATGACCCCTCAATATAATCCCTAAACCATATATAACCCTAAATCCACACACAGTACGTCGTGTGAGCAAAATGACTCGAAAACCGACTCAACTCGTCCGTAATCGCCAAAAAATGGCCGGTGGTTTGCTCGGATCCCCAAATCCACTTGGGTCGGCCTAATATGAAAGAGACATTGCTACGAGGCAGGGTCAGTTTGTTAAGGTTACATCAGCGCTCAGCGCGACATAATGAATTTGAAAGATGTTTCATTTGGATTTTGAAACCAAAATGACACTTGATCGCAGTTGACCCAAGCTGGGTTGAGCCAAAGTTTCGCGATGTGAAAGCGCATCTTGAACGCGAATTGCCTGCGCCGTCGCGCACGTACACGACGTGGCGAGCGCACGAGGGGATGTTTTGAAGGGCGTGCCTCACGGTGGACGGCTGTCAGTCGCGTGTTATGACGATCTTGAGGATGTTGGGTGGAATTGCCGCGTGATGTGGCCGATGCGCAGAACTGACAAGCGCGTACAGTGACCGCGCGGACCGTCTGAAATCGAAAATCGTATTTGCAAAGCCAGACTCCTATCAACAGCGCGGGCACTTGACCGTATGTACCAGCAAGGTTGCATCCTATAGGCTGACCCTGCCCCGTACAAGTATGCAGTTCGTCATGCGGTGAGTGAGCTTCTCTGGATGTGGGGACATACTGCATACTTTATAGCATATCACTGTTTCGGGAGGGGGTCGGGGTGCGTTGACCGCACATTGTGCGTCTTCTCCGACCGCGCTTCTTGGAAACGGGCTGAAAACGGAGTGATCGTTGGTTCGTAATTCAGCAAATTGTAACGATACGAGGCAGGGTCAGCCTATGAAATCCAACGGTCAAATGCCCACGCCGTTGATAGGATAGTCTCGCTTTGAAAATAATATATTTAGGATCAGACGGTCCGCGCGGTCACTGTGCGCCCTGGTCCTTCGTGCGCATCAGCGCGATGCGCAAGTTGCAAGATGGAAATGCAAGATGCGAATTGTCGAAACTGATCGGTGCGTACAGTGACCGCGGTAGTCAATAACCCCATTTAGCCGCTCTCTGCGGCCCGAGCCGCGGCGCCCTCGCGTGGGCAATTCGCGCCGAAGATCAACCGGTGTTGGGTCAACTGCGATCAATGTCCAGATCGTGTCATTTTGGTTTCACATCTCTGAAAGTCAACGTTCGAATTCGAGATTCCCTGCCGAGCGCTAATGGCAGTTATAGGCTGACCCTGCTCTACGCTTTTCAGGACCCGGACTTATCTGCGGGTAGGATTTTCGCGGCTGGACAACTCTGATCATCATTTCTGAGACAGAAACACTACAAAACACTATCGTTTATTTTAACTTCGCGATGATCCCCACCTATACGTCGATTTTGCGAGAAACGGTCAGTATGTTCTTGTCTTCGAGAGGATGTGATGTGAGAATCTCGTGCCCGCTCGGGCGGAGTAAGTGCACGAAAGTCTGGGTCTTGAACGGCGTAGCCTCATAATGGCGAACGACAAAACGGTCAAAACCTCATTCGGACGACGCGTGTTGCGCTATACAGGTGGATTTATAGATTTGACGAGATAAGGGGGAAAGATAGCAATTCGACCGTCTAATTGACAAGTTATCTGTAGATTGCTCGGCACAGGCAAATAGTCGGGACTGTCACGTCCAAGAAAAGTGCAGGCTCCGGAGCCCTGATGCTGTCCGAATCCTCCGCGAAGGCGCGGCGGCGGGACGGCACAGGGGCGTATAATACGCGACGCCGCCGCCTCTACGATACGTGCACGCACCAAAGGAACACTGCCAGCGCTCATTGGGGCATTTTTTCGCGGCGACCGTGCATAGCTCTCTCCTGTGCCCCGATTGGCTCAGAAAAGCCCAATTATTTTCGAGGACCGAAGGGCTGCGTGCCTCAGCTCCCAATCAGACGGGCCACTTTGTCCAGCTTTCACGGGGATTGAATTAGTGAGTACTGTACTTTTGAGTCAGCCAATCGCCGCCCTCGGCTTATGGGCCGATACCGCGCAATTGTGCCAGCCTTGTAGTTGGGCCCATTGAACGGAGCCGGCACAATTGCGCAGCATCAGCCCATTAGCCGAGGGCGGCGATTGGCTGGCTCCCGAGTACACCACCTCGTTAGGTGAACCCCCGACGGGCGCGTGCGACTGCCCAAGCGTTTGGGCGCTATGTCACGCCGTACACCGGACCCGTCTTAGAGGATGCAAAACGAAGCATCGCATGGCACGGCGAGGGGGGGCACGGGCGAACGCCGGCGTAAAACCGCACCAGCGAGCGCTGGCCGCGTTCCTTGGGTGTTGACTGGTCTCATCGACACGGCAGCGTCGAGCGAGCAACGTTTTCACGCTGTCCCCCCGCCGTCCATTCGGGGTTGTTCAGGGGCGGATTCGGGCAACTGCGTCAGCTCAGTCTCGTCAGAGTTTCGGCCCCTATCCCATTTGCCTATGCCGAGTGGTTTTGGATTGCCGGTCTAATCCTAGAGTTGAATTGCTATCTTTTCCCCTCAAGGTCTTGCACCCCTAATTCCGGATTTTTCGCAAAAACAAAAAACAAAAAACAACTTTGTAACAATGGCCGTGCGCGTGTTGCGCCGCCGCCGACGCGCCGACGGCCCTGAAACTGTGGACAGCTTCGATTTCCCGCCTGATTCGGAATCTCCCCCACTTTCGCGATTTTAGGAGACCTGACGGCGCGCCAGGGGCTGCGTGTCTGCAGGGGGGTGAGTATGTTGGGAGCTAGCGCACATACACACCGCCCGGCGCGCCGTCAGGTCTCCTAAGGTCGCGAAATTGGCGAAGAATCCGAATCAGGCGGAAAATCGCAGCTGTCCATAGTTTCAGGGCCGTAGGCGCTGCGACGGCGGCGCAGCACACGCGCGGCCATTGTTACAAAGTTTGTTTTTATTTTTTGTTTTTTTGTCGTAATATTTGTTTGGTAGAAACCAGGAACCAAGGGAAAATTATTTATTTGTCCGAATCACCCTCCGAAACTACCCCTGTTAGTTTTATTATTCGATTCGAAAGGGGTAAAAATCATCCCTCCAAATCAAAATCCATATTATGGTAACAACACGTGTGGTCACTTGTTTTGACGGTGAATCACACCCGAAAATCTCGGGGTTTGCGAGAACAACTTCCCGATCTCCAACGTCCATTTCCTAATTTCGAGTTAGTATCGAATCACTGTTTTGGATATTCACACCGAAAATGGGGACTCCACTCGATCTTACTACCAGGGGCAAAACTTCGTGGAACTATGCGAAGTACGATTTCGGAGGTAAAAGAAATAGGCCGATTTCGAGCTTGCGAGTTTTCGACTCAGCGCCACCCGATTTTGCCCATAGGGGCGGAAACCTTACCGCGTGCAGCGCCGATTTATGCTGCGCTAATATATGCCGCGCGTCTCGGCTGGGTCGCAGGCGCCGCCGTTCGCGCATTGCGCGGCGGATCGCGCGACGCCCGCGGAGCGGGTTTCGGGGGGTTTGCCTGTGCAGCGCGTGTACCGGTACACGGAGGCTAGCACCCATAATATCGGCGCTGCTCGCAGTAAGGTTTCCGCCCCAATGGGCAAAATGGGGTGGCGATATGTCGAAATCGGCCTATTATTCCTCGATATCAACTATTGCAAAAAACATGTGCCATGTGAGCACGCTACCAAGCCCCACGAGTGCACAAGCGAAACTTTGGGGATCGAAGGAAGTTACTTAGGCCGTGATAACCCCAAAGTTTTTGTGTGTGCACTCGTGGGGCTTGACCGCCGTCAGGTCATCCGGTGTCAGTACAGTGAGCGCTCAGGAGAGGAAACATTTGAAAACGTGGGTGAACAAGTGGAACATGGTCGAAAATCGGTTTCACACAATTTCTTGAGTCATAGACGGTCGATCCTGATTCGACACTTTGAAAAAAAAAAACGTCGTGGACTCATGGACATGAGGATTCTTGTGCCGAATTCGTATGGTGATGTGGTCAGCTGCAGCTGCAGCTTCGCAAGCTGCAACAAGCCAGCGCTGACCAGCTGCGGCTGAAACATCCAATTTCCAGCGAAATGTTTGTCATCACCAACTATGCACTCCTGAGTGCGGGCTCCCGTCGTTTAGTGATTTCGACATGTCGAGGTCGTCAATTTTCCCTTTGGGAAAAAGGTGGGGGGGCGGGGTCGATAATCGACTTCCCGGGACCGACCAGGTTCTCCCGGCCGGACGTTCGGACAAGTCACAGCTCCAGGATCAAATTTCCGTTTTGATAAGTCTCAACCCACCAACTCATTTCGCTAAACGACGGGGGGACTTTTTCAGTAGCACTGTTCCGCAAATTTATGACTGTTTGCTCATACGGTGCCCATATGCTGAAGTTTCGGAAAACTGTCCACTTTTCAAGTTGCCTAAACTCGTATTTCTGATGACATGGCGTTGGCGAATGAGAAGGCGAAGACGTGAAAATTAAGCTGAAAAGTGAGTCGAGGCGCTGGCCAATCAGAACGCTGTACTTGACGCACCTGACCGAGAATCTCGATTCTCGAAATCTCGCGGTCGGTCGGGATGAATTTGACGGCACATGTGTATCGGTGCACGCTGTGCGAACACCGATGGTGGCGCTCGTACACTTTTCGTCTCAACGTTATACACATTTTGTGGGATACGCTGAATGGATTCAATAACTGCCAGACTGCGTGTTAGTGACGATGTTGGGCTGAAGAGTGGAGATGTGTTTAAACCCAGTCCCCGGGGGTGGGGGGCCTCAAGTGAACCCTGCGATCGGTCCACGTGGCCTCGTTTAAACAGACCAATCAGAGCGCGGTATCTGTCCACGTCACGGGTTTGCCTGTTCGTGGAGGGCTGTAGGCCCTGATTGGTCGATAGGCTGAATTCGGGGAGTCAAGGGGTGATCTAGCGGAGACTGGGTTTATCCCCTCTGATGTATGACAAAGTGCATGAAACCGCTTAGACACTTAGCAGCACGTAGTACTAAGTCGTCCAGCGGGGACTAAGTCAGGCTAATCAGTACCATCTAAGTCAGACAAGTGTCTAAGTGGTTTGGCGCACTTTGTCATATCACACCCGTTACTGTACTGTACCAAAAACCGGAACTGCAGGTCACCTGCATGCAGGTGGTCCTACGTGGCGTGTAGGGGTACACCAAAGTTCGGACACTTGTTGACGCGTCGCTCCATAAGCGCCTTGCACGGCCGGCTGGCGCCGACATAGGCGGTGTCAGCGTGTTTCTGTGTCTCTGTACTTCCGGTCTGTCATAACCCCCGGAAAACACAATCTTCGCGGGATCTTCGCCGACGTCGACGCCATTGCGCGCCGCAAAGTTCGGAGACGCGCCATGAAACGCGCCATGTTATTGGCAGTGAATGGTTGCGCAACAACGTTATGGACATATCATGTACGGACGCGTCGCCACAGAAGCGCCTTGCAAGGCCGCCCGGTGCCGTCAAAGGCAATGTCGGCGCACTCTGCGTCTCTGCGTTCTGCGTACGTTCCAGTAAGAGCTCTCGTGTGCGTTTTTCTGATTTGTATGGCCACTCGAAATTCTATTAGCTCGTGCTTGGATGCCAGAGACTGCCGTCAAAAAATCGTTAATTGGCCGAACTTTGGTGTTCTCGGGTACGCCACGTTGGACCGCCTGCATGCAGGTGACATGCAATTCCGTTTTTCGCAAGGTTGTGGATCATTTTTCTTTTGGGTATTGATTGATTTTGATTCTTAACTTGCTCCTATCGATTGATGTTGATAGTGTCATATTTTTTCTTGATTTGATTGATGCTGATGCTAGTAAAAGCTTAAAATCAATCGATTCGGAATCGATTGTCGCCATGCCTGAAAAGCACTGACATTTGCCCAAAATCGACGTTGAAATCGTCCCAAATTTCCCAACATTGTCCAGAATCGACTAAACAGGGTTTAGGGTTTGTCGCCCTCCCTCGAAAAGCATTGACACTTGCCCGAAGTCGACGTCAAAATCGTCCCAAATTGCCCAAAATTGTCCAAAATCGACCAAACCTACCCAAAATCGCCTGGCGAAGCATGAACGACAAGTATCGATTGTATGATGCACCCATCGATGGGATTGCATAGTTTTGCTATGAGTATTGATTGATGTTGATACCTACCCATTTTTCTCATCGGCTACCATTGATTGATTTTGATACTTGATAAAAACAATGATTATCGATTCTAGTTGATCAATCAGACTTTGATCCACACCCTTGGTTTTTCGGTCTGAGCGGTTTTACGCACTTTGTCATATTAATCCTGAACCCATCTTCAGATCTGAAAATAACAAAAGGAGGAAAATACAGATCAGTGGGGGATATTGGGGGTCAGTTTGAGATCAGTGATGGTCCAATTTTCGAAATTAGTTCCGTGGGGGATTCTGTCGACAAAATTCAGTTCAGAAGGGCGGTTTTACACTGTAAATGCTCTCAATGGAACCACCACGCTGCGCGTCGCAAACGGGGCGTGGGGGTCGCGCGCTGGCCACGATCCACCCACGCCCGACCTAGCTAACGTCCCCAAAGCGCGGGGGCCGTGCCGACGGGCCCTTGAGGAAGTTTGCCCTCGGTTTGCCTAAAAACGACATGGTAGGATACCAGGTTCGAAAAATGATGCTTGAGCGCGCGTAACTTCGTCATTACACCGTCAAGTGGCGCGCTTGACGTCGCTGTGTTCTTATATTGTCTGTCTCCGTCGCTCGGAACACTGCGCGGCTGCTGGCGCGGCTGCAGAAAGAAGAAGAAAAACGCGTTTGCCTAAAACGTACAATAATTAGGACATCACCACATACTAGAGCTAGAGGCGAATGGGGCTAAACGTCAAAATTGACAAATTGGGCCTTTTGCCCTCACATTCTACGCAGTCCAGTCACCGTACCAAATGGGAACATTTGCTCCTTGTCCCTTTTCCTTGAGTTAATTAGTCGATTCCTGAAAAGCTCTCGTGTGGCGCAACCTCTCTGTTTCAGAGCGCTGCATGTTCTAATTTCCCACCTCAGGGTTTATGAGACAATCGATATCGAGAAAAAAAAAAAAAAAAAAGCAAGTCGCGCGTACAAATATGTCCCAATCTGGGACATTTTACTGAGGAGCAAATGTGCCCATTTGGCACGGGGACTGAACTGCTAAGTGTCAACCATCAATTCGCCCTTGCCCCGAAAAAAAAGAACCGCCCATTAGCCCCTCATGTGAGGGGCGAATGCCTGAGTTGGTGCCACGTAGGAGTTTCCAGGAATTCGGCCAATCACGTGCACATATTTTGGGATGTTTGAGGGGCGAATGACTCTCGTCAAAGGCAAAAGCGAATACAGAAATCGTTTTGCCCTTTTCGGTCTGCCAGGTGTGGTACCTTTGTTCCCTTCAATCTCAAATCGAGGGCAAAAATCAGGTACGAGCTGGGTGGGAGTATTGACACGGGTGGGGTCCACGTATTGACAAGTATTGACCAGTGTTACGGTCGTGAAAGTATTGACAGTATTGACTCACCTCCTATGAGCAAACATCGTGACTTTAACTCCCCTCCCAAATTTGCCTACAATGCATGTACTGTCAGAAAAATATCCGGCGCTCCGCGCCGGGCTGCCAGGGGGGGCCTGAGTATTGACCAGTATTGACAAGTATTTTGGGTCGGAAAGTATTGACAGTATTATACAGTTTTACCCACCCAGGGTACGAGTAGAGCTATGAACTCGGCAACACGCTGTTGTGTTGATTGGCTGCCATCCGGGCTGAACCAATCAGGAGCCGGAATCTGATTCCGCACCTCTGAGTAGGGTTTTTCATTAACTGTTGGGGAAGAGGGAGTGCCGATCCCGGCTCATCTGCTCCAGCACACGGAGTGTACGTACGCCTGACCGGGAACAGCACCAGTGACGCCGCCGAACGCGGCGCTCGCTAAACGCTCGAGCGGGCCGCCACGGGCGCCCCTGAGCCGGGGGCTGTAAGGTTGGGGGACACGCACACACGTCCGTGGTGAAGGGCGGGAGCTTTTCTGCCATTTACGGAAAAGTTCTCGACTCGTGAAACGAGGATAGAGTGCGCTCGCTCACCGGCCAGCGCGACACCGCCAAGGGCGACGCACAGATGATGCCGAAGCAACTCCTGCACGCCACCGGCGACGTCGCGCCCACCGCGGGCGGCGAGATCGCCGCCACCGGCGCCGACAACACCTCCGCGTTCAACCCGCGAGATCTCCACTTTCCCCTCTTTTCCTAATTATGGTTGTCCAGAATTTAGCGCTGTAGCGCTTGTCAGGATTATGATCAAAAGGCCCACTCATTAAAATAGAGTAACGGTTCAGCCGTTAGCTGAACCGGTGGACGATAGGCAACAGGTAGCCTGGACATTTAAATAAAACATCACATTTCCCGTGCGCCGCCGTACATAACATAACACCCCCACGCGACCGAATGCGTTACGTGTTACGCGTAACATGATATGTCATGCGGTTTCCGCCGGAACACAAAACACTTTCGAAGTGTCACGTGGATCACTACTCTGAGGCCATACACGATACTCTACGCGACAAATTTTTCCCCACAGTAGTCCTGCGCGTGTTGCTCCCAGAAGTACCGCGCGCCGTCGTTGTAGAACGTGGCGCCGGCCGACCACGGCTTGTGCGCGCCGGCGAAGTGCAAGATGCCCCACGTTGTAGTGGCGCATGTTGAACTTGAAAGCAGCTTATCATATTTTAGTTTCAAGCGCTTAGACCAAAGGCGCTTTCAACATGGGTTTTGATACTAGCAACCTGCACCGCCCAACCACGTGTCTTTGTCCGCGTTTCGCAGCACCGCGTCGCTGTCGCCCATGCTGTAGCGGCGCAAGTTGAATTTGAAAGCAAAACTTGAAAGCAGTATATCATATTTTAGTTTCAAGCGCAGATTATAGACACCACAAGAGCTTTCAACACGGGGTTTTATACTGTCAACCTGCACCGCCCTACCATGTTGTGGAAGATGTTCCAGCTCCCGTCGAGCTGCGTGAAGTCACCACCGCACCACAATGTAGCGGCGCAAGTTGAATTCGAAAGCAAAGTTTGAAAGCGCTTCGTCATGTTATAGTATCAAGCGCTGAACCCATAGGCGCTCTCAACACAGGTCTTGACAGTTGTCAACCTGCAACGCCCTACCACGAGTTCAGCGTCACCTGGTCGTAGCGGCGCACGTTGAATTTGAAAGCAAAGTTTGAAAGCCGTCCATCACACTTTAGGTTCAAGCGCTGAAACCAGGCGCGCTTTCAGCTCGGGTTTTGATACTGTCAAGCTGCACCGCCCCACCTGGTCGTCATTGCTGTACGCGACCGCCACGCTCGCCACCGTCTTGTTATACTCGTCGCCCTGCGCCCGCAGCACGTCGAGATCCAAAACCAACACTCCCGCGTTGTAGTGGCGCAAGTTGAACTTGAAAGCACAGCTTGAAAGAAGTTTATGTTAATTTAGTTTCAAGCGCTGAAACCATAGAGGTATTCGTGCGTTCAGCGGGGCCGTCGCGCTCAACGGGGCCTAGGTCTATGACTCGTCAAAATGACCCAACATTGCACAATCTGAACACCCGGTCATGTTGACGAGTTATAGACCCATGCCCCGTTCAGCGCGACGGCCCCGCTGAACGCACGATTACCTCTAGGCACTTTCAACACGGGTTTTTATAGTGTCAAGCTGCACCGCCCTACCGCGTTGAAACCCGGTTTGTCCGCGAAGTTTGCCCGCACCACCGCCGCGTCCGGCCCCACGTACGTCGATCCCATGTAGTTCACGATGGACTTCTTACCAGCCACGCCGCATTCTCCAAGGTGTAGTGGCGCACATTGAAATTGAAAGCAACGTTTGAAAGGGGTTCATCATATTTTAGTCTCAAGCGCTGATTACAGACACCAGGCGGGCTTTCAAGTCGGGTTTTGATACTGTCAACCTGCACCGCCCCACCAAGGCGGGTGGCGAAGAGAGGCGCCAGGGGCTTCAGCACCAGCGCGTCCAGGTCGATCCACAGGCTCCTGGCTGTAGCGGCGCAAGTTGAAGTTGAAAGCAAAGTTGGAAAGCGGTGTATCGTATTATAGCTTCAAGCGCTGATACCATAGGCGCTTTCAAGCTTCAACACAGCTACTGGCAACCTGCGCCGCCCTGCTTGGCCACGCACGGCAGCAGCCACGGAGTAGCGGCGCACGTTGACATTGAAAGCAACGTTTGAAAGCGGTTGATCACAATTTAGTCTCAAGCGCTAATTGCCGACACCAGGCGCGCTTTCAACTTGGGTTTTGATACCGTCCAACCTGCACCGCCCTACCACGGCATGTGCAGCCGTGCCATGGTCACGCGCGTCAAGTGCGCTAGCCCGGTGTACGTCTGCGCGGTTTCGTCCAACATGTGATCGACGCTGATTGTGAACACGCTGGATCCTTCGGACAGGTGCTTGCGCAGCAGGCCGCGGACCAAGCTGTAGCGGCGCAAGTTGAATTTGAAAGCAACGTTGGAAAGCGGTTTATCACATGTTAGTTTCAAGCGCTGATTGTAGACACCAGGCGCGCTTTCAACTCGGGTTTGATACTAGCGTGTAGCACGATCACTGATTATTAAAACGGGACAAACTGGACATATTTTTTATGGTTCAGCTCCGGGGTGAGCACTTCGAGGTTGCGCGCGCAGATACAGCTGTGCCGACCGGTTTTTCACCTCAAGGCACGCGGGGCGAAGAACTCTCTCTGCGGGCTCGCGCGCTTCGCCACCGGGAAAAGCGACGCAATTAGCGATGGCCCTGGCTCACAATGTGTCCCACGTGAGTGTGAAATTTGTCCCACTCTTGCTGAGCCAGCGGCATCGCGAGTTACGCCCCCTTCCCGAGCGCTGCTGCCCGCGCGCCCCGCGAGGGAGTTGCTCTCCCGATATGCCTTGAGACGTGTCTACGAACGACACCGGCTGGGACCGCGCGGACGACATCGCAGTCGGCGACAGAATCGAATGGGTGAGCGGAATGCCCCATCGCGCATATCTTCGCCGTCCCTTCGCCATTTTGGACGCGGTTCGTGCCCTACGCCTGGGCTCGACGGTCCGCAGAGTCCTGCGCGCCCGCCGAGCGTCGGCGCCTCGGTTCGGTACGCGCAATAACCTCAACGCGATAGATTGTGGCAAAATAGGTCGGTCGGTCGTGTCCAGTAGAATAATCAGTGATCGTGCTACACGCTACTGTGTCAACCTGCACCGCCCAAGCAACGTTTGAACGCGATTTATCACATATTAGTTTCAAGCGCTGAAACCAGGCGCGCTTTCAACTCGGGTTTTGCTACTGACGGCAGCCTGCACCGCCCCACCATGCACGCCTGCGCGCTGGAGAGGCCGTCTTGTAGCGGCGCTTGTTGACATTGAAAGCCACGTTTGAAAGCGGTTCATCACAATTTAGTTTCAAGCGCTGAAACCAGGCGCGCTTTCAACTCGGGTTTTGATGCTGTCAACCTGCACCGCCCCACCGTCGGTGAAGACGTGCACGACGACGACGGCGCCGGCGTTGGAGCCGCCGAGCTTTAGCGGCGCAAGTTGAATTTGAAAGCAGCGTTTGAAAGCGGTTCATCAGATATTAGTTTCAAGCGCTGAAATCATGCGCGATTTCAACTCGGGTTTTGATACTGGCAGCTGCACCGCCCCGCCGAGTGCGGCGGCCCACGTGGCGAGCACCACTCCCTGCCCCGTCGTGAGGAACTTCAAGTCCACGGCGGTGGTCACGTGGATCGCCCCCGCCGGCCTCCGCCGCCGCCGCAACCGCCGTCGCCGCCTCCGTCGCTGCGCAGAACGCAATCGGCCCGTCGGAGCCGAGCTCGGCCACGGCCAGACCGGCGTCGGCGTAATCCGAGTCGCACTGGGCGTCGGTCAAGTCGCATTCGCCCATGTTCTTCGAAGTACCTAAGCGTAGGTACCCGACAAGAGAGGAGGACGAGACGCCCGCGAAGGCGATGGCGCACACGGCGGCGCACACGGCAGCGAGCGCGAGCGCCTTGACGACGGTGGACACAGCTGTGCCGGCTGTGGACTGGCTGTTGTTGCTGCGGCTCTCTTCTGGCGGGACCAACAGAGGATCCCGCTCCGTCATCTCGAGAGCTGGTACCGTGAGGGCGTACTTGAGGTGGCAGGGTGGCGCGGTGCCGGCGGTGCGTTGCTTCGCCTCACGACCACCTCGCCGCGCGCCTCGTCGCCGACGTAGCCGCGGCGCACGCAGATGTAGCCCCCCGAGGGATTGGTTGGAGCTGGGGGGAATAAAGTAAGTATAATTCAGGTGCAGGAATGCATAATCTGGGTGCAGGATTTTCGCTCAACTTTTGCTCATTATTCGTACCCAGCTCCAGCGCAGCGGTAGAACAAGTGATAGGAATTGTGTTACAATAATAGTTCGACCACATATCTGTGTAGGGTATGAGCAATTAGTCACGTGTTTGATCGCGATAACCGTCGGTCATTTTTAGCAAAACATGCGCAAAAGTATGTACTGAATTGATAAAGTTGAGCAAAAGTTGAGCAAAAGTTTTTTATCTTCCTGAATTACGCATTCCTTGCACCCGAATAAAACCGCGAGCGGATGGGGATGATGTGAAAGTGAAGCAACGTTTACGCGGACTTGACAGGACGTGGCAACACGCTGTTGTGTTGATTGGCTGCGATCCGGGCTGAACTAATCAGGAGCCGGAATCTGATTCCGCACCTCTGAGTACGTAGGGTTTTCCATTAACTGTTGGGGAAGAGGGAGTGCGGATCCCGGCTCATCTTCTCCAGCACACGGAGTGTATGTCGTACGCCTGACCGGGAACAGCACCAGTGACGCCGCCGAACGCGGCGCTCGCTAAAAGCTCGACCCACCCGCCCACACCAATGGGTTTGGAAGGAAAAGTAGGCACACCAGTGTGCCTACTTTACCTCCTGAGCTCGTGGGCACCACTCGCCGCCGCGCTATGCGCGGCGGAACGGCTTAATTAAGGGAAGTGGACACGTCATACTTAAACCCAGTCTCCGCGTTACGCGTAACGCTGAAGGCCCTCATGTGATTGGTCGAGAGAAAGATTTACTTAGATTTGATTGGCTGGATTTTTTGCTGATTTCGCGCCAATTCTGATCGTAATCGTTTGTGGTCCCTGATTGGTCAATGGACATTGCATCATTTCTCTTCTTCCCTGATTGGTCGAGAGGCTAGATTCGGGGGAATCAGGGGGTGGTCATATCATAGCGGAGACTGGGTTTAAGGAGGCTCCACCTCAATGTGGAGCTACTGACAGCGAGTGCCCGTCTAATACGAGGCAGGGACAACCGGTATCAGCCAAGCCCGTTGATAGGAGTTTTCTCACTCCGTTGATAGGAGTCTCTCGCGATGAAACGCATAGTTTCGGAATCAGAAGGTGCGATTTAGTCTTGGTGGACGCCGCTCAGTCGCGCGATTCGGCAGCGACGCGCAATTTGCAAGATGGAAACGGAAGATCGCGCGAAATCTCGCGACTGAGCGTCGTTCACCGTGACCACCGTAGTCGATAACCTCCCTTCGCCGCTCTCCGCGGCCCGAGTCGCGGCGCCGTCGAGTGAGAAACACGCGCGGGAGATGCGCTTTCGCATCGCGAAGCTTTCGATCAACCGATCTTGGGTCAACTGCGATCAACCCAGATTTTGGTTTCACATTCCAAGAAAAACACCTTTCAAAATAAGTTTCCCTCGCGATGCGCCAATGGTAGATTTTGGCTGTCCCTGCCTCGTACGAGTAGTGATTTCGACATTCTCAGATCGTCGCTTTTTCGTATGGGCAAAATGGGGGGGGGTCCCGTAACGGGACCCCCCCCGGACCAACCACTATCCGTTCCGGCCGGACATTCGGACGAGTTACAACTCCCGGATCAGATCCCCTTTTGACGAGTCACAACTCCCGAACTCATTTCACTAAACGACAGGGGATTTTTTCAGCAGAGACCTGCCAAAGTGATGACGTGGCATAACCATCCACTGAAGCGCGAGTGAATGACACAAGCAAATTATGATAAATGTGTCAGGCATAGGCAGACTGCCTCTACGCGTAACAACCGGCGGCCACACCAGGTTCAGAGGGGTCTCTTCGTGGACGCTTCAATTGGGTTCCCTCTGGGGGTCTAAATGGGGGTTTTGATCGTTAGACTTGAAATATAAGACGGACACATATATATAACAACCGGAGCCTGCAGGCTCCACCAATCTCAAAAGACCCTCTTTAACCCAATAGTTTGACCCTCCAATCAGACAGTCCGCTCAACTGCCTGAAGTAAGGCGATTTCAAAATCTTCCCCGATCTTGGATCGCGTACGGGCATTTTACGTACGAGATTCCACCCCCCCAAACCTCTATCCCATATCCAAGTTTGTTTCGTAGCGCGGCGCGCGATCAAATCTCGCAGTCGAAATGCCAATACGCGAAAACGATATCCAAGATCGGGGAAGATTTTGAAATCGCCTTAATTAAGGCAGTTGCGCGGACTGTGATCTCGGCATCAGAATAGGAATTCTGGTATCCGCTCGCGTAGCCGATCGGCGAGCGGATACCGCGCCCCGACCGACCGCCCATACAACTAACTCAAGGAATTAGACCTCCGTATCCGCTCGCCGAGCGGCTACCGCGCCCCCATATAAATGACTCGAGGAAGTAGACCTCCGTAGCCGCTCAGGAGGTCCCAAAGACCGGCCGAGAGGGGGGTTTTTCAGGTTTCGCAATGCTGACGCGCTCATCTGCCGAGGGTGCTGCGGCTGCCGCTGCCGCCGGCGGTCGTCGCCTCCGCAGACTCCGTTGCGTCCGAGGCAGCGCGAGGCTTGGACTGGAGGAGGCGCGCGGGTCGGTACACCCGTGAAGGCAACGGCGTACTCCATCGAAGTCACCGCATAGTCTCTCGTTTCCGCCCACTGCTTTTG